>Ga0190360_1000528_pt1 | contig 21267 bp, 22 predicted proteins | sample 48721834_MG_FD_161271 | JGI IMG/M metagenome (GOLD analysis project Ga0190360, IMG submission 161271) | Hydrothermal vent microbial mat bacterial communities from Southern Trench, Guaymas Basin, Mexico - 4872-18-3-4_MG | ecosystem: Environmental > Aquatic > Marine > Hydrothermal vents >... | reverse complement strand
AAACGCCCACTTTCCCCCATTTAGAGAAGCATCAATGAAATAAGCCTCCTCCTTGATCCTCTCTCTATCCCTCAATCTAAAATAGAGGATGATCGAGGATATGAAACCCACGATACCCGATATGAGACCGATAAGGATTAAGTTAGGCATCTCTTCCTCCTTTATCTCTGCGATTGAAGATACTCATCGCTTTTGCCACCCCACAGGAGATAATGAGCTCCACCGCCTCCTTCACTTTGGGCAAAGCCTGCTCCACCAGCGACAGCTCCTCTGGGGCGAAAGGTGATAAGACGAAGGAAGAAAGGTCCTCCCCCTTTATCCTCCTTCCCCTAAGACCGAGACGAATCCGGGTGAAATCCTCTGTTCCTATCTCCTCAATAACCGAGAGAACTCCCTTATGCCCTCCTGCACCACCATTTACCTTAATCCTTACCCTACCGAGCTCTATATCGACATCATCGTGGAGGACAATAAGATCTTCCGTGGAAATCGAGTAGTCAGCAAGGACATCCGCCACCGCCCGACCACTCAGGTTCATAAAGGTAACCGGCTTAACCAACACTACCTCCTCCCCTTCCATTCTCGTCTCAGCAGCTAAATAAAAACCCCTATCTTCAGCAATCCTCACCCCGAGGATATCTGCCAGATAATCAAGAGCGATAAAACCAAAATTATGCCTTGTCCCCTGGTAAAAAACCCCAGGGTTGCCTAATCCCACTACCGCCTTCAACCTCTCTTTCCTTAGCCAAGATCATTCCTTCTCCCCCTCTTCTTCTTTCTCCTCTACCTTCTCCTCTACTTCCTTCTTCTCCTCTTCCACCGCCTCCTCAGCCTCCTCGGTCACCTCAACGGCTTCCGCTGCCACCTTAGCCGGAGCTCCAATGTGAACTACAGTGAGGGTTGGATCGCTTACTATCTCCACCTTCTCTGGAGGAGTTATATCAGAGATGTGGAGCGAGTCTCCCGTCCTCAGCTCGGTAATATCGAGCTCTATATGGTCAGGTATATCCCCAGGAAGGCATTCTATTTCCACCTCGCGGAGCAAGAACTCAACGATTCCGCCTTCTTCTTTTACCCCTTTTGCCTCGCCGGTAAGGACAATGGGAATATGGACCCGGATCCTCTTCGTCATTGAGATGCGGAGGAAATCAACATGAGCCAAGGTATCCCTTATGGGATCGACCTGATAGTCCTTTATGATTACCTTCTCCTCCTTTTTCTTTCCGATCTTCAACCGAAGAATGGTAGACTCCCCCTTTCCCGATCTTATGAGCGGAAGCACCGGCTTGGGATCGATGGCGATCGGTATGGGTTTTTTATTCTCACCATAGATGATTGCTGGTATCTGCCCGTTCCTTCTCAATCTCCGGGCAACATTCTTTCCCAGCTCTTTTCTCTCCTCAGCGGTAATCAATTTCTCTTCCATCTTCTCTCCTCTCTAAACGAATAATGAACTCACCGAATCCCCCCTATGGATCCTCCTTATCGCCTCCCCGAGTAAGGGGGCTACCGAGAGTTGAACGATCTTATCCGACGCTCTCGCCTTCTCAGAAAGGGGTATCGAATTGGTCACCACCACCTCGACTATCTCCGAGCTCTCCAGCCTATCAAGTGCCGGTCCGGAGAATACAGGATGGGTGCCATAGGCGTAAACCGCTTTTGCCCCGTTCTCCAGAAGGGCTTTCGCTGTTTTCACCATAGTACCAGCGGTATCTATCATATCATCTATTATGAATGCATTTTTACCCTCGACCTCTCCAATGATATGTAGTACCTCTGCTTGGTTTGCTCCCACCCGCCTCTTATCCGCTATAGCCAAACTTACATTAAGCCTCTTGGCAAAAGCCCTTGCTCGCTCTACCCCACCAGCATCCGGAGAAACAAGCACCAAGGGCGAAAGCCCCTTTTTCTTGATGTAATCTATTGCCACCGGGGTAGAAAAGAGATGGTCAACCGGAATGTCGAAGAAGCCCTGGATCTGGGGGGCATGAAGATCAAGAGCAAGGATACGGTTAGCCCCCGCTGCCGAAAGAAGATCCGCCACCAACTTGGCACTAATCGGCACCCGGGGCTTGTCCTTCCTATCCTGTCTCGCATAACCGTAATAGGGGATGACCGCGGTTATCCTCCCCGCTGATGCCCGGGAAAAGGCATCGAGCATAACCAGAAGCTCCATAAGATTATGGTTCACCGGGGGGCAGGTGGGTTGAATGATGAAGACATCCTTCCCCCGTACATTCTCCATTATCTGACAATATATCTCCCCATCACTAAAGGTGGAAAGATGGAGCTCCCCTATAGGTATCCCCAAATAATCGCATATCGCCTTTGATAACTCAGGATTGGCGTTTCCAGAAAAGACCTTAAGCTCACCGTCCACCGTAAACCTCCCTGTAAATCACCACATAAATGGCTGGGGCGGGAGGATTCGAACCTCCGCACCGGGTTCCAAAGACCCGTGTCCTGCCACTAGACGACGCCCCAGCGGATACAATATGATCCCTTTTAATTATAATCCAAAAATTGATAAATTCACCACAAACCTTAACTCCGAAAATCACTTCCAATCCTTAAACATACGCTTCACATACTCATCACGCAAAAGAGGCGTCGTTAGAAAAACACGCATCCTCTCTTTAAAAAAAGCCACCGCCTCTACCGCCTCCTTCCGTTCCGAAAAAAGACCAAAAAGGGAAGGACCACTTCCCGACATCAACGCCCCCTTTGCCCCCTTCCTCCTAAGTTCCTCCTTTAAGGAAGAAAGCTCGGGGAAACTCTTTTCTACCACCCTCTCCAAATCGTTAAAGAGCAAAATCTCTTTCTTCCCCTCACCGAGAAGAAGCCCATTCATATTAATTTCTTTCCTCTTCCTTGTCAACAGCTTATCGTACTCATTGTACGCCCAGGCAGTACTAATTTCAAAATCCGGGGAAAGAAGAACAATATAAGGAAAAGGAAGGGAAAACTCCAAAGGACGAAGCTCGTCCCCTCTGCCAGACCCCAAAACCGCTCCCCCCATCAGGAAAAAAGGGACATCCGCCCCGAGAAGACGAGCAAGGGGAAACAGCTCCTCCTTCGATAACCCTACATCGAAAAGCCTGTTCATCCCAAGGAGAACCGTAGCTGCGTTACTACTTCCCCCAGCCAAACCGGCGGCAAGAGGGATCCTTTTTTTGACCTCTATCCGTACCCCCAACCTGATCCCCACCCTGTCCAAAAAGAGCTTTGCCGCCTTCACCGCCAAATTCCGCTCATCGACAGGAAGACGGGGTTCGTTTGAGGAGAACTCTATCCCTTCCTGCCTCCTCTCTATCGTGATTAGATCACAAAGGGAGATGGTCTGATAAAGGGTTCTTATCTCGTGGTAACCATCATCCCTTTTCTCGCCCACCTTTAAAAAGAGATTTATTTTAGCAAATGAGCAAAGTTCTATCCTTTTCATTCGCCCTCCCTAAAAAGAAGGGGGGTCTCACCCTTGATATGGGATAGAGGAATAAAGGTAACATCGGAAGGGAAAACGAAGGAAAAAGCATCTCCCTTAAGGAGGAAAGAAGGATTAATGGTGATATCCTTAGCCCTCAATCTTAGGTTCAGCCCTTCATCGGGTAGTTCTATCTCGATGAGCTTTGGGAAAAGACGGAAGCCAACATTGAAGAAAGAACGATAAGAGACCGAAACCACCTTTCCCCTTTTCTCCATTTCAAGTGCTGAAAATGATGGGATGCGAGGATCAATAAAAACAGCCCCTTTGCCATCCGAAGAAGAAAGCCTAACCTCAATAAGACCCTTCCCCTCGTCGAAACGGGGTGAGGAAAACCGATATCCAGCATCAGGAACAAGAGCACCAAGAACGACCGCCACCACCTCGGAGGGGGAAAGATTTACCCCAATGAGGCGGAAGAGCGTCTCTGAAGTAGCGGGAGCGGTTACAACCTTTTTGTCCTTTATATAGTAGAGATAGACCTTATCCTTATTCATCAAGAAAAGAAGGGAGGTTCCCCCAAATGGTCCTCCAAGCTCAAGCCGGAGCAAAGAATCCCTCTTTGCGAGAAGCGTCCCCTCCGCTTTGCGCCTTTTTCCCCTCACATTTAAGAGAAAGGTAAACCGCCCACCAAGAGAGTGAACCTCAGCCACCTTCTCCTGCACCTCCCTCACGAAGGAGGAGGGATTTCTCCTCGCCCGTCGGTAAAGCTCAGGAGAGAGCCGTGGCTTGGGGGCACAAGAGAAAAGAGAGAAAACAAGAAGAGAAAGAAAGAGTACTCGGAGGAGTAAACCCTTTTTCATCTCTTCCTCTTGAGGAGCCTTTCTACCTTCTTTATTTTTTTCTTAAGCCTCTTCTCGTCCTCCACCTTAAGGGAAAGCGCTTTTTTGTAATTGGAAAGGGCATCCTGGTACCGTTTAAGTCTTAAGTAGAGATCGCCCAGGTGCTCCTTTATCTCCCCAGAGGTGGGCTCTTTCCGTGATGCTGCCTCAAGATATTTTTTGGCGAGCTCGATCTTCCTCTGTCTAAAGTAAGCCCAGCCCAAACTATCGAGATAGGAACCGTTAGCGGGCTCGATAGCAAGAGCCCGCTTTATATAGGATATCGCCTCCCTTAGCCTTATTCCTCTATCAGCGAGCATATATCCAAGATAATTTAGGGCGGAATCGTTTTCCGGATTGAGCCTGATCGCTTTCAAAAGAACCCTTTCCGCTAAGACAAACTTCCCGCTCCGCTCATACAAAGCACCAAGAAGGAAATAGAGTCTATCACTTTTGGGAAATCGTCTAAGGGATGCTCGTACCACTGGGACCCCCTTCCGATATCTCTTCCCTTCAAGATAAAGAGTGGCTAAAGTAGTATGATAGCGTAACTCATCAGGAAAATGTTCGATCAAAGACTTTACAATAGCCACCCCTTCATCGAACCTACCATCTCTCACCAAGAGGTTCGCCTTGAGGATCAAGGTGTCGGGATCTGCCTCCTTCTTAAGCTTCTCCTCGATCAAGGAGAATGCCTTCTCCTTCTCCCCGGCTTCGAAATGGCTTAAAACGATAAAGGGGAAAAGATGAGGAAGCATCTTCGAATTTTCCTTTTCCGCCGAGGAGAAAGCAGACAGCGCCTCCTTGTACCGTCCTGACCGATAATAAAGAAGTCCAAGATTGGCATAAAGAACCCCTCTGTTCTCTGCAAGGAGGGAATTTTCTCCTTCCTTAGCCTTGGCTAAAAGCTTGCTATATACCTTTATCGCACGGTCGTACTCATTTATGCTACTGAGAAAACGAGCGTAGGAGAAAAGAAGCTCTTCATCCTCCGGAGCATAGGTAAGCGCTCGGTTGAAAAGCTCTTCCGCTTTTGAAAAATCCTTTAGTTGACAAAAACACTCCGCTTCAAGGCGAAGGGCGGTTATATCATTCGGATCCTTGGAGAGCGCCTTCTCCAAAAGAGATATCGCCTCTTTGGCTTTTCCCAACTTAAGATAGGAGAAGCCAAGTCCTCGAAGAAATTCGGGCTCATCGGGCTGAAGTTTTAGTGCTCGCTCATAGGTTTCGGCTAAGCCTTGATAGTTCCGATGATAACGGTAGAGATTGATGAGGGTAACCAGAGGCCGGAGATCGAGAGGGGCTATCTCCACCGCTTTTTTAAGGCTCTCCTCCGCCTTGGCGAAGTCTTCGAGCTGGATGTAATCCTGGGCGAGAAGGAGAAAACCCTCCTCTGAGCGAGGCTCGAATTCAATATGATGAAGGAGAGCGGAGATAGATCGGTTAAACTCCTTTTTCAAGAAATAGAGCCTGCCAAGGAGAAGATAAAGCTCTCCATCCTCCGCTTTAAGTGATCTTGCCCGCTCTAAATAACGGACGGCAAGGTCGATCGTCTCCTTCCCCCCAGGCTCACCAAGAGCGAGTTGATAGTATATCTCCCCCAGCATTCGAGCGCTACTGCCGGAATTGGGATCTATTCTAAGCGCCTGATTAAGCGAATCTATCGCCTTTCCCACCTTACCCCGATAAAAATAAAGAGCAGCCATAGCTTCATAGATGGGAATAGCTGTTTTATCGATGGCGAGCGCTCGCTGGTATTCGGAAAGAGCCTTATCCCCTTCCCCTTCGAGCTCATAGAGCTTGCCCATCATAAAATGATAATAAGCCTCTCCCTTTATCTTGGTGGGAAGACGGCCTTCCTGCCAAGGAAAAAGAGAACCTGCGAAGAGAAGAATGGCAAAGAAAACTGTACTTACCCGTCTCATTCCATAAACTCCCCTTCGATTATCTCAAAAAGAGAGGAAAGGTTCAATCGACTTATCTTATGTAGCCTAAGGCACGGAGCCGTTCTATCATCTCCCGGTCAAACCGGGAACGGGCGGAGATGACTTTTTCTGGGCTTCTGGTGCCAAAGCTTCTCACCCACCTTAAGGGAAGCTCGGATAGGAAGCGGGGAGCTATAACTTCTTTAAGCACCCTCCCCTTCATTTCCTCGCTAACCGGGAAGCCAAGGAGGTAAAGGAGGGTGGGGGCGATATCGAACTCAGTGGCAGGCATTGCTCTTACTCCCTTTTTGACAACTGGTCCCTTGATCAGAAGAGCCCCCCGTCCCGATGAAAAAAGAGGAACAATGCGTCCAGGGTCGGCAACAATGACCACGATGACATCTGGAGGAAGAACGGAAACCATCTGACCAATCTCGTCGTCGAGAAAACGGTAATAAGCCTCGATCAAGGAAATCCTTTCGGCAAAGGTGGACAAATCACCACTCCCTCTGGAGAACACCACTCCCCGCACAATATCAAGCCCAGGGAGGTAAAGGGCGAAGAAAAGAGGTTTCTCCTCTTGATAAAGCCTTGCCCCGACCGAAAGATAATAGCGATCTTCCCTCATTGCTTCCAAAACCACCGTTCGCTCCTTCCCGGAGAGGAAGAAAAGGGGAAATAAGCGAGTAAAGTCCTTACCCTCCTCATAAAAAAGTCTCTTAAGCTTGGGGAAAAGCTCCGCTGGAAATACCTCCTCCTCAAACCCTCCGCCAATCTTAAACTTAGGATAGGTTCTATCGGAGACGATAAAACCGGTGATGGGATAAGCGGGCCAAGAAGCCCACCAGTTGACCACTCCTACTGGGAGCTTTTTTTCTCCTATAATATCCCAGATCGCCTTCGTCTTCCTCATCCAAGCGGACACCGGCTCCTCAGCAGTCAACTTCACCCCGGGAAGAAGAGAATTTAACAGGGTATAAAGTTCCGGGAGCCCGATACCCCGTTGGAACGAGGTGCTAAGACCGGCGATCCTCTTCGCCCGAAACTCCCTTATCCCATGAGCCGATGGAGACATACCGGTAGAGATGGTGGTCCAGACCAGGGGAGGAATGCGTTCAGGAAAGGGAATAAGAGGAACCAATGAGCCCTCGTTCAAAAGGCGGGCAAAATTGGGGAGCTTCCCTTGTTTGATCAGCAACCGGAGATATCCTTCCTCCATCCCGTCTATGCCAATAACCGCCACCCGGTTCTTGGTAGGGATGATATTGAACTCCTCCCCTTTAGTGAAGGAAAGGGAGCGTTCACGAGATGTCAAGAACAGATACCCAAAGAAGAAAGCCGAAGCTAAAACCAAAACAACAAGATAACGGTAAAGGGTTCTACGCTCTCTTCCCTCAGGGGAGAGGGAGCTTTCCATCCGCCTGAGAACCGCCACACCGAGAAAGGAGACAAAACGCCCTAAGGCAAAACTAAAGAGGAGAATAAGCCCGAACACGAGGAGGACGAGGGGAAAAGACCTCATCCCGCCCAAAAAATACCCCCCCTCCCAGCGGAACCAAAGGGTGAGATAGATGAAGGAGAAGAAGGAGAAGAAAAGCCCCAACCGCCGGGGAATAATGAGAGGGTGAGCGAGCCTGCCTCGAAGGAGGAGGTAAAAACCAGCCACCAACAAACCGCCGAGGAATTCAAACAGGGCAAAGAGGATAAAGAATGAGACGACGAAATAGAAAGCAAGGACGAAGATATCTCGGGGACGAGAAAGAAACTCTGGGTTGACGATCAGACTGAGTCCTGCCATCAACAAACCGATAATAAACCCTCCGATGGCAGCAACCCGTAGGCTTATCTTTAGATTGAATAAAATAAAGGAGGTCTTCGAGGTCAGGTCCTTGACAAAGTAGCGCTCAATCGGAGAATCGAGATACCCAAGCGAGCGGAGAAAGCCTCGGAGATCCTTCCCTTCTTTACCCCTTTTCCCCTCCAAGAAGAAAAACCCCTCCTTCCTCTCTTATTCTACAACTATCCCTGGCTGTTCCTCAAGGATAGAGAGGAAGGCGTTGACGATGTGAGGATCGAACTGGGTACCCGCGTTGAGCTTGAGCTCCCTCTTCGCTACCTCAACCCCCTTATAGCTATAGGAATCCTTATTGGCGATGGCGTCGAATACTTCAGCAACGGCAATTATCCGAGAACCACGAGGGATTTGTACCCCTTTGAGTCCATCAGGATAGCCACTCCCATCGTAGCGCTCGTGGTGATGTCTGATGAGAGGGGCGGTTTTCTTGAATAGAATGATCGGCGAAACCATCTTTTCCCCCACCACCGGATGCTCTTTTACCTTCTCCCTATCAACCACTGGCACTCGCGGGATCCTTATCATCCCGATATCGTGAAGAAGAGCGGCAAAGTAGATCAACTTTCTCTCCTCATCGCCTAAATTCAGCTTCCTGGCGATCAGAGTGGAATATTTGGCTACATTGCGCAGATGGTTCCGCCAACTAACTGCCTGCTCCGAAGCGGTTACGATAAGCTCGGTGCCATGAGTAAAATAGTTCTGTTGTGCTTCGTAAAGCTCAGCGTTCTTTATCGATATCGCCGCTTGCCCTGCCAAGCTTTCAAGCATCTCCAGATCATCAGGGGCAAACTTCCCCTCCTCTTTATTAAGAAGCTCTATCACCCCAATAACCTTTCCCTGAAAGAGAATGGGGGCAGCGATAGCAGAACGGGTCTTAAATCCGGTTATCTCGTCGAAACTGGGATCGAACCTGGTATCGGTGGTCACATCGTTCACTATCAGGGGCTCTCCATGAAGCCCCACCCAACCAGCGATCCCCTGTCCCAATCGAAGGGCAAGCCCTTGGATCCTCTTCCCCTCTTCACCAGTTGCCACCTTGAAGAGCAGGTTTTCGCCCTCAGGATCAAGGAAGAAGATAGTACCCGCCTCGGCACCTACAATGGCAGTAGCTGCCCGCACAATCCGCTCGAGCACCACATCTAAATGATAGGCAAGGGCTAAGGACTGGGAGACGGAAAGAAGCGCCGATACCCGAGTGGCATAATCGGAAAGTCGCGAGATAGCCCCTCTTATATCTCTAAGAAGAATGATATACCCCAATACCGAAAGGAAGGTAAGAAGAACCACCGCCGCCGGGATGCCAATATATATCATACCCCGTTCCTCAGGTGGGAGGGCGGGATATACATAGGCCACCACCACATAGGCGAGCCCAGCCAAAGGAAGGACGGAGATCAGAAAATAGATGAGCTTGAATCGATATTCCGGACTATATCCGGAAATAGAAAGACTACCCCTCTTCCCCATCAGTTTCTCCTTAAGATAAATTCGATTTATTATATACCAAATAGAGCAAAAATTCAAGAAAGTTCTTTGATTTCGGAGGTATCAAAGCCTATCGCTGGCGGGATTCTATATAACGGGCAAGGTCAAGAAGAACCTCTGCCTTTTTGCCGAAAAAGGAAAGGGCGGTTACCGCTGCCTCAATAAGCTCATGGACTATCTTCCTCGCCTCAGAAAGCCCGCAGTAGGAAACAAAGGTGAGCTTCCCCTTATCCTTTCTCAGATCCTTTCCCACCTTTCCTTCCTCCCCTACAACATCGAGAATATCATCGGTTATCTGAAAGGCGAGGCCAAGGTTCTTGGCATAGGCAGAACAGGCGGAAAGCTCCGCCGCATTTGCCCCAGAAAGAACCGCTCCTGCCTCAGCAGCAAAGATGAACAGGGAACCGGTCTTATGGCTATGGATGTACTCCAGGGTGGTAAGATCGAGCTCCTCCTCGTTCACCTTGAGATCGACCACCTGTCCCCCAATTATCCCCTTGGTGCTTATCGCCTGAGATAGCCTCTTCCCCAGCTCAATGATGAGCTTTCCCCTCACCTTGGCGAGTTCCTTCATCCGGAATATGATGTAGTAAGCCTGGTTCAAGAGAGCTATCGCCGCTAAAATAGCTATATCCTCACCAAATATAAGGTGGGCGGTGGGCTTTCCCCGGCGGATCCTGGCGTCATCCATCGAGGGAAGATCGTCGAGGATAAGGGAACAGGTGTGGATCATCTCGATGGCACAGGCTACGGGGATCACCCTCTCCAGCTCCCCCCCGAGCATCTCCGCCACCGCCAAGGAAAGGATAGGGCGAAGTCTCTTCCCAGGAAGGAAGAGGGTATAACGCATCGCCTCATGGATCACCGGGGGATACTCCTCCTCCTTGGGAAGAAGGGTAGTCAATCTCCTCTCTATCAGTCTCTTTTTCTCCTCGAGGTAGTCCTTCAAATCCATTTCTTCTAAAGAATAACACAGATCGACGCTCTCCTCAATTGTGATACCTTTTAAAATAATGGTTGATTTTCTCTCCTCACCAATTTAAAATGAGATTGAGTCTCAATTTGACGGAGAGAGATGGTGAGAAAAGAAGAGAAAGAAGAATGCCAAAAGATGTTCAGAAATTTCCTAGCCGCAAGGGGTCTTAAGATAACCCGGGAGAGGGAGAGGATCCTTCGTCAAGTGATGGAGAAAGAGGGCCACTTCCAGGTGGAAGAGCTCGCCATCGAGATGAGAGCAAAAAAGAACCCGGTCTCCCGGGCTACTATCTACCGAACACTGGAGCTCCTTACCGAAGCGGGGATACTGCGGAAAATAATTGCTGAGGGGGGAGCACGGTTCGAACTTGGCTACGGGAAGGGTTATCATGGACATCTCATCTGCCTCTCTTGCGGCAGGATAATAGAATTCTCTCTGGAAGAACTCTCAAAGCTGGAAGAAAAAGTGGTAAAGAAAAACAGGTTCTTACCGAAAAGCAGAAACCTACTCATCTTCGGATATTGCCAAACTTGCCAGAGGAAAGGTCGGTAATGCACAGGAGAAGAAGAGGGGAAAAAGGAAGGAGGCTCATCCTGGTGGGAAACCCCAATGTGGGGAAGAGTGTCATCTTTTCCCATTTCACTGGAAGGTATGCCACCGTCTCCAACTACCCAGGCACTACCGTGGAGATATGCTCGGGGGAGATGAGGCTTAGGGGTGAGGATTACTCGGTTATCGATACCCCTGGGGTTAACAGCCTCATCCCCTCTTCTGAGGACGAACGGGTGACTCGAGATCTCCTACTGGCTGAAGGGAGGAAGGCAAGGATCATCCAGGTAGCTGACGCCAAAAACCTGAGGCGAGCTTTATTTCTATCGCTTCAGCTCGCCGAGATGGGGCTCTCCTTCATCCTCGACCTCAATATGGAGGATGAAGCCAATGCTCGTGGGGTAAAGATCGACCGGGATAAGCTTGCTCGGATACTGGGGGTCCCCATAATAACCACTATTGCCCCAAGAGGAAAGGGAGTGGTCAAGTTAAAGGAACAGATAGGCAAAGAAAGCAAACCCAAGATCACCTTCCGTTATAGCCCCCTGATCGAAGAGGGGATAAGGAGAATAACCGCCATTCTCCCTTCCCTCCCTATATCCCGCAGGGCACTTGCCCTGATGATCCTCGCTGGGGACAGAAGCCTCATTCCCTTTCTCAGGCGTTACCTGCCTCCGACTACTATCGCTAAACTGGAACGAATAAGATTCAACCTCCAAAACCATTTCCCTGCCCCCCTCCATGTGGTCATCAATCGGGAACGCCTTCTCTTCGTCGATAGGATAATAGACCAGGTGTTGATAAAAGAAAAAAGGAAGGAGCCATCCACCTTTCTAAAAAGGTTGGAAAGCCTCTCAATGCGTCCCTTCCCCGGCATCCTCATCCTGGTGGGGGTTTTATTCCTTGTTTATGAGTTTGTAGGGGTTTTAGGAGCAGGCATTGTCGCCGATTTTATGGAGAAAACCATATTTGGCAGTTGGATAAACCCTGCCTTAGCATCGTTCATATCGAAGCTAACCAGCAACAAATTCGTCTATGGAATGCTGGTGGGAAAATATGGGATGCTCACTATGGCACTTACCTACGCCTTTGGGGTAATTCTTCCCGTTATCACCTTCTTTTTCCTCACCTTCGCCATTCTTGAGGATTCAGGATATCTTCCTCGGATGGCGGTGATGAGCAACCGAGTATTTCGCTGGATGGGACTGAACGGCAAGGCGGTCCTTCCTCTGATCCTGGGGCTCGGCTGTGATACGATGGCGACCATAACTGCTCGCACCCTCGATACAAAAAGAGAGAGGATAATCGTCACTTTCCTCCTTGCTCTGGGGATACCCTGTTCCGCTCAGCTTGGAGTAATAATGGCGCTCATTGCCCCGCTTCCTCCCTCTATATTCCTCATCTGGTTTTTCGTCGTCCTTTTAGTGATCTTCACCGCCGGCTTTTTAGCCAACAAGCTACTTCCAGGGGAACCATCCGATTTCATAATGGAACTTCCCCCGATGAGGGTCCCCTTTTTGGGAAATATAGGGGTAAAGACTTTCGCTCGGATCGAGTGGTACCTGAAGGAGGTGGTTCCCATCTTCATCATCGCCACCTTCTTCCTTTTCATTCTCGATCAACTAAAGATCCTTCCCGTTATCGAGCGGATCGCCACCCCGCTTACCGTGAGCTGGCTTCATCTCCCCCCAGAGACGGCAAAGGCGTTCATTATGGGCTTCTTCAGGCGCGATTACGGAGCAGCGGGACTTTTTTCTCTCGCTTCAGAGGGGCTCTTATCAAACCGCCAGATCCTGGTAAGCATCATCACCATAACCCTATTTGTCCCTTGTATTGCCAACTTCCTCATCATCATCAAAGAACGGGGGATAAAGACCGCTCTCGCTGTGCTTGGATTGGTGATCCCCATCGCCTTCCTCGTTGGAGGAGTGGTGGAAAGGATACTCTCCATCTTAGGGTAATGTTATGAGCGATAAAGACAAGAAGTTGATTAGATGCCCCCTTTGTGGATATCGGTTCAAACCGGAAGAGACGGGCTGTTCCTCCTGTCCCTTTGCTGGAAAATGCAAGCTTATCCTCTGTCCTAACTGCGGATATCACTTCCCTTTGGGCTCAAAACTTGCTAAGCTTTTTAGAATTAAGGAGAAAAATGAAAATGACTGATCAGGAATTGGATGAGCTCCTCGAAGCTATCTGGACCATCGAGGAGGAGGAAAAGGAAGTATCTCCGACCAATCTTAAGAAAACGGTTCATCATCTGAAGGACCTGAATGCTCTTATCCTCAACGCGGAAAGGGAAGGATTGATAGAGAAGGAGGGGTCGGTGATAGCGCTCACTAAAAAGGGAAGAAAAAGAGCGGAAAACATCATAAGAAGACATAGACTGGCGGAAAGGCTCCTCGCTGACGCCTTCGCCTTACCCAACAAAGCGGTGGAAAGTACCGCCTGTGAATTCGAGCACATCCTCACTCCTGAGGTAACCGATAGCATCTGCACCTTCTTAGGTCATCCAAGAACCTGTCCCCATGGAAAACCGATACCCCCTGGAAGATGTTGCAAGCGGTTCGAGTTGACGGTGAAATCAATAGTACTACCCCTATCCGAACTCGATCCTGGGGGAGAAGGGAAGGTTCTCTTTATCGGCACCAAGGTACCCGCGAGGCTGGAAAGATTATCGGTATTGGGGCTCGTCCCTGGCTCCCTCATCCGCCTCCGTCAGAAGAAGCCCTCGGTGGTGGTGGAAATAGGAGAAACAACCATCGCTCTCGATGAAGAGATAGCCAGGGAGATCTATGTGAAAAGGGTTAAGGAGGAAGAAAGTGAGGAGAAACAAACTTGAGAAACCCCTATCCTTCGCCATCATAACTCTCCTTATCGCACTTACCTTCCCTTCCTGCAAAAACAAGCCGATTGAGCTCTCGAAGACGGAGACGCTTCTCGGAACCTTCGTTGAGATAAAGGTGATTACCGAAGATAGAAAAAGAGGGGAAGAGGCGATTGAGAAGGCTTTCTCCCGAATGAAGGAGATAGAAAAAAGGATGAGCAACTTTCTTGCCGACTCCGAACTTTCAAGGCTGAACAGGAAAGCGGGTAAGGAGGAGGTAGAGGTAAGCGAGGAATTAGCCTCGGTTATTGTACGGGGGCTCTCTATCTCGAAAAAGACTGAGGGGGCGTTCGATATAACCGTCTCCCCATTAATCACGCTCTGGGGGTTCTACCGTCATCGAGGAAACCTTCCACAGCAGGAGGAACTCGGTGCCACCCTGAAGAGGGTCGGCTGGAAGAAGGTAACCTATAATCCGAAAAGACGAACCATACGCTTCAAGGAACAGGGGATGGCGATAGACCTCGGGGGAATCGCCAAGGGTTATGCGGTGGATGAGGCGGTCTCTACCTTAAAAAAATGGGGAATCACCCGCGCCCTGGTTAATGCCGGTGGTGATATTTACGCTTTAGGAGGGGGAAAAAACGGAAAAACTTGGCTCATCGGGATCGCTGATCCGAGGGAAAAGGGCAGGATAATCGGGACCATCAGGGTAAGGGATAGAGCGGTGGTCACCTCGGGAAGCTACGAGAACTACTTCGAGATCGGGGGGAAGCGATATTGCCATATCATCGACCCGAGGACGGGATATCCCGTATCCGGGATGGCTTCGGTCACCATTATCGCAAAGAACGCCACCATCGCCGATGCCTTAGCCACCGGAATTTTTGTCCTTAGAAAAAAAGGGGGGCTTTCCCTCATCGAGCAGATTCCAGATGCCGAAGGGATAATAATAACCGATAAGGGAAAAATCTATTTTTCTTCAGGGATGAGATGGTTCCACCCCTCCCTTTTCCCGCCAGGGGTGATATCGGTTGCCGAGGAACGGGGAAATAGATAAAATCGATTCGAGAACAAAATGAAAAAAGACCCGCTTTATTATACCAAAGAGATACTTGAGCAGAGGGAAGAGGAGCTACTCGCCCCCTATGCGATGAAGAGCGCCAGAGCGAAAAGGCGCTACCCGGAGGAGGTGGAGGGAAGAAAGTTCGATTACCGCACCTCCTTCCAGCACGATCGAGATAGAATCATCCACTCCCGCGCCTTCAGGAGGTTGAAGCACAAAACCCAGGTGTTTGTCCCCTATGGGGGTGATCACCATCGCACTCGTCTTACCCATACCATCGAGGTGAGCCAGATAGCGAGGACCCTGGCGAGGAGCCTAAGACTGAACGAGGATTTAACAGAAGCAATAGCGTTAGCCCACGATCTCGGGCAGCCTCCGTTCGGGAAAGCAGGGGAGATAATCCTCTCCGCGGTTATGGGAGGGAAAGAGACACTCGGTGTCATTTACAAGGAGAGCCTCAAAAAAGCAGGAGGGTTCAAACACAACTATCAAAGTCTGAGGGTGGTCGATATCCTCGAGAGGCGCTACCACCATCCGGGGCTCAATCTAACCGATGCGGTGAGGGAGGGCATATTGAAACATACCCCCTTGGAGTCAGGGATAACCTACCCCGATCTATACGAAGGAGGGCTAAATCTGGGAATGCCTCCCTTCTTTGAAGCACAAGCGGTAGCCATCGCTGACGAAGTCGCCCAAAAGATCCATGACCTTGAGGATGGGATGAGAGCGGGAATAGTCGAGCTCGCCAGGGTGGAGGAACTCGCTATCAGCCGGGAGGTGATCGGAAGGGTAAAGGGGGCATACCGCAACACCCCCTCCAGATTTTTAAGGGAGAATGTCCTCATAAGGGGAATGATCCATCTCCTGGTGACCGACATTATCTGCGCCTCAGGAAAGAGGATAGACGAATGGTGCGAACGAGAAGGAGTGAGGACGAGCGAAGATTTCTATCAGAAGAGGGAGAAAGTGAAAGAGGAAACGGTGGAGTTCTCCCCCAGAGTGAAGAAGCTCTTTGGCGAACTTTCCTCTTTTGTATCCCGGGAGATAATAAACTCCCTTACCGTGAGCCGGGCGGATTACCGGGCAAAAAATGTGATAGCCTCCCTTTTTGCCACTTATTATAAAAATCCGCTCCTCCTCGAGGATTATGTGCTTCTTCGAATGAAGGAGGAGGGGGGCGTTATCTTCATCCGTGATCTCCCAAGGGATAAACTTACCCGGGAGATCAAAAAATACCAGAGGGATGTTAGGTTCATTCGACTCCTCGCGGACCACATCGCGGGGATGTCGGATGAGTATGCCCTCAAGGAGTATGAACGATTAACCACTTCAGCATCGGGAAGAAACCTTTTCTGAAAGGAGGGAAGATGAAGATAGTAATTGGTGCCGATCACGCCGGCTTCCGGTTGAAGGAGTATATAAAAAGCTTTCTTCTCGAGTTGGGGAATGAGGTCATCGATATGGGAACCAACTCCGAGGAGCGGGTCGACTATCCGGTCTTCGGGGAGAGGGTTGCTCGAGCGGTTGCCGAGGGGAAAGCGGACTTTGGGATCCTCATTTGCGGCTCGGGCATCGGGATGTCTATGGTAGCGAACAAGGTACCTGGTGTCCGTGCTGCCCTCTGTCACGAACCATTTTCCGCCCGCCTTTCCCGAGAACACAACAACGCCAACATCCTCTGTATGGGGGGTAGGATAATCGGAAGGGAGATGGCGAAAGAGATCGTCCGTGTCTTCCTTGCTACCGAATTTGCCGGAGGAAGGCACGAAAAAAGGATCAACCTGATGCATCAATTGGAAGGAAAATAAGGAGGTGGAGATGTTAAAAAACCTATTTACTGTAGACCCTGAGGTGGCTAAAGCCCTTCACAACGAGGTCATTCGCCAGGCTACCACCATTGAGCTGATCGCCTCGGAAAACTTCGCAAGCGAAGCAGTGCTTGAGGCTCTGGGTTCTGTATTCACCAATAAGTACGCTGAGGGCTATCCTGGGAGGCGCTACTATGGGGGCTGTGAAAACTACGACATCGTGGAATCGCTTGCCATCGAACGAGCGAAGAAACTCTTTAAAGCGGAACATGCCAATGTACAGCCCCATTCCGGAACCCAAGCAAATATGGCAGTTTACTTCACCGTCCTCAAGCCGGGGGATACATTCCTCGGGATGAACCTCACCCATGGAGGGCACCTCTCCCACGGACATCCGCTCAACTTCTCCGGGTTTATGTACAATGTGGTCGCCTACGGGGTGGATCCGAGAACTGAGGAGATAGATTACGACCAAATGGAGGACCTGGCGAAGAAGCATAAGCCGAAGATAATTGAGGTGGGGGCAAGCGCCTATCCTCGGATAATCGATTTCAAACGGGTACGGGAGATAGCGGATAAAGTAGGGGCATTAGTTATGGCGGATATTGCCCATATCGCGGGGTTGGTGGTAGCGGGAGAGCATCCAAGCCCGGTGCCTTACGCCCATTTTGTCACCACCACCACCCATAAAACGCTCAGGGGACCGCGTGGGGGGATGATTCTCTGCCAAGAGGAGTTCGCCAGTGAGCTCGATAAAAAGGTCTTTCCCGGAATACAAGGAGGACCGTTGATGAACATCATCGCAGCGAAGGCGGTCTGCTTTAAGGAGGCGGAGAGCGAAGAGTTCCGGGAGTACCAGCGGCAGATAGTAAAAAACGCCAGGGCACTTGCTGCACGGATGATGAAGAACGGCTTCCGCCTAGTGTCCGGGGGAACGGACAACCATATGATGCTGGTCGATGTCTTCGAACGAGGTATTACGGGTAAAGAGGCACAGAATGCCCTGGAAAAGGCGGGGATCACGGTGAACAAGAATACCATCCCCTTCGATAAGAACAAGCCGTTCATCGCCTCAGGGATAAGGTTAGGTACCCCGGCAGTCACCACCCGAGGAATGAGGGAGAAAGAGATGGAGCTTATCGCCGATCTAATCACCGAAGTCCTTAAAGACCCGAAGAACGAGCGGAAGATAGCTGAAGTAAGGGAGGAGGTGAAATCGCTCTGCGCCCGTTTCCCCCTCTACGAGCTTCGGATAAAGGGCTGTGATGGGGTGAAGCGCTGTTTCCAGCTCAGCTGAGGAAGAGGAGATGGGAAGACCCTCGTGGGATGAATACTTTATGGAGATAGCCCATTTAGTGGCTACCCGGTCCACCTGTCTGAGGAGGAAGGTAGGAGCGGTGATAGTGCGCGATAAGAGGATCCTCACCACTGGCTACAACGGTCCCCCAACCGGTCTCCGTCACTGTGAGGAGGTTGGTTGCTTAAGGGAGAAACTCGGCATACCCTCGGGGCAAAACCAGGAGCTTTGTCGAGCGGTTCATGCGGAGCAAAACGCTATCATCCAGGCGGCGATAATGGGGGTGGTGCTCAAGGGCGCTACTATTTACACCACCAACTTTCCCTGTGTCATCTGTGCCAAGATGCTCATAAATGCTGGCATTAAGAAGATAATCTATGCCCAAGGGTATCCCGATGAGCTATCCAGAGAAATGCTTGAGGAAGCGAAGATGGAGCTCGTCCATATGAGATATAAGGGAGAAATAAAGCTCACCGACGAAGATGAATAGAGGACGGCTCTATGTGGTGGCAACCCCGATAGGAAATCTCGAGGATATCACCTACCGGGCGGTCAGGATTTTCTCCGAGGTATCGCTCATCGCCGCCGAAGATACCAGATGGACGAAGAAACTCCTCAATCATTACCAGATAAAAGCGAGGCTCATAAGCTACCACGAACATAACGAAGAAAAACGAGCGGAGGAACTGGTAAACCTCCTCCTCAAGGGGGAAGATATCGCCCTTGTCTCCAATGCGGGAACACCGGGAATATCGGATCCGGGTTACCGCCTCGTCCGAAGGGCAGCGGAAACTGATATTGAAGTCATCCCCATTCCTGGAGCAAGTGCGGTAATCGCCGCCCTATCGGTATCCGGACTCCCTACCGACTCCTTTTTCTTCTCGGGCTTTCTCCCTCGAAAAAAGGGGAAACGAGAGCGACGGCTTAAGGAACTAAAGGACCTCGCATCAACCCTGATATTCTACGAAGCACCCCATCGGATCGAGTGGACACTCGCCGAGATGGAGGAGATACTCGGCGATAGAGAAATGGTGCTCGCCCGGGAACTCACTAAGCTTCATGAAGAGGTAATCCGGGGAAGGATTTCATCTATAAAGGAGAAACTGGCTGGGAAGAAGGTAAGAGGAGAGATAACCCTCATCATCAGAGGAGCAAAGAAGGAGGAAAATTCCTCTTCCTAAAACTTCTTGTCTTTGATATACTAAATAAGGGGGAGTAGGGGCGGAAATCAACTAACAAGGCGATTGAAATGAATAATTTGTTAATCTATGTCGCCCTTTTTGTCTTCTTTATCTTCATATTCTGGGCTTTCCGGGAACTTCTTACCACCACCAAGAAAATGGGGATAAAAAATATAAGGGATAACCAGCTTAAGAACTATGTCCTTTTCATCGTCAATTACAAAAAGGGAGAAGCGGCAGAGGCACGGGGGGACAAAGAGGAAGCGAAATCATATTATGAGCGAGCGCTATCCTTCCTCCTTCAGGATCGAAGGAAGGATGAATTATGTGAGAAGAACATTTCTGAACTCAAGAGGAAGATAGCCGAACTTAGGGGAAGTTAAATGTAGGCTCGAGTTTGCCTTCTATTTTAATATTTGATTCATCAAATTTTTTTTATCACTCAGGAAAAATGTTATTTACATTACATACTCTACAGTGGTATTATATATGATTGAAATGGTTTCCTTTACTGAAAAAGGGCAATCTTCCCGGAAGGGATGACAAATTGATTTATTTAATTGAAATTAAGCATTCTTGACAATATCTAACTTGAGAAGGAGAAGATGAAATGAGAACGAGAAGAAGGAAGAACGCCCAGTTAATTAAGACCAGAAAGAAGGTAGGGAAATTCCTCCAGCGCCGGAGGAAGGACTTGGGTCTCAATCAGGACCAGGTAGCGAAGATATTAAACTATAAGGATAAGCAGGCAATATCGAATATAGAGCGGGGGGTAGCACCTCTACCCTTTAACCGTATTAAGAAGCTCGCTAATCTCCTCAAGCTGGAGCGGAAGAGATTGGCTAAATTAGCCTGTCTTGATAAAGACCCTGACCTCTTCAAAGACATCGAGTTCGTCTATATAAAACCCCCCGAGGATGAGGAACAGATAACGGACGAAAGCAAGTTTATGATCCCGGTTATCACCCCAGCGATGTGCGCCAAATGGAAGGATTTTTCCAACCTTTCTTTTCCCCGGGAGGTAGCAGAACAATATGAGCTCGGGGAATCAAATGATCCAAACGCCTTCTACGCCCTGATGGAGGGGGAGACCGAGGCGGAAAAGATCATCCAACCGGGAGACCTTCTTTTGATCGAGCCAAATCATCCCATAGGAAACAAAGACCTGGTACTGCTGGTGACCAGTCGTGGATTCAAGGTCAGAAAATTGGTCAAAACCCCGCATGGAGATGCGCTTCAACCGCTCGATTCCGACTACGATGCCACCTGTTACGAGGAATCGAAAAACAACGCCCTGTTCTTCATCAGGGCACTCAAAAGAAAGGTGAATAAGGAGAGACTGGATTAACCAGCCCCAATAATCCGGGAAAGTTTATCCCTCACCTCAATAAAATTCTCATAGAGGGAGAAGGGAATTTTGTACTCCTCAGCATAGTGGGCAAGCTTTCCCTTGGCAAAGATAATATTGGCATAGCGGGCAGCACAGCGATCGGTGTTCCCATCTCCAATATAGACGGTGCTTATCCCTTTTTCCTTCTCTTCCCAGAGATGGCTCGATTTGCAGTGATTGCAGGAGAAGCAATCACGCCAACCGCCATAAGGTATCACCTCCCATCTTCCATCGAGAACAGTCACCTCATTAGCGAAGAACTCGATTTCGGAAAGACCAAATTTACTTAGGATATGGTTGATTATAAATCGAAAACCGCCTGAGAGGATGGTTAGGGGTATTTCTCTTTCTCGACACCATTCCCAAAAGGAAGGGAAACCTTCGTCGATGGTGATCGCCTGATCGAGCGCAGCAAGCACCTCCTCCTTACTTGCTCTAACGGTGGCGAACTCAAGCCTTAAGCCATCGATCTCATCGATCTCGCCCCGGGAAACCGCCTCCTCTATCTTCCGCCAATCTTTATCCCCAAAGGTATCGAGTATATATTGCAGAGTATCGGTTTTGGTTATCGTGCCATCGAAATCAACGAAGATATGATAGCCCATTAGC
>Ga0190360_1000527_pt1 | contig 21281 bp, 19 predicted proteins | sample 48721834_MG_FD_161271 | JGI IMG/M metagenome (GOLD analysis project Ga0190360, IMG submission 161271) | Hydrothermal vent microbial mat bacterial communities from Southern Trench, Guaymas Basin, Mexico - 4872-18-3-4_MG | ecosystem: Environmental > Aquatic > Marine > Hydrothermal vents >... | reverse complement strand
GAGACATCGATTCCTGCGTTGTTGTTTATTTTGTTTTTTGGCATTTGCAGCCCGAAAACATATTGTGCGTCGTCTTCTCCAAATGGTCCTACATCTTCCCATTGAGCATAAGCAACCTTTTTGCCCTTGATTATTTTTATCCACCTATTTTTACACATCGATTCGAGTGTGCCCCATTTCTTCTCATCTGCCCAATATACAGTATTGAATGCTGATGATTTTCTATTTCCACTATCATCATAATCGTTGTAAGGCAGGGCGCAGTAGAATGGATTTTCATTAGGAGTAAAACCTGCAGGGAAGTAACCGTCTCTGTTATCTGGATCGTCTACACCGCCATAATGGGTCATCCAGTTGTCATCCCATGCACTCTGCGTGTTCGGGATAAAACCATTTTCCTCATTTCCCTGTTCACCGATCCAGAAGATTGTAACCGTTATATCTTTGTGTAAAGGGTAAATATTTTTATCTTCTTCTTTGGTAATCTCTTTTTTACATAAAGAAAAAAGAGAAATAAGAAGAACAGCTATGAACTCTTTTTTAAGATGCATCTTTATGACTCCTCGAATCTCCTTCCACTGTACTAAAAAGAAGCAAGAGGATTATAACAACTGAGGCGAAAAATGTCAATGGAAAAGGCTCGGTTTGGTAGAGAGCGCCGATCGTCTCGCAACGCATGTTTAAATTAAATTCAGATGATCAGGAGGCTGCGGCTCCCGATCTATACAATGTGTATCGATCATCTTGCGATGAAGAGGTGTAAATTAAATTCAACAATTCGAACAGGATACATATCCTGTTCAATCAGGAGAAATTACAAGCGTATATCAGATACCAGAGAGATCGTCATCCGATCTTACTCAACACTTCGGCATAGTGATCCATTTCTTCCTTTGTGCGTTTTTCTGTGACCGCAACAAGAAGTCCATTACCGATTCCGTAGTCGAATCGTTTTAGATCTATTCCGGCAAAGATTTTTTCTTTTTTCATAAGCTCTATTATCTTCGCAGGTTCCACTGGAGTCTTGATAGCAAACTCCTTGAAAAAGGGTTTGTTGAATAGAAGTTCGAAGCCATCTATGTTTTTGATGAGTTCTGAGAGATAGTGTGCCTTTTGCAGGCAGAGCCTTGAAACTGTGGGAATTCCTTCTTTGCCCATAAGTGCCAGGTATATTGTCGATGAGAGGGCACACAGTTGTTCATTTGTGCAGATCGAGGAGGTTGCCTTTTCCCTTCTTATGTGCTGTTCGCGGGTCTGAAGTGTCAGTACAAAGCCCCTTTTCCCTTTGCTGTCTACCGTTATACCTGCAAGTCGCCCTGGCATACGGCGGATCAAATCTTTCCTTGTGGCGAAGATACCAAGATAGGGACCGCCAAAATTTAATGGATTTCCGAGACATTGGCCTTCACCTGTTGCTATATCAGCACCATATTCTCCTGGAGGCTTGAGAACACCGAGTGAGATTGGGTCAACAGAGACAACATAGAGTGCACCATTCTTATGCGTTATGCTCTCCACTTCCTCAACCTCCTCCAGATTTCCGAAGAAGTTTGGATGCTGTATCAGAACCGCAGCAGTCCTTTCAGAGATACCATCCCTTAATCTGTTGAGGTCTGTGGTTCCGTCTTTAATTTCCACCTCTACTACTCTCATTCCGCTTCTGTAGCAGTATGTCTTTACAACCTCTCTGTAGAATGGATGAACACTCTTTGAGATTATTATCTCTTCTCTTCTTGTCTCTCCACTTGCCATCAGTGCCGCCTCGGCCAGAGCAGAACCTCCATCATACATCGAGGCATTGGCTACATCCATTGCTGTCAGGTTTGCTATCATTGTCTGATATTCATAGATCGACTGAAGGTTTCCCTGACTGACTTCTGGCTGGTATGGTGTATATGCAGTATAAAATTCAGATCTGCTAATCAGGTGGTTTACTGCAGCAGGAATGAAGTGATCGTAGGCCCCACCTCCGAGGAAGCATAAATAGTTGCCAGCGTGTCTATTTTTTTCTGAAAGTTTTTTAACCAGTAGTGTGACTTCATATTCGGACAGGGGAGTTGGGAGATTCATCTTGCCTCTGAATCGCACTTTTTCTGGAATTGGCTTGAGTAGTTCTTCAAAGTCAGACACTCCAATAGCCTTGAGCATTTCATTTCTGTTTTCGTCAGTGTTGGGAATAAAAGGCATTGTAATAGTCCTCCTCAAATTTTCAGGTAATTTAGGGTGATAATATATAAAACCATAATCTTTTTTCAAATGTTTTTTTCATCGGGCTCTCTATTTTTTGTTTCTGGTTTTATCCACCTTCCATATTTGGAATAGGGCTCAGAGACCGACTCTAGCTCTCTCTTTTTTTTCATGTAATTTCTGCACATATCTATGAGCCACTCTCTGTGCTCTACAGCCTCCTCATTGCTCAGAAAAATGGCATGATCTTTCTTCTCTATCTCAAAATCTATTGTTGCCCCTTTTGTGACTATTTTCCCACTAAAGCTGCAGAGCTGACACTGCACAATATCTTTTTTTATGAATCGAAACGTCTTGCCGCCGCAGACAGGGCACTCCGGACCCTCCTCTTTAATATCTTTTCCAAATAACGATTTTCCCAGAGAGGCTGCTATTTTTCTGTTTTTATCTTTAAGCATGACTTCTCCAGGCAGTGCACCATAAACGATCTTTATACCCTTAATATTTAAGAGCAGCAGCCTGAGAAATCGTTCGATATCATAATGTGTGCTTCCTTCCTTTCCCTTTATTCCTGCTATTCCAACAGCTACAGCAGGCTTGCCCCATAACCTGTCACTGTAGCTGTAGGCTGTTAAACACCGGTCCAGAAGATTTTTAAGAGATGCATTTGCACCCAGAAAGTATGTTGGAGATGCAATAATGAGTCCATCTGCCATGGCCATCTGATCCAGGATCGTTGGAAGGTCGTCTCTCTGTCTACATCGGCCCTTTCGAAATAGACATGCATAACAACCCATGCAAAGTTTTATTGAAAAGTCTGAAAGTCTTAGAAGATAGAGTCTGTGATCATGTGGAATGTTCCTGCTGATCTCTTTAACAAAGATTTCACAGTTGCCCATTTTTCTTGGTGAGCATATTATACCGAGAACTCTTTTCATCCCCTTCTCAAATTTCTGTTAAGGTAAAATAAAACCATCTTTTAGAGAGTCTTCTGGATCGATAAAAAATTCGCTTTTCCCACATATGTAAGATGTGCCCTCGACTCTGGGAATAACAGCATCATATTGACCGAATCGGGTCTGTTCCACAACACTCCCAATGAATCTTGCGCCGACAATACTTTCTATTACCATTTTCTCACCAACCCCTATTTCACCCCTTGCATGATGAATGGCCATGCGAGCACTCACACCAGTGCCAGTTGGAGATCGATCGAGCTGACCATTTGCAAAGATACACACATTTCGACTATCTGCATCTTCTGACATGGGAGGAGCAATGAATATAGTACCATACAGGAAGCTCAGGTCATCCTCTATTGGATGCTGGATGATTCTTTTCTTTATTATAGCATTCTTTATTGCCATACCTTTTTCTATTAGTCTGAGCGATTCCTCAGGAGTGCATCTGAAAGATAGAGTTTCAGCATCCACAAATGCATAGAATGCACCTCCGAATGCTAAATCATACCTTACCTCTCCGATGCCATCCACATAAACAGTTTCGTCAAGGGCAAGAACAAAAGAAACCACATTATCAAAATAGACACTCCTGATTTTATTATTTTCCACAACTACATGGCTTGTTACGAGTCCTGCTGGTGTATCGATTTTAATTATAGTTTCAGGCTCCCTGCACTCCACTATGCCAGTCTCGACAGCGACTTTTGAGATTCCTATTATTCCATGACCACACATTGTGCTGTATCCTTCGGTGTGCATAAAAATCACTCCAAAGTCTGAATCCTGAGAAGCAGGAGCAGTGAGTATGCATCCATACATTTCCCTGTGGCCCCGAGGCTCGAGCATTAGTGAGGTTCTTATGTGGTCGAGATTTTCTTTCATATAGTTTCTCTTTTCAAGGATCGTGGCGCCAGCAGGTTCTACCACTCCTCCAGTGACTATTCTTAGCGGCTCGCCTGCTGTGTGAATGTCAAATGTTGTGATCTTTATCCACTCTTCTGGAGGATTCCACGATTTAATTTTCTCCAGCATTGTTTTTATTCCTCAAAATATCAATCCTGTTTTTCTTTTTTCCGCTCTCTTTAATATGTTTATTCCTACAGCTATATCCTCCACAGCAAGACCCACCGACTTAAACAGTGTGATATCATCTTCATTGTTACGCCCCCTTCCTTTATCCTTTATTAATTCGGAAAGGTCGGACCTGATACAGTCAGGAGAAATGAGACCGCTTTTGATTGGGATTATCAGATCGCCTGCCTCGGTCAGTACTGAATCTCTGTTGTCTACATAGATAATAGAGCGGAGCACTGTCTCATCGTCCAACTCTCTGACATCTGGTTTGAATGAACCAATAGCATTTATGTGAGTTTGAGGCAGAATGTCTGAACCCTTAAAAACAGGTGATCTTGCTGTTGTTGCGGTTATGATGATTTTTGAGCGGGTGACTACATCTTTCGGGCGATCTGCAACATTTATCGTGCTGAGTTTTTCTATAGAACTTTCAATATGAGAGGCAAGGTCCTCTGCCTTTTGACGGTCCGTATCATAGATGAAAATATTCTCGATCGGACGGACTCTTGAGATGGCATGTATATGGTATCGGCCCTGGATTCCTGCTCCAAAGAGGCCGAGAGAGTTTGCATCTTTAAGTGCGAGAAGATCTGTTGCTACTGCCGATACTGCGGCTGTGCGAAGAGCCGTGATGAGACCTGCTTCCATGATCGCTATTATTTTCCCTGTTTCTGGATCGTTCAGGATAAGCTGCCCGGTTGTTGTCGGTATATTTCGAGATTTGTTTGTGGGGAACACACTCACTATTTTGATGCCGAGTCCGCCCTTTTCAGGAATATAGCCTGGCATGAAGAGAACAGAGTCTTTTTTGTTTACACACTCAACCACTACTCGCTCAGGAAGAAAGAGCTTTCCCTCAGCAATGGATCCAAAAAGATCCCTCATGATCTCAATGACTTCGTCTATTGTTATGAGGCTTTCAATATCTTCTCTTGTTAATAGCCGCATTGTTTTTTTAATCATCTATTTTTATGCTGATTCTTACCATGTTATTGGCCATCCACCTGTTCAGCAGTAAGAATATTGTCAGCACAACAAACCACTGTGAGAGTACAGACATTACGCTGAATGTGCTGAATGGATCGTACCAGCGGTGTGGGGCATAGATGGTAACAGAAAGGGTAAGCCACCATACAAGAAGAGCAAGGGCTGCGATTGGGATGAAATATTTAATAGATCCTTCCCACCACTTCCCTATCTTCCAGTCGTTTTTATCTGTGAGGAGTTCCTGTGTACGCATTTTTGATATACCGTTACGAACAAGAGTGAAGGCAACAAAACCGCCTGATATTATCAATGCAACTCCCCAGACAAAATCCTGATTGCTGAGGAAATTGAGATTTCTTGCAGATGGAATGCCGAGAAGATAGATACAGCCTACTACCATGAGTATTGCCCTGGAACGTTTCATGCCTGCATCCAAGAATACTCTTGTTGGGAGCTCCATCATTGCTATTAGAGAGGAAAATCCGGCAAATGAGAGGCCGAGAAAAAAGATTATGGCTAATGGACGGCCGAGAAACATTCGGGCAAAAAGCTGCGGCATCCATATGAATGTCAGTCCTGTAGATGCTGGGCCGCTTGTCTTCATGATTCCCAGAATTTCTGGTCTTGACATGTGCATCTCACTGCTGAGAACGGCAAAGACAGTCCCAAAAATCATCAATGCCGATAGAAGCGATATTGTATTGTTTCCTATGCCTGTTGTGAAGGCGTTTTTTACTACACCGTGCTCTCGGCGCATGTATGCTGCGTAGGTCATGAAAAGCCCCCATCCTGCTCCTGTATCCCAGGCATTTTGTGTGAGGGCCTCGAGCCATATCTTTGGTTTGATGAGCTGATTCCACTGAGGAGTAAAGAGATAGGAGACACCATCCCATGCTCCCTGAAGTGTGAGTGCCCTTACTACCGAGATTATTACTATTACCAGAAGAGATGGTATCAAGATCTTGTTTACTCTTTCGATTGAAGATACTCCGCGCCAGATAGCAAATGTTCCAAAGCCCATTGCAGCCGCATGGAAAAGAAGAGGCCACCAGCTACTCTGGTAGTTGTTCCATATATTCATTGCAGCCTCTGTTGAGCCTGGAAGTGGATGGGCGACCATATAGAAAAAATAGTATATACACCATCCTACTATTACTGAATAAAAGAAGGCTATTGCTGTCGACACAAAACCAACGAATGTTCCCATCCATGTAAATTTTTTACCTGCTGCTTTTGATATTGTAGATATTACGCTTCCCCTGTATTTTCTTCCTAGTGCGTATTCGGCAATAATCAAAGGTATGCTCCAGAGGAAGAGAAAGCATATCCATGCTATGAGAAAGGCTCCTGCTCCTCCCTCACCACCGCACTGAGCCGCTATGCGTGGAAAGCGCCAGATGTTCCCTGTACCGACAGCAATACCAATGACACTGAGCAGAAGTCCGAGACGTGAGGAGAAACGTTTGTTCACACTGATATCGTGGTATTCAGTCTCCATAGAATCCTCCAAAAATTATCGAGTGGTATAGGAAATGAGGCTGCCTTTAATATCATACCGCTTCAACAGATTTTATTTCTGAAAACTCCTTTTTTAATAATTGTTCTATTCCATTTTTAAGTGTCATCTGTGAGAATGGACATCCGGCGCAGCTTCCTTTCATGCGCACCTTGACTATTCCATCTTCATAATCGACAAATTCTACATCGCCTCCATCGGCCTGAAGAGAAGGACGAATTTTTTCAATGGCTGCAATCAACTTTTCTTTCATGACTACTCCTTGTAATTTTGATTAGATTTTTTCCAGTGCTCTTTTTATTCTTTTTAATGCCTCCTCGAGTGTGCAGAGGGGACATCCAAAATTCAAACGAACAAAACCCTTTTTGCCAAAATCTGCTCCGTCTGAAAGGCCGACACCATACTTTTCAAAGAAAAGGGCAGGATTTTCTACTCCAATCATTCGGGCATCGATCCATGCAAGATAGGTAGCTTCTGCTGGTTTCATCGAGAGATTTGGGATCTCTCTTACAGTGTCAAGGACCAGTTTGTGATTCTTTCTGAGATACTCCAGCAGCTCTTCAAGCCACTCATCACCATCTCTGTATGCGGCGAGTGCTGCAACAAATCCTGTAATTGTAACATCCGGGAGGATGCCAGCCTTCTCCTGAATAAATCTTTTACGAAGCCTTTGATTTTCAATTATTGCAAACGAACATCCAAGTCCGGCAAGATTATAGGTCTTACTCGGAGCCATTAGTGTGATCGTCCTCTTTGCAATTTCAGGGTCTAAAGATGCAATTGGGATATGGTTAAGATTGTTGTCCATTATAAGATCACAGTGAATCTCGTCTGAACAGATTATCAGGTTATTTGCCTCACATATTTCTGCTAATCGCAACAGTTCATCTTTTCTAAAGACCCTGCCTGTTGGATTGTGAGGATTGCACAGTATAAATAGTTTTGTATCCTCTGTGATAGAATCCCTTATCATGTCAAAGTCCATAAGCCAGAGCCCTTCTTCCTCTATCATAGGAACACTTATCAGATTTCGTCTCGAGTATTCAGGAGCAGTGAGAAATGGTGGATAAACAGGAGTTGTTGTTATTACAGAATCCCCATCCCTTCCTGCAGATCTACAGCAGAGGTTTATTCCAGGAACAAGGCCTGGAAGCCAAACAATAGATTCCGGTTTTATTTTCCATCCATACAATCTTTCTAATCTTGATAATATTATATCAACTAGCTCTGCGGGCGGGACGGCATATCCAAAAATGCCGTGATCTACATATTTGTGGAGTGCATCGAGAACAGAAGGAGGCGAGCGGAAATCCATGTCTGCAACCCATAGTGGAATTACATCTCTTCCCCTGTATTTTTCCCATTTCTGGCTGTATGTATTGAATCGGTTTATTGGAATATCGAAAGCCATCGAGATATACCTTTTCCTCTTGTTAATATTTGGCTATAATCCGTGGTTCACAACCATGATCTTAAGCTCTGTCATCTCCTCGATTGCATATTTAACGCCTTCGCGGCCAAAGCCTGAATCCTTTACGCCGCCATACGGCATGTGGTCGACTCGAAATGTAGGGATGTCATTTACTATAACTCCGCCGACTTCGATTTCGTTAAATGCTCTGAATGCCTTTTCAATATCTTTTGTGAATATGCCTGCCTGCAGTCCAAACACAGAGTCGTTTACCTTGTCTATGACCTCCTCAAAGCTATCATACACATCGAGCACAACAACAGGAGCAAATACTTCCTGGCATGCAACCCTTGCATCTGGAGGAACATTATCGAGAACGGTTGGCTCAAAGAGTGTTCCGTCTCTGTTCCCTCCGAAGAGAACGCGTGCTCCTCGTGATACGGCTTCTTCTATCCATTTACTGGTGCGGATTGCCGATTTCTCATCGATCATTGGGCCAACATCTGTATCATCTAATAGGGGGTCACCCACTTTCAGCTCTCTTGTCCCTTTAATAAACAGATCGGTGAAGTCATCATACAGACTCTTGTGTATGAATATTCTCTGAACAGAGATGCAGATCTGACCAGCATAGGCATAGCCTCCGAGAATCGATCTCTTTACTGCAAATTCGATGTCTGAATCAGGCTCAACAATTAGGGCAGCATTTCCTCCGAGTTCGAGGCAGACCCTTTTCTTTCCGGCCCTCTTCTTTATTTCCCATCCGACCTCACTGCTTCCTGTGAATGTGATCATCTTGATCCGCTGATCTGTGATGAGTGGTTCTGCGGTCGATGCCGAACAAGGTATCACATTGATCGAACCTGGGAGGGCACCTGCCTCAGAGAGAATCCTTCCGAGTAACAAGGATGAGAGAGGAGTTGCACTTGCAGGTTTTATGGAAATGGTGTTGCCAGAAGCAAGGGCTGGTGCAACCTTGTGGCAGACAAGATTTAAGGGAAAGTTAAAGGGGGATATTCCTGCTATAGGGCCGATAGGAAAACGCCTTACTATTCCAAGGCGGTCTCCAGCCGCTGGAGTGATGTCGAGTGCGAGTGTTTCACCCTCTATTCTGTTTGCTTCTTCAGAGGCAATCGTGAGTGTACTTACTGCCCTTGTTACCTCTCCTCTTGCATGCCTGATTGGCTTGCCTGCCTCTCTGCACAGGATGTTGGCGAGCTCCTCCTTTTGTCTTTCTACCTCTGCTGCAGCCTTCTTCAGAATTTCTGAGCGGCGGTATGATGGAAGCCTTCTAGTTTGTTTGAAAGCATCGACCGATGATTGTATTGCCTTTTCAACATCATCGGCAGAAGGACGAAAGACAGTGCCAACGATTTCGCCATTGAAGGGATTCCTTACTTCTATCGTCTCTTTTGAACTTATCCACTTGTTGTTGATTAGATATTTGAATTCTCTGTTCATTGGATTCTACCCCTCATCTATTTATAAATAGAAGTAGATTATTGTAGTAATTTTAGGACCGCTAAAGTCATCGACACCACCGATTGGTTCATAAAAGTGAACATAATTGTATTGAAATGTCATTCCTATTCCGAGATGGGAGGTTATCGAGAGATCAAATCCGGCTCCGATATGCGCTCCCCATCCTCCTCTAGCATCATGAAGATTCGTGCCGAGAGGGTCTGTCTCATTTTCGATTCCCCAGTATATGCCTCCGCCGTAGATTACATATGCCGAGAGAATATAATCTGGAACGAGCCAGTGTTTTATCTCGATCGTTATCGGATGCAGGGTAAGAGAGTGAACCTTTTCGGTCTCCCGAAGATCGCGGAGTGACCAGTAGCCTGCAGAGATGCGAAAACTTATCCCCGAGGCTATTGGAGTTGTGAAGGAGATTCCTAAATAGGGAGTGGCACCAGCAGCACCGAATGTATCGAATCGCGGTTCGTCATTGAGACTGTGGGGCTGCCAATTGCCTATTTCGAAACCAAAAGATATCCTCTTTGTAAGATCTTTTGCCGATGTCTTAAGCGGGAAAAAAGAGGCAACTAACACAAATAGCATCATTATTGTAAAAGACAACCTTCTCATCATTAATTTTCCATTCTATGATCAGGGTCCTACTTGTCGGTCTTTTTTTCATCATCCGGCGTTTTAAACCCGTAATGCTTTCCATGATGAGTGCCTGCTATCTTTATCTCTCCAAATTCGCTTTCATATTTTTCAATGTTGTCGCTCAGTGCCTTCATGAACGACTTTACATGCTGAGGAGTCATAATGATACGTGCATATACCTTTGTTTTTGGAATGCCTGGCAGCATGCGTGTAAAATCAATTACAAATTCTGCTGGAGAGTGGCTTATCAGGACAAAATTTGAATATATTCCCCCTGCTTCATTTTCGCCAAGCTCTACATTAATCTGCTGCTGTATTGGTTGTTTATTCATAGAAATACCTCATCACTATTGGATTTTTATACCATTTAATTCAGTTTTGTTATTATAATCATTCATAATCATATTGTCAAGAACCAAAATATATTCTTGCTTTTATATTCATATATTCTTAGATTAATTTTCGACTTATCGGTAATCGGGTGAGGGAATGGCAAAAGTATTTAAAAAAGGAGATGTAATAGAGCTTCATGTTGATGATCTTGCATTTGGAGCACGGGGAATAGCAAGACTCGATGACTTTGTATGGTTTGTTGAGAGGGGGATACCGGGTCAGAAGGTCAGTGCAAAGGTAAGAAAAATGCACAGGAGCTATGGAGAAGCTTATGTAGAAGAGGTTCTTGAACCCTCTCCCCACCAGGTGGAACCTCCCTGTCCATATTTTGGTGTTTGTGGTGGATGCCAGCTGCAGCATTTAGATTACACAAAGCAGGTAGAAATAAAGAGAAAACAGATTAAAGATATACTCGAAAGAGTTGGCGGGTTGAAAGATGTGGATGTTCTTCCTGTTGTTTCAGCAGAGACTCTATATGGATACAGAAACAAGATGGAATTTACATTTTCAGACAGGAGATGGGTGGTGAATGGAGAAGAACCCGGGAAGAGGAACGATTTTGCCCTTGGATTTCATGTCAGAGGAAACTTTGAAAAGGTCTTGGACATAGATGGCTGTTTGCTTCAGCCTGAGGAGTGCAACAAAATATTTAGATCAGTAAAGGAACTTGTACTGGAACTTGGGATGAGACCTTACAACATCCGAAGCCACAGGGGATTTTGGCGTTTTCTTGTTATCCGTTCTGGCTTTAATACTGGTGAGATAATGCTGAACATAGTTATATCGAGCCAGGAGGGCGAGAGAGGTGATAAGGCTATTGACTGGATTGTTCATAAGTTATTCTGGCGTCATCCGGAAATCACCACAATAATTCACTCAATAAGCGACAAAAAGGCTCAGGTTGCATTCGGAGAGTCGGAAAGGCTGATGCTTGGTATGGGGAAAATCACCGAAAAGGTTGGGGATAAGGTTTATGAGATTTCTCCATCTGCCTTTTTTCAGACTAACACATCTCAGACCGAAAAACTCTTTAATGCAATTGTCAAGCTTGCCGAATTTAAGGGGGATGAGATTGTATATGATCTTTACAGCGGTACTGGTGCTATTGGTATTTTTATTGCAGACAGGGTTAAGATGGTTCTTGGTATTGAGGTGGTCGAATCGGCAGTTAAAGATGCCAAGAGGAATCTGGAGCTTAACAACCTGAAGAATGTTAGGTTCGAGATGGCCGATATAAAGGAGGCATTGAAAGAGCCATTCATACTCATAAGCAGATATGGCGTGCCGGATGTTGTTATTCTCGATCCACCCAGAGGTGGTACGCATCCAAAATCGATAAAAGGAGTCCTGAATCTTGCACCGAAAAAGATAGTATATGTTTCATGTAATCCTGCTATTCTTGCCCGTGATTTAGAAATTCTGGCAAGGGCTCCATACAGGCTAAAGGCAGTACAGCCTGTAGATATGTTCCCTCATACAGGTCACATCGAGGTAGTAACACTCCTTGAAAAGAGTCAATAATATGGAGATGCTTTTCTATATCACACTCGACTCTCCGCTTGGAAAGTTGCTGGTAGCCTCTTCAGAGGAAGGAGTTGTTCGTATTATTCTTCCTCGAAAGGAGGCCATAGATCCTGTAGCTGTTCTTGGAAACGAATTCCCAGGATCGACTCCAGTCGAGGACTATTATAAGAATATCAGGGTAGTTGATGAATTGAAGAGATATTTTGATGGCTGTTTAAGAAGATTTTCTGTTAATCTTGACCTCCGTGGAACAGGTTTCCAAAGAAAGGTTTGGGAGGCAGTTTCATGTGTTCCTTATGGCCAGACCCGAAGCTATGGTGAGATTGCAAAAATAATAGGCAATCCAGGCGCTGCAAGAGCCGTGGGCCAGGCCAACAGGAGAAATCCTGTCCCGATAATTGTTCCATGCCACCGAATTTTAGGGGCCAATGGTTCCCTGACTGGATTTGGGGGAGGAATAGAGATGAAAAAGAGGCTCCTTGAACTTGAAGGTTTTTCTTAAATTATAAGATCAATAGAAAAACCTATCCATTTATTAAACGGTATGGTCTTTGAGATGGACGGGTTTTGATGAAAAAGTACTGGATAAAAAAAGTACTGTTCCTCACAATTCTTCTTTGCTCTTGTCGAATAGATCACGGCCTTGAACCAATCAGTAGTAAGATAACAGGAAGTGTCCACTTTACTGGAGAGCTTCCAAGGTATACTGATCAGGTAAGAGTAGCTGCTGTTAGTAGTTTTCCACCGAAAAGCATCAATGAACTTCAATTCAGTGATGCACTGACATTTTTTCAGGGCAACACTATCACAAAAAATCCTGTTGAATGGGAACTCTATCTTCCCCCTGGCAGATATGAGGTTGTAGCAGTCGTGTGGAAGGAAGTAAAGCACCCCTGGAATCTGTCAGACATAATTGGCCTTTATGGAGGATCATTTGTTGGTGATCTATTGATACCAACATATTTGCCTGTCACAATAGATGGCCCAAATTCTGTGGTAGAAAACATCGATATTGAGGCAAATCTCAACCGGGTGAATCGTGATACACTCATTCAGGGAACGATAACATTTTTAGGTAAATGGCCTGAAAATACAGGAGTAGTGGGGATAGGAGCATTTTCAGAGATTCCACAGAAAAACAATATATCCGACTATTTTTTCAAGAATTTAGCCCTCGATTACAGCGTGCCAATTTTTGTAAAGTCGTATGACTATCGACTGCGGGTACGCTCTAAGGATGTTCTAAAATATATTGCTGTACTGTGGATAGACAATAATTTCGATCTTTCGACAATAACAGACATCGGTTTTTATGCAGATCCATCCGATCCATTAACTCCCAAGACAGTCACTGTATCAGAGGATGAATTGATAAACATTGATATTACTGTTGATTTTTCAGAATTATAGGAATTCATATATCGTGTTTTACAGAGTCCCCAAAATATTGGTTCCAGTCATGGTGTTATTTGCTGCACATCTCTTTTCACAGGGAAGAGGAACAATAACTGGAATTGTTATCGATAAAAAGACAGAACGTCCATTGATTGGTGCAAATGTACTTGTTATAAATACGGTACTTGGAGCAAGTACTGATGACAACGGAAATTTTGTTATTTCAAACATACCCCCAGGCCGATACACAATCGCTGTCTCAATGATTGGATATCGTACAGAGAGGATCGACACAATACTCGTAAGGTCTGGTGAGGAGAAGAGAGTAAGGGTGTTAATGGAAGAGTCTGTTATAATGCTGGATCCCGTGGTCATTACATCGAGCAAATATCTTCATGCTCTTGGCAGTTCTCATCAATCTGTTGAGGTTGTGGGGAAGTTGGATATAATCGGGAGACAGAGCCGCACAGTTGAAGGGTCTCTTCTTGGTATATCGGGGATCCATTTTAATGAAGAAAATATCAGCATCAGGGGATCGTCTGGATTCAGTGTCTACAATGTCGGAAGCAGGGTTCTTCTCCTTGTGGATGGTGTGGCAGTACTTACTTCAGACATGGCTGCAATAAACTGGAATTGTGTTCCACTCCTAGACATTGAAAGGATAGAGGTTGTTAAGGGTGCAGGATCTGCCCTTTATGGTTCTTCTGCAATGGGGGGTACAGTAAACATAATCACAAGGAGGCCGACAAAAAGTGGAACTCTAAGGCTGCGTACGGTTGCCGGAGTATACGACAGGCCTCATTATAAAGAGTGGTACTGGACTGACAGGCTACTATATTACCAACAGTTAGATATTGGTTACAGCCGCAGCATGGGGCCGGTCGATTTTCGAACTTCTCTATCCCGTCATGTCTCCACAGGATACATGGAGAACAATCAGGAAGACATGTGGAATGTCTCTGGCAAGCTTGTATTCAGATTTCCAGACCACTCCACTCTAGATCTATATGCAGCATGGATGAAGTGCACGAGAGGAGGTTTTATTCAATGGATCAATCAGAACAGTCCCTTCGAGGTTCCACCGTTTAACAAAAATGATGAGATCCATTTTAATACCTTGAACCTCTATGCACAGTACAGGATGGTTGTTTCTTCTAAATTGGGACTGAGGTTTCGTATCTCCTCTATCTTGTCTCAGATAGGCAATCAACTTACTGTATACGATCCTGGGGTATTCCGGCCTGGCGAGGGATATGGGGGCGAGCTGCAAGCAGATTGGATGGTTGGGAGTAGTCATTTCCTGATTTCAGGCTGTGAATTCAGATGGGATATTTCAGGTTCTGAATATTTTGGCAATCACAGGGGATATACGGTTTCTCCATATCTGCAGGATGAGTGGTCAATATTGCCGAATCTTAAGATTTCGCTTGGCATGCGGCTTGATCATCATCTCCTCATCGGAGAGGAGGCAAACAGCCGGCTCAGTCCAAAAATTGGCATAAACTACAGGCCCAGCTCAGGCACAACAGTCAGGGTCAGTTCTGGCAGCGGATTCAGGGCAGCAACAGTATTTGAGAAGTATATCAGAGCAGACTATTCGGGATTCAATATTATCCCAAATCCGGACTTGAAGCCTGAATACTCATGGTTTTTCGACTTTGGGCTAAGACAAATTTTTATGAAGAATAGTCATATAGAGTTTTCGCTTTTCCAGTCAGACTACTGGAACATGATTGAGCCTGTAATAAATTTTCTGGGGACAATACAGTTTCAGAACCATGTAAGAGCAAGAATTCGGGGAGTGGAGTGTGAAATAGAATCGTGGTTGTGGAAGGAGCGTATAGGTTTCAAAGCAGATTTTACATGGATGGATCCCGAAGATCTTTATCACAAAAAGACTCTACCATACAGACCCAAATTTAGCTGCAATCTCCAGTGGACTGTAAAGAGCGGTCCTATATCGCTACAGACAGAATATAGATATATAAGCAGAATTGAGGAGGTACAGATTCATCCGCTCGATCCCCGTGTACCTGTGAAATTGTTGTTCTTCAGGCTGAGATATTTATGGAAAAACCTTACGCTACAGCTTGTTATTAACAATGCCCTGAACTACCATTCTGCACAGATTGAGCGCAGAATGGGAGAAGTCCGCAACATCTCTTTTGGATTGATTGCCGGTTTTGGGAAATAATTTATCCTGGAGATCGATATGGATCTATACAACATTATCAGTTTTGGCGGAATATTTGTTCTTCTCCTTTTTGCATGGGTCTGTTCTGAAAACAGGAGGATGATGAACTGGCGTGTGATAATCTGGGGAATAGTGCTCCAGTTTGTATTGGCAATATTTGTTTTTACCATACCTTCAGGAACAAGGGTTTTTTTATTTTTAAATGATATTGTCGTAAAGGTTCTCGACAGCGCCAGTGCAGGCACTCAGTTTCTATTTGGCCGTCTGGCACTGGCGCCGGGTGCTACAAGCCAGCAGGGCGAAACTTCGCTCGGATTTTTTCTTGCATTTCAGGCCCTGCCTGCGATAATCTTTTTTTCCGCACTCATGGGAGCACTTTACTTTCTCAAGATAATGCCCATGCTTATCAGGTGTTTTGCCTCTCTGTTTACCAGATTGATGAGGATAAGCGGTGCAGAATCAATGTGTGCATCATCGAATATATTCGTTGGAGTAGAATCTGCACTAACGATTCGTCCACACATTTCCAAAATGACAAGGTCAGAACTCAATACGATTCTTACTGCAGGAATGGCAACTATAGCATCGAGCGTGCTGGCCATGTATGTTGCGATGTTGAGGAGCCAGTTTCCAATGATTGCTGGTCATCTTATTTCTGCATCGATTCTTTCCGCACCTGCGGCTGTAGTGATGTCGAAAATAATAATCCCAGAGGGTGAAAGACCAGAGACTCTCGGCATAAACATAAAACCAGAATACTCAAAGGACAGTAACATTTTAGAGGCCATCATCAATGGTGCAAATGCTGGTGTGAAATTGGTTGTCGGCATTTGTGCACTTCTGCTCGCCTTTCTTGGAATTGTTGCACTGCTGGATCTTTTTTTAAGTGGGATTGGAAGCGGAATTGGTAGAATATTGGGTGTAGAGCTACATCTCACACTTAAAGGGATTATGGGTGTTGTTTTTTATCCGTTTACTATCATAATTGGCATTCCTCCTGCAGATGCAGCAGAGATTTCGAGGGTAATAGGTGAGCGGATAGTAGCCACAGAGGTTGCATCGTATAAGGATCTTTCGCAACTTCTCAAAGATGGTATGCTTCAGCATCCGCGGTCTGCAGTAATATGTACATACGCTCTGTGTGGATTCGCACATGTTGCCTCTCTTGCGATATTTGTCGGAGGAATATCTGCTCTTGCTCCGACGAGGAGAAGAGATATTTCTCTTATTGGACCAAAGGCCCTTCTGGCTGCAACCCTTGCCTGCCTGATGACCGCTGCAGTTGCAGGCACTTTTTATATGAATGAGTCGATATTGATTAAGTGAGGTTGGAGGATTGGTAGATAGAAAAATGTGAACAGGTGCAGCCTTATTATGTCCAAAACAGTAACATTCTAATTTTATCTTGACATTTAAGTTGCCCTTTGTTATAATTTTTTCAGATAAACAATTATTTCAATAACAATACCCTCCTGGTTTTCAAAACCGCAAGATGATGAATAGACTGCTTCTTTATTAGTATGGAGGAATCATGAAAACTTTAAGGCTGCTCATGGCCATCCCTTTAACCTTGTTTCTGATCGTTTCACTCTCCTGCAACAGCAAATTGGACTGGAAGGTAAGAAGAATAAGAGATACAAAAATAGAAGATTTTCTCCTGCATCAACTATACATCCACAGGATACTCGTAATTCCAGAATGTCTTTCCCATGACTCCTTTGATGCAATACGACTTCCCATGGCACTTATTAGACGCTGGTGTGAAAATGATAACAACATTAAAAAGCTGATTGTTGGATTGGAAACAGAAGAATGTGATTACGTGCTCAATCTGATCCAAAACAACAGTTACTATAAACAAAAACGATTCGCAACATTCTGTCCACCCGGCTGGGCACTATTCTCAACAAAAGGTCTGAGCGAATATCTCTTCTATCATGAAGTCAAAAAAAAGTATCCAGACAGATTCGATATATTTGGATTCGAAAATAGTTTTCTATATTATGACAGTAAAAACAAACGGTATCTGCTGCCGTCACAAATCGATTCAGTCCAGGAGATTGAAAAAATACCAGTTGCCCAATCCAGAGCTCCTTTTATAATAAAGTATATATATTCTCGTTTCTTCAGAGACTTCAGGTCATTCATGAAAATCAAGGAAATGATAAAGAACAATCCCGATGGCTGCTTCATTATTATCATTGGTAACGCACACACATGCAGAAAATTTTATTTTGAAGAAACAGATGTCGACAGACAGATAATAGAGGCATATAAGATCGACAAGGAAAAATACTGGCACACGGTTGGATATTTTCTTAAACAAAATTATGACCCTGTATTCATACAGTCCAACATCGACTCAACAATTGAAAGACAGACTCTGTTCCTTTTTGATTCCGACAGCCTTTTCCACAACTCTTTTAAACCCTTCTATACCGATTTTGTTTATTCAATACCGGCTGGTACGGATGTAAACCTCGAGGATGAGCCTCTGGTCTGCATTCCATCCTTAAAGAATTTAGAACTGCTGAGAAGTAAAAATTTTCAAATCTATCCAAACGATGAATACATCGGGGTAGTAAAAAGGCTAATCTACTTTATGACAGGAGTATATCCAGAAGTAAAACTTGATGAACCAGGAAGAACCGGCTCATGCAGTTTCATGGATCCGCAGACAGGAGAGGTGCTCGATTTTGATAGATTTGTCGAGTTAATCCCAGAGTGGTACATCAACGGTACATTCATTAAAAGATTAAACGAAGATGTTGGTGCATACAACCACAGATCACTATTTAGGGCAATCTTTAAATTGATGGGAAAGACCGATCTCACACAACTATCAGCGGAGGAAGAAAATGAGTTCACAAACCATCTTCTATCACTCCTATCTGTGATTGGATCAGAAGAGGAACAGTATCTTGCAAGACTCATCCTTTCGAGGCAGTTGGGCAGCCATGAAGATTATTATAGCTACTATAAGATGTTTTACTACAAAAAGTATTCATCCAATTGAGGCGTTTTATCAATCTCTTATTTATTTGGCGGCTGTTTTATCTATATTTTAATCTTACTGAACTTTGGCAAAAATGAATCATAGAGCTAATTTCAAATGTCAAAATGTTTATTTTTGCCAAAGTTAAGGTATTAAATATAGAAGGTTATTCTTAACGCCGCAGATTAAATATGTAATGGCAGAGGCAAGATTGTCGGATCAGTACAGTAAATATGTTTTAAAATCTCAAAGTTCAATAAAAACAGGCAATGAAATATTTATCATGGACAGAGATAAAATAACCATTGGATATCTTGAGTTTAGTGTTGGTATAAAATATGAGTTGTGGCAATAGTAAATTTAGTTACAACATAATTTGAAATATTTTTTTCTCGTTCCTAAACTGGAGTTTGAGAACTAAAAAGACACTAGGTTTTCACTCTGCCGCACATAAATGCACTCAACTCACCCCTTACATTTTTATTCATATCCAGCCAGCTGCTGGCGATTTCTTCGTACGACAAATCTAGCAGAGAGTTTTTCAGTCATCTACAGAAATTTTTGAAAAGGTTTCATGGATGGATTGATGAGGAACATATCAGTTATATTTTAGGAGTTTACTTTATTTGAACACGAGTGTAACAGGTAAATTTTAAGAATATCCATGCTCAGAAGATACTCAGCTCTATCATTGGAATATAATTTACAACAAAATATATTGACAGTGTCACAAGATAAGAATTGTTAGATATAATTGCATGTAAAAGAAATTAGTATTATATTGATACAATAAGGAAAGCAACAATTATTTTATTATGAACAACCGTGACAAAATTATTAAAAGATTAAGAGAAGTATCTTCTTTCTTGATGAAGGGATTTCGTATTAAGGATATTGCTATTTTTGGAAGTACTGCAAAAACGAAATGGATTCTGACAGTGATATTGATCTTATGGTTGAATTTAGCGAATCCGTTGGTTTTCGTTTTTACAGACTTGTAGAAAATCTTGAAGACCTTTTAGGTCGCAAGGTGAATATGCTGACAAAAGAGAGAATAAAGAATATTAGAGTTAAAGAAGTAGCCGAAAGTATAAAGAAGGATTTGATACATGTCTAAAAGAACAGATAATGTAATTCTTGAAGATATAAAACAAGCTATAAAAATATATAGCCGGAACACTGGATAAATTGATTCATGATTATTTTGGTGGAGATATAGATATTATATGGAGTATTATAAAAAAGATATTTCTTTATTGAAGAAAGAAATACTGTGATATTATCAAACAAACAGCTTCACCTGACCTCGCTAACCCTCAGCAGATGAGCTTAATTGTTTGTGTAAAAAATAGTGAATGCAATAGCCCCTGTCAATATAACAAATAAACTTATTTAAAAGAGAGGTATATTATGTTCAGAAAAAAATCTATTCCTAATGTAATTATTTATGTCTTAATAATTTGTTGTTTCATTTTATTTGAAAAATCTTATGCTCTTTCACCCACTGATACAACCTCAATAAATTATTTTAGTTTTTCAAAAAAATTTCGTATAGAAACATCGTTCTTTGCTGGAAGCGGTTTTGAAAAATTTGATGTATTCAAAACAACACAAGATAAAATCATAGAACTTAGTCCTGGTGGGGGATTTGGTGGTAAACTCAGTCTCGGATATTGTCTAAGTTCATTATTTAATATTAATATAGAATTTGGGACTCAAAATAGTACCTTATCACAGAAATTAGAAAATGCTGACGGTAATTTTTCAAGGACATTTCTTCTTGGTACAGCAAGATATAAGATTCCTATAACAGGAAAAAGCTCAATAAATATTGGGGGTGGTTCAGGTTATTATATGGGAGGTAAATTAGATATTGATGCAAGTAAAATTGCAGGTGGTGGACACAATATTTATGGATATGAAAATACAATTGGATTTCATGTTATCGGTGAATACGAGCATTTTATATCCAAATTTTCTTTTCTAAATGCAAGATGGTCTTGGTGTATTGGTTTAAAATATTACTATATTACTTACAAACTTAATTCAGCATCTAGTAATGGAGTGTCGATTCCACTTAATCTTTTACAAAGCGATATTAAAGATGAAGTTGGGAAATTAAATGGCAGTGGTATTGATGTCTTATTTTCAATTATAGTGCATTTATAAAAAATATTTTTATCTATTGACAGGGTGAAATATAGGGATGCGGAACAACATCGTACCCCCTTGATTTATTATTAGAGTTTTTGGGGAAATAGAGATTATCCAAGAAGACAGGAGTCAGAGCTTGTAATTTAGGATTTAGTTTAGGATTTATTTTATTAGCGATTTTCCATGGTGTCTGGTTTTCTCTGTAGGAATTTTTTCTTGCATTACTGAACCAGAGGTTGTATAGGGACGCTTTTTTAATAAAGTAATTTTTGTTTTTGAATATTTCTACTTCGGGTCTCCTGAAAAAGTCAAATTCAGTACGAAAATACAATATTTGGTCTATACAAAAAGCGTTCTTTGAAAAATTCAAGACA
>Ga0190360_1000523_pt1 | contig 21375 bp, 18 predicted proteins | sample 48721834_MG_FD_161271 | JGI IMG/M metagenome (GOLD analysis project Ga0190360, IMG submission 161271) | Hydrothermal vent microbial mat bacterial communities from Southern Trench, Guaymas Basin, Mexico - 4872-18-3-4_MG | ecosystem: Environmental > Aquatic > Marine > Hydrothermal vents >... | reverse complement strand
CCTTTAAGAAAGGATTCCTTGGAGACAGAGGAGAATACATAGTATCAATAGGCCTTCTTCTCTTTGCCTTCTCGACTGTAATATCATGGTCATACTATGGTGACAGGGCAATTACTTATCTGTTTGGATTAAAGTTTGTAATTCCATACAGACTCATCTATATTGGAATGTTTTTTATAGGATCTCTGATCGACACAACAATAGTGTGGAACTTTGCAAACATTGCAATTGTGCTTATGGCAATCCCGAATCTTTTTGGGATACTAATGCTCCATAAAGACATGAAGCAGAGCATAAAAGAATACTGGGTAAAATTCATTAATGAACATCCCGAAGATGCAAAAAAAATGAAACTGATCTGAGAGGTATTTGAAAATGGCAAAAGACAGAGGAAGTTTTAGTAAAATTGGATTCATTCTGGCTGCCGCGGGTTCTGCAGTTGGATTGGGCAATCTCTGGAAGTTTCCTTATACTGTTGGTGAAAATGGTGGCGGACTCTTTGTCCTCATTTATCTATTATCTGTCATAATCATAGCCCTGCCGGTTCTCATGGCAGAGATATGTCTCGGCAGACACACACAAAAAAATCTGGTTGGAGCATATGAAAAAATAAAACCAAAGACTCCATGGAAACTTGCAGGTTATCTCGGTGTACTTACTGGATTAATGATTCTATCATTCTATTCCGTAATTGCAGGTTCTACAATAGGATACTTCTTCAAGGCCATTACAGGACAGTTCACCAATATAACAGGAACTCAGGCTATCGAGATATATAGAGGCTTTTCATCAAACAACATTCTGCAGATATTTCTACTCGCACTGTTTATCTTTATTACAGTATATGTAGTCTCTCGTGGAGTCTCTGGTGGAATTGAAAAATACTCAAAGATTCTCATGCCGGTTCTCTTTGGAATCTTGACACTGCTGCTGATAAGATCTCTGACATTAAAGAATGCGGCCAAGGGTGTGGAGTTCTACCTCAAACCAGACTTAAAAGCTCTGACACCAGGACTTATTGTAGCAGCAATGAGTCAGGCCTTTTTCAGTCTCAGCCTTGGAATGGGAACAATGGTTACATATGGGTCATATGTTGCAAAGAAAGAAAACATTCCGACATCTGCAGGATGGATAGCATTCTTTGATACTGCAATCGCAATTCTTGCGGGCTTTATAATTTTTCCAGCAATATTTTCTCAGGGCATGGACCCTGCACAGGGCTCAGGGACAATGTTCAACGTTATTCCTGTTTTGTTTGCAAAGATGCCTGGCGGCATCATATTCTGTCCCCTCTTTTTTCTGCTTCTTTCGATAGCTGCTCTGACCTCTACAATCTCGGTTCTGGAGGTGCCTGTGGCATTTGTAGTCGATGAAAAAAACTGGGACAGGAAAAAGGCTGCCTATATAATTGGATTCATTTCTATTCTATTTGGAATTCCTTCTGCCCTTTCCCAGGGAGGTGTCAAATTCTTCAGCCACCTGCCACTCATCGGAATGGGCTTTCTTGAGCTCTGGCTTCTTATCTGGGGAAGTATTGCTCTCAGCATAGGTGCATTTTTTATTGCTACATTTATCGGCTATGCATGGAAGACAAATGGTGCAATCAGGGAGTTGAAACAGGGAGCAGAAAACTTCAAACTCGGAGCCGTCTGGGCAGTTGCAATAAAATATGTTGCTCCGATCTTAATACTTCTAATACTCATATCCTCGATATTATGATATTGGATTGCTGAACTTGATTTACAATAATATATAGGAGGTCTAAAATGAAAAAAATAACAAAATGGCTTGCCGCAGAGACTGTTGTTTTTCTAATGATTATATTAACAGCATCTCTTGTAAGTGCTACAGATTATGGATATACAAATCCAGAACTGCGGCTGAAATGGTACGACATGCATCTATCCATGAAGGATGTTTCGATCTTCAAAAATCTTAAGTGGCAGTTTTTAGGTCCAACAAATGTAAGTGGAAGAATGACTGATGTTGCTGTAGTGACACCAAAGGGGAAAAATTATATAATCTATGCTGCCACAGCTTCTGGCGGTGTATGGAAGACAACAAATGAAGGAATCACATGGGATCCCGTATTCGAGCACGCAGCTTCTACTTCGATTGGTGATGTAACAATTGCTCCGTCCGATCAAAACGTCGTATGGATTGGAGGAGGAGAGGCAAACATATTCAGAAGCTCCATGGCAGGATCGGGAGTGTATAAATCAACAGATGGTGGAAAAACCTGGAAACACATGGGACTTGCCGGCACACATACGATTCCAAGAATCCTCATCCATCCAAAAAATCCAGATATTGTATACGTTGCTGCCTCAGGACACGAATGGACAAATAATCCTGAAAGAGGTGTATTCAAAACAACAGACGGCGGTAAAACATGGGAGAAAGTTCTCTATATCGATAATAAGACTGGTGCAATAGACCTTGTGATGAATCCTTCTGATCCAAACACTCTATATGCTGCAACATGGCAGAGGATTCGCAAGAAATGGAATGATCCAAGAAATGAAAAAGATTATACTGGAAGTTCTATCTATAAGACAACCGACGGCGGTAAGAGCTGGAAGCCCATTACTAATGGCCTTCCGCCTGCACAGTATCGCGGCAGAATCGGCATCGATCTCTGCAGATCAAAACCCAATGTAATCTATGCATTCATCGATAACTATGAAAGCGCTGGAATAAAGTATCCGGCTGGAACAGACTCCTATGGACGACCGAGAGGAAAGATGATAAAGGGTGCAACTGTCTACAGATCAGACGATGGAGGAGAACACTGGAGACAGGTGAGTGAAAATAATTCCTACATGCTGCACTTATCTGCCACGTATGGATGGGTCTTCGGACAGGTAAGAGTCGATCCTAATAATGAAAATAAGGTATATATTATGGGGCTTGCACTCAATGTATCAGAGGATGGAGGCAAGACATTCCGTCCGCTCTACGGCATGCACGGCGACCATCATGGGCTCTGGATCGACCCATCAAATTCCGACTATCTTGTAAATGTAAACGACGGTGGATTGGCAATATCATACGATGGAGGAAAGAACTGGAGAACATTTTACAACAACTTCCCAGTTGTACAATTTTTCAATGTCATGTACGATATGGACAATCCATTTCATGTTTATGGTTCGATCCAGGACCACGGCAGCAGACGCGGCGTTGTAGACCTTAGCAGGGGAAGACACAACATTCCTGCCGTTAAGTGGGAAAATGCACCCGGTGGTGAGGGCAGCAATCATGCAATAGATCCAACAGATCCAAACATCGTCTATTCTGCGAGCTTCTACGGCACTATTAGAAGAACAAATCTAGAGTCAGGAGAGAGCAAGAGTATCCTTCCAAGAGTCAGCAAGGATGAACCCAAGCTGCGCGGTCAGTGGCTTGCTCCTTTCATCATATCTCCTCATAATCCAAAAGTGATCTATCACGGAATGCAGTATCTCTTTAGATCTATGTACATGGGCGAAAAATGGGAAAGAATAAGTCCCGACCTAACATATAACGATCCCAATAAATCTGGAGACATACCCTATCAAACTATATTTACGATTTCAGAATCCCCCCTGAAATTTGGACTAATATATGTTGGCACAGACGACGGCAGGGCACATGTAACCAGAGATGGTGGACTGCACTGGAAGGAAATCACAAAGGGACTGAAAAAAAACAGGTGGATTTCAAGAATTACTGCATCTGCCTTTGATGAGGCAACTGTATATCTTGCTCAGAACGGCAAGAGAGACGACGACTTTAAGGCCTATTTGTGGAAATCTACAGATTATGGAAAGAGATGGATCGACATAACAAACAATATTCCCTGCGGCCCGATAAATGTTATCAGAGAGGACCCGAAAAATAAAAATGTTCTCTATGTTGGAACAGATCTCGGCGCATATGTATCGATAAATGGGGGCAAGGAGTGGCAAGTACTTCCCAAGAATCTACCAACAACCTTTGTACACGATCTTGTAATCCACCCAAGAGACGATATAATGGTTGCAGCCACACATGGACGGGGAATGTGGGCAATGGATGTAAGGCCTATACAAAAGATAGCAGAGATAACAGGAATAAAAGATGTCTACCTCTTTGATATTGAAGATGCCAAACTGCCGCGATGGAGAGGATACGGGGGAATAAATGCATTCATTCAATACTACCTCGAATCTAGCCAGGGTGTTGAAATCGAAATAAAAGATGAATCAGGAAAGGTGATTAAAAAATTAAAAGAGTCGGGAGATGCCGGTTACAACTCTGCAATATGGGATCTCACAAAAGACCGACCCGAATCTCAAAGGGCATTATTCGTAAAGCCCGGAGAATATACTGTGGTTCTGAAAGCAGGTTCTGTATCTCTTGAGAAAAAAGTAAAGGTAACATATTAAATAAAAATGGTTCAACACGACAACAGGCGTCCTCTGAATTGAATCGAGGGGACGCCTGTGTTAAATAAAGTGGAAACAACGAAGATAGATATTATAGAGTGTTATAGATTTGCCTGGAATTCATTTACAAAAAAATGGCTAATTTTATGCTTCATATCAGGACTCATAGTAGGCCTTGAGGTCATACCCAGGATAGTTACACTTCCAGAATGGAACTCACTCTACCGCTCTTCAGAAAAGCTAATGCTGTCAATATTAAAAGGTGATCAGGCTCAGTTTTATATAATCGCACCATTGGTAAAGCTCAAGGCCTCATATCTTGTTCACAAACTACTTAAATATACACTCCCTGTAGTTCCTCTACTTGCTCTTCTGACAATAATACTTCTGCTTCAGGCAAACAGGACAACAAAGATCTCAGGCAGCGACACCCCTAAGCCGTTTACTTTTTTACTATATATTGCACTGATTCACATCATGCTGAGTATTATTAAAATGGCAGCCTTTATTATATTCATAGTGCCAGGAATCTATCTATATATCAGGTTGCTGTTTGTATCTCTTGTAATGCTCGATCAAAATAAAGGTGTATGGAGTAGCATAAAGAAAAGCTATAAGATGACCATGGGGAACTTCTGGCGGCTTCTATTCCTTGTCATAATAAATACACTCATTCAGTTAGGTGCATCATTCACACTTATTGGACTTATCCCTGCCACTGGTTTTGTAAATACAGTACGTGCAGCAGCATTCAGGACACTCCTGAACCCTAATAATAGATCCCACATTTAAAGAAAAGATAATAAATCTAAAATAGATCTGGAGACAAGAATCCTAATAAGCGGAATTTTCAAGATGATCGAAGTTTGCGGTTCTATCCTCAGACAACTTACAAGTATTACATTTAAGTGAAAATTTAAAACAACACAATCTTGTCACTTCTGTAGGGTTAAATGTATCGGATATTCACTTCAAAATCGGGTACATCGAAAAATAATTAAAGGACTTTATCATCAATACTTTCTAAAAGATTTCTGGAATGTTTAAAAAAAATTATAATAGTTAATGTTTAACTCAAGACTCCAATTAATGAACAATCATTTATCTCCAAGAGCAAATCTCAGTGCCTTCTCTGCATGGATCCTAGTCGTATCAAGAAGAGGAATCCCGCACAACTGTTCGTTTATAAGCATTGGAATCTCTGTGCACCCCATCACAACTGCATCCGCTCCTCTATGATGGAGCCCGTGAACTATTTTTACATATTTACTTCTCGACTCCTCACGAACTACTCCTCTGCTGAGTTCATTGAATATGATTTCATCTACTATTTTGATATCATCATCATCTGGAATAATGGTAGTGATAGAAAAGTGAGAGAGTCTGTCTCCATAAAAGCCATCTTTCATTGTAAACCTTGTTCCAATCAACCCAACCCTTTTGAAGTTTCTTTTTAAAATCTCCTCTGCGGTTGCATCTATGATACTTATTAAAGGAATATCAGAACTGCTAACTATTTCAGGAAAAACCTTGTGCATAGTGTTTGTTGCTATGATTCCAAAATCTGCCCCCCCATCTCCAATCCTTTTGACTACCCTAATCAGCTCCTGGGTTATTGAATGCCAGTCACCAGAGATCATCCAGTCGAGATATTTCTGAAATGAGACACTGTATATGATTATCTCTGGGAATGAGAAATCTCTGTACTGCTGCTGATATTTTCGAATGATATGCTCATAGTATATTCTGGTCGATTCTGGAGTCATACCACCAATGATTCCAATTCTCTTTGACATATTCATCCTCCACACGTTGTTACATTATCTAAAATTTAACCTCCAGAACCACTCTTTATTAAATCTATGATTGAGCCGAGCAGAAATAGACGTCCTATCAAAAAAATGATTATAGATAATAATGCAGCAACCGGCACGGTTACTAACCAGGAACTGAATATGTTTCTTGTCACTCTTTTATTTACTGCACCAACACCGCGTGCAAATGCCACTCCTATAATAGCACCCACAAGTGTATGAGTCGTCGAGACAGGAAGTTTCAGCCTGCTGCACAAAAGAACTACAGTCATACCTGCTATGTCTGCAGCAAGTCCTCTGGATGGTGTTATAACAGTAATCTTTTTACCGACCGTTGTCATGACCTTGTAGCCATACATGGCAAGTCCAGTAACTATTCCTATTCCTCCAATCATTAACACCCAGGGTGGGACAGACACCTTCATCTGAACATTCCCATTACGAAGTATATCTATTACTGCTGCCAATGGACCCACAGCGTTGGCAACATCATTTGCTCCGTGAGCAAAGGCCACAGTGCATGAGGTTATAAATACCATTGGTGCAAACACCCTTTCGACCTTCTCAAGTTGTTCGGAAAGGGAGGAACGAAAATATTTTTTCAACCTCTTCTTTAAAAATATTCTGCTCCACACGGTTGTTAAAATCCCAACTCCACTGGCTATCAAGATTGCCATTGACCCGTTGAGCCATTTGAGGCTCTCCTCTCTAATAAGATGCTTCATTCCTTTAAAAATTATTGCCGATATTACTACAAAGGCAGTAAAGAAGAAAAGCAACGGAGCATATCGTACTGCCCTACGAGTTGGAATGTTGTGCTGGAGTATCAATCCACTTATTATCTTAAAGATAATGAAACTCAGAATTCCCCCAAGAAGCGGTGATATAAACCAACTTGCCACAATCTGACCTATCTTCGACCAATTCACCGCAGCCCAGCCAGCCGCTATTATTCCGAAACCTGTCACTCCGCCAACAATTGAATGAGTAGTTGATACAGGCATCCCAAAGGCCGTAGCCACATGGAGCCAAATAGCCGCAGCAAGAAGTGCCGATACCATACCTATTACAATTATCGCTGCAGCATGGGACTGAGTCATACCGGGAATCGAAGTTATATAAGAAGGATCTACTATGCCTTTACGAATCGTATCAGTAACATGTGCTCCCACAAGTACTGCCCCTGCAAATTCACATATTCCAGCAGCAATTACTGCCTGCTTTATTGTACAGGAGTCTGATCCGACAGCATCTGCCATCGAATTAGCAACATCGTTGGCACCAATAGTCCATGCCATGTAAAAACCAAGCAGAAACGTAACACCAATGAAGATAGTAATCATCAACTCTCCTCCATCAAAAGATACAGAACTATCGTCCCTTGACTATCATCATTCTGAGCACCTCTCCTGTATTATCTGCAGCATTGGCGATCTGACTGAGTGAGATAATTATCTTTTCATAAAAAAGTATAGTAACAGGATCGAGCTCCTTCTCCTTTTCATAGATGTGCATGCTGAGCTTTCGCTGCATACGATCGGCCTTCCACTCCTCTTGACCCAGTCCCTGGATAAGATCCAAAACCTTTCTTGCCTCTGCTCCGCCAAACGATGTCTCTGCAAGATTCTGCATCTCCTTTGCAGCAACCATTAGCTTATCTGCCACTGAAACAATGTGTTTGGCAAATGCAAGGAACTCATCTGTCAGATCATGATGAATCCTTGTCTTTCGAATCAGAAGTATTACAGCAAAATCTTCAACTGCATCTGCAATATGGTCCTGCATGTGTAGATAGTTATCCAGATCCTCACGGGAAACAGGTAGAAAATACCTCCTTGGAAGATTCTCACGAATATCGTGTTTAATTTGATCAGCCTCATACTCCAGCTTTGATACGCAGTCCTGAAGACAATGCACTCTCTCATGATCCTCGTTGATCAGTGCATCCATCAGCTCTGGAATCAATTTTATACATTCATGCACCTTCTTGGCATGTTCAAGAAGAGGACCGAATGGTGATGCTCCAAATATCTTGTTTATTATGGTCATAAAAATCTCCTCCTTTCGATTGATGTTTCATCTCTATCCCATATGAGCAATGGTGCTGAACCCAATTCATATCTTTATTTCAATCATACAGTGCTTCCACAAATATTTTATTATAAACTATAGGACAATTAGTTTAAAAATTTTTGTTGAATTTGTCAAACTTTTTACTTGCTATTTTTAAAAAATATTGTAGATTGTGCTGTCATCAAAATTTAGACTACTGTCTGAAAAAGGAGTTACAAATGATTTATCTTAAAGATTATTTAGAACCAAACAATGTACTTTTTCTCGACGCCTCAGACAAAGAGTCTATCCTCGATGCTATGATCAATCACATGTGTAAATCTCCAAAGATATTGAATAAAGAAGTATTCCGAAAGGCGGTCTACGAAAGAGAGTCCATACTGAGTACTGGAATCGGTCTTGGAATAGCAATCCCCCACGTCAAGATTCATGAGGTTAAAGATATAATCATATGCATAGCGATTGTGCCAAAAGGCGTGGAATGGGGGGCGATAGACAATAAGCCTGTAAAGCTGATCTTCATGATAGCAGGAGCAGAAGATCAGCATGAACTCTATCTGAAGATACTATCGAAAATAGTACTTGTGCTCAAAAAAAAGGAACGCAGAGAAAGCCTGATAGCAGCCAAGAGTGCAGATGAGGTCATAAAACATTTTATAAACTTATAGAACCATGGACAGCCTAAATGTATTGATATATCTTTCTATTGCTTCATTCATCGCCTTTCTTTCAAAAAGGGCAACATCAAAGATCGGAATGCCTACTGTGACCGGCTATGTGATTGCTGGAGTCATTCTCGGTACATCCCTGCTCGGCATATTTCATTCAAAAACTCTTGAACATCTAAATATAATCAACGATTTTGCACTCGGCATAATAGGATTTACTATTGGTTCAGAACTACATCGCGAGGTATTTAAGAAACTGGGCCGTCCAATTTTCATAATCGCACTATTTGAATCCTGCATGGCCTTTATAGTGGTTACAGTCTCAATCTATCTAATAGATCCATCACGACTCTATCAGGCCCTTATACTTGGAGCCGTTGCTTCGGCCACTGCACCTGCTGCAACTGTCTATGTGATTCAACAGTATAAAACAGAAGGCCCTCTTACCTCAACAATCTTGGCAGTGGTTGGAATCGACGATGCATTTGCCCTGATCATCTACGTCTTTGCCTCTGCCATTGCAAAGGGTGTACTCAGGGCAACGCACTTTTCAATTCTGCACATTGTCGCCATACCAGCAGTCGAAATAGGTCTGTCTATAGTACTTGGAATTTCAGCAGGCCTCATCTTCTCTCGTTTATTCAGAAGGGTAAGATACCCAGACGATCTGCTGCTCGGCATTGCAGGATTCCTCCTTTTGATTCTTGGTGTTTCAAAACAATTTGGACTTTCAGGAATCTTATCATCAATGACTTTTGGTATCATAATTTCAAATATAAATTCGGCTCTTACTCACCGATCTTCGAAGATCATAGAAAATATCTCACCACTTCTCTTTGCCTATTTTTTCATTTTTGCAGGTTCACACCTCAACATCAGGCTTCTCCCAATAATTGGAATCACAGGACTGGTCTATCTCCTGGCAAGGATTACTGGAAAAGTTGGAGGAGCATGCCTTGGTGCAGTGGTTGGAAAGGCACCTGTTGTGGTCAAAAAATATATCGGCTTCTCTCTCATCCCACAGGTAGGGGTTGCCCTTGCCCTTGCAATAATGGTAAATAAAGAATTCGGCAACGGAGCATATGGAGCAACAGGTACAAATCTGGCAATTCTTGTTATCAATATTCTTCTTTTCACAACAATCATTACAGAGATAGTCGGTCCTCTAATGACGAAATATGCCCTCACGAAGGCCGGTGAGAGAAAAGAATAGGAGCAACAGGAGGGAATTATATGTTTTTCCTAATAATACAGCTATTTAAAATTGAATATAAAGAAGACATCCTTTTGGCACTGAGATCGTGCGGAATAGAGAGAGGATCTACTTTTGAGGGGAGTAATCTCGACAAGGCACTGGAGCGACATATGCCCCTATTCAAAGGATTAATCCATCATGAGAGTGAAAAAGAAAGATACTCGATCCTGATCACTTCATTAGTCGATTCCAAGGAAAGGGCAAAGGCATTTCTTGATCTGCTCAGGGAAGCCGATATTGACGTTAGAAAGGAAAACATACTCAGACTGATACTGGTGCCAGCCCTAATGGTTGTCGACAGCGACATTGACTGGGAAAAAGGGGATAAAACATAAAGACTCTCTCATCCAATGAGTTTGATTCTATATTTCAACATCAATCGGATCAGAAGGATCGCGCGCCACAAACCAATCATCTCCACTTGCGTTAAAATCACTGGATATTTTCTCAAGTGGAAGCTTCATATACCTGCCGTATCCCTCAACAGCAACCGTTCCATCTCTTGCTAATATCTCTCCAGACCCTTCAAATATCCTTCCCCTTATCTTTGTCATTCTGGCAATGACCCTTATCCTCTCATCCAGAGGAACTCCCTTTCTGAAACGTGATGTAAATTGGATTGTTACCCACCAGCAGTCAAATCCCTCTTTTATCATAACAGCACGGCCAATAGTCTCGTCCAATATTGCTGCAGCAATACCACCGTGTAGTCTACCTGGATATCCCTGATGCTCCTGACGAGGAGTAAAAAGTGCAAGAAGTTCGTTGTTATCCAACTCATAGAAAAATGATCTCAATCCATAACGATTCTCTATTCCGCAAACAAAACACATTTTTGAATTGGGCTGTTTTCTATTTACTCTATGATTCATCTGAAAGATCCTCCCTGTCTCCAAGATAAATGAATCGGTCCATTAACCTGATATATTGACTCCATCTCCTTCCAGGTTCAATATCCCTCTCAATAACATGTTTCAGTGCATTGGCCTTTGAGTCCATCTCATCACTGTAGTAGAGAATGATGGCCTCAAGAGTTGCAGGCACAACCGGAGATCCGTGTTCCAGCTCCCCCTGATGACTAAGAATCAAATGTATAATATGCTTTTTCAATTCAACAGGAAATCCTTCCTCCTTTTCCATCTCATCAATGGTCGATCTGATCATCTGGGCACCCATCGAGATATGACCCCATAGTCTCCCCTCATCCGTATAGTCTATGAATCCATCATCATACCCATACTCATCTATCTTACCGATATCATGAAGAAGTGCACCTGCAATAAGCACATCTCTATCCACATCTGGATACAGTCTTACCATTGTCTCGCACACCTCCACAACTGCCATCGTGTGTTCAAGCAGCCCTCCAAGGTATGCATGATGCCACAGCTTTCCTCCTGGCGCCTCCTTGAATCTATTTACAAGTTCACTGTTTTTAAAAACTCTATTTAGCAATCCCTTTAAATTTGGCTCCTTTATCGATTCAACCTTCTTAATTAAATTTCTCCACAGCTCCTCGATATCCAGACTGCCTCTCTTTACAAAATTTCTCTTATCTATTTTCTCAGATTCAGACGCTTTTCTTATTCTCTCCAGAGAAAGCTGGAGTGAATCCTTATATGTCACTACTCTTCCCATGACCTTTACAACATCCCCAACTCTTATCGAATCGTATAGCTTCTTTACCTCATTCCACACTGTTGAAGAAATGCGTCCTGTCGAATCACCAAGACTTAGAAGAAGATATGGCGAACCGTCCCATTTAGTTTTTATTTCTATCTTCCTAACAACAAAATATCCAGTAACAGTCTCGCCTGCTCTTAAATCCTTTATATTCTTCATGCCGCCTTTTGCATCATCCATTCCTCTACTCCAAAATTTTCTACGCCGAACTATCAAGAATAACAATTTAATAATAAAGCAGTTATGTAAACAAAAAATAATAATCAAAAGTTTGATTAATGTCAAGATAAAAGTTATATCACCATGAAAAGTTCGTGCACATGTTGTTACAGGTATTAGGATAAAAGAGTTGAAGATAATCCCAAAAAGTGCGGACCTGTTATTTAATTTAATTATATTTAGGGTGGACAGTAATGGAGCATGTTTGAGTACGTTTGCGCTGATAGCTACGGATAAATATACTGGTCGACCATGGCAAAAATTAGATCATTTCTGGCCAAATGGGTAGTTTACCTTCTTGCGTTATAGTTAATGAGCAGGTGAAAACATCGAGACCCTACAGTTTTACAACAACTCCTAATTTAAATAAACACCTTGAATTTAAGAATCTTTTTTCGTAAATTTTTCAAAATTACTTGCAGGATAAAATGTTGATACTGGGAACAGTCTTTGATATAAAAAAATATTCAATCCATGATGGACCAGGAATCAGAACCACTGTCTTTTTTAAGGGATGCCCTCTCAGATGCTGGTGGTGCCACAATCCTGAAAGTCAGGATCCCGAACCACAGGAATCAATCGGAACAGGAAGAAAGAGGGAATTTACTACCCAGTGCGGTGATGGGAAAGAATTAATCGGTAAAAAGGTATCCATAGAAGAAATAGCACAAGAAATTCTAAAAGACAGAATATTCTATGACCAATCAGGAGGCGGTTTAACAATCTCCGGAGGCGAACCCCTCATGCAACCAGAATTTCTAATTTCGATTCTATCGTGGTGTAAGGGTGAAGATATTCACACAGCAGTCGATACATCTGGATATGCATCACCTCAAGTTCTAAAAAAAGTCTCTTCTTATACCGATCTATTTCTGTACGATATAAAACTCATAGATCGTCAAAAACACATGCTCTATACAGGTGTAGATGTAGAACCAATTCTAAACAATCTAAAAATGCTCGACAGAGAAAAAAAAGAGATAATCATTCGATTCCCGGTCATTCCACAAATAACCGACACAAGGGAAAACATAACAGATATTATTAAATTTATAAAGAATCTGAACAATATCAGAAAAATATCGCTGCTGCCCTTCAATCACCTTGGAGACGAAAAATACAGGCGCCTTAAAATGAAAAACAAAATGAAGCAAGTCCCGGTACCATCAGATGAAAAAATAAATGAAATTAAAGAAAATTTTGAAGCTGAAGGATATTCAGTCAAAATAGGAGGCTGAATAATGAATGATAGAATAAGAAAACTTCGCCATCAGAGCCTCGATGCCGAACCCACCCTTTCTCCAGAAAGAGCTATCTTACTAACAGAGTTCTATAAAAGTGGTATACCAGAAAGAGTATCGGTTCCAGTTGCAAGAGCAATGGCTCTAAAATACATAATGGAAAACAAAAAGATATGTATCAATGATGGAGAGCTCATAGTCGGAGAAAGGGGCCCTGCACCTAAGGCGACTCCCACCTATCCAGAAATCTGCATTCACAGCCTTAAAGACCTCGAAATACTAAACACACGAAAAAAAATACCTTTCTCAGTATCGGATGAAACAAAAAATATATTCGAAAAATCCCTCATCCCCTTCTGGAAGGGTCGTTCTATTCGCGATAGAATATTCCAGAAAGTAGACGATAAATGGAAGGACTGCTATGAGGCAGGAATCTTTACCGAATTCATGGAACAGAGGGCACCCGGGCACACTGTTCTTGACAACAAGATTTACCACATGGGACTCTCAGACTTTAAGCGTATAATCCATACGGCAATCGAAAATCTCGATTTCTATAACGATCCAGAAGCCTTAGAAAAAAGAGAAGAGCTTCGTGCAATGGAGATAGCAGCAGATAGTATAATAACACTGGCCAGGAGATATGCCGAAAAAGCAGAGATGCTTGCAGAGGAAGAAAAATCACAGAGCAGGAGAAATGAACTGAAAATGATTGCACAAATCTGCCGCCGTGTACCAGAAAAACGGCCCGAAACATTTCATGAGGCTCTTCAATATTACTGGTTCATCCATCTTGGAGTGATTACCGAGTTAAATACATGGGACTCTTTTAACCCCGGCCGCCTGGACCAGCACCTCTATCCTTTTTTTGTCAGAGACATAGAGAACGGAACTCTCACAAGAGAGAAGGCAAAAGAGCTTCTCATGAGTTTCTGGATAAAATTCAACAATCAACCTGCGCCACCAAAGGTTGGTGTCACTGCTGAGGAGAGCAACACATACACAGATTTCTGCCTGATTAACCTCGGGGGTGTTAAAGAGGACGGCTCCAATGCAGTAAATGAACTCTCATATCTGATATTGGATGTAATAGAGGAGATGCGAATACTACAGCCCAGCTCAATGGTTCAGATTAGCAGCAAGACACCAGACCGCTTCTTAAGCCGTGCAATAAAAATCATCAAAACGGGTTTCGGTCAGCCATCTGTATTCAATACCGAAGCAATCATCAAAGAGATGCTCAGACAGGGAAAATCGATTGTTGATGCCAGAAATGGCGGTGCAAGCGGCTGTGTAGAAACCGGCGCATTTGGCAAGGAAAGCTATATCCTGACTGGATATTTTAATTTTGTCAAGATACTCGAAATCACATTGAACAATGGATTCGATCCTCTAACTAAAAAACAGATCGGCCTGAAAACCGGTGATCCAAGGAAGTTTGAGAGATATGATGATCTCTTTGATGCTTACAAGAAACAGTTTAACTACTTCATAGATATCAAGATAAAGGGGAACCGCATTATAGAACGGTTGTGGGCAAAATATCTGCCTGCCCCATTCATGTCTATCCTTATAGACGACTGCATAGCAAAGGGAAAGGATTACAACAACGGAGGAGCAAGATACAACACATCATATATACAGGGTGTGGGAACAGGTTCGATCACAGACTCGCTGGCAAGTATAAGGGACCACGTCTATATTAAAAAAGATGTTACAATGGATGAATTGTTAAAGGCTCTTAAAAACAATTTCAAGGGATACGAAGAACTGAGGCAGAAACTTTTAAACGAGACCCCGAAATATGGAAACGACGACGACCGGGCCGATGATATTGTAAGAGAGGTTTTCGAGATATTTTTTCAGTCAGTCGATGGAAGACCCAACACAAAAAACGGTCACTACAGGATAAACCTTCTGCCTACAACCGTCCATGTCTATTTTGGCAGAGTGGTTGGTGCCACACCCGACGGTCGAATCGCATATACTCCCCTTTCGGAGGGAATCTCTCCTGTTCAGGGGGCAGATACTCACGGCCCAACAGCAGTAATAAAATCTGCTGCCAAGATCGACCATCTCAGGACGGGTGGAACGCTTTTGAATCAAAAATTCACGCCTCAACTCCTTGACGACGAGGCAGGTAGAGAGAAGCTTCTGCACCTTATAAAGTCATATTTCAGGATGGATGGCCACCATATTCAGTTTAACGTTGTAACTGCCGATACTCTTAGAAAGGCTCAAAAAGAGCCTGAGAAATATAGACATCTCATAGTAAGGGTTGCAGGATACAGCGACTATTTTGTTGACCTCAGCACAGAACTTCAGAACGAAATAATAAGAAGAACAGAACATGCCCAATTTTAATTAAATGGAGGAATCATTCCGATGTTTAGCAAAGAAACTTATAAATCAAGAAGAGAGAAAATGAAAGAAAATCTAGGATCGGGAATCGTACTGTTTCCAGGTAATGATGAAAGCCCCATGAACTATCCGGATAACACATATCACTTCCGTCAGGACAGTTCCTTTCTTTATTACTGGGGACTCGACTTCCCAGGACTTTCAGCAATAATAGATATAGATCAGGACAAAGAGATCGTCTTTGGTGATGATGTCGATATACAGGATATAATATGGACTGGCCCCCGCCCCTCGATCGCAGATCGAGCAAGAGCCGTTGGTGTGGAACACACAGAGGCGTCAAAGAAATTTATCGATTACATTCAAGATGCAGTAAATAAAAATCGTACTGTCCACTTTCTGCCACAATATCGTGCCGAAAATATTTTAAAGATATCGCGGGCTGTACAAATTCCACCTGAGGAGGTAAATAAAAATGTCTCTGAACAATTAATCAAAACAGTTGTAGCCCATAGATCGATCAAATCTGAAGAGGAGATAAAGGAGATTGAAAAAGCTATAGATATTACATATGAAATGCAGAAAGAAGCTATGAGAATTACAAAACCAGGAATGTACGAATATGAGGTCTATGGAAGAGTCGAAGGCATTGCCCTCTCCCATGGAAGTCATCCCTCATTCCCAATCATATATACAATACATGGAGAAATTCTCCACGGCCACTCCCATGAAAATCTAATGAAGGAAGGGAATCTGGCGATAATGGACTGCGGTGCAGAATCGCCCCTTCACTATGCCGGTGATATTACAAGAACATATCCCGTCGGTGGAAAATTCTCTCAACTTCAAAAGGATATATACAACGTTGTACTCTCCGCACTTGAAAAATCTGTTGAGATGATGAAGCCAGATGTATTCAACAGAGACTGCCATCTCAAGGCCGCCGCAACAATATTTGATGGAATGAAACAGCTCGGATTCTTTAAGGGAAACAGTGAAGATGGTGTTAGGGAAGGAGTTCACACCCTGTTTTTTCCACACGGACTCGGGCACATGGTCGGACTGGATGTGCACGACATGGAAAATCTGGGTGAGGATTATGTTGGCTATGATGATGAAATAAAGAGAAGCGATAAGTTTGGCCTAAATGCCCTGCGTCTTGGAAGACGACTCAAACCTGGATTTGTAATAACGGCAGAGCCAGGCCTTTATTTTATACCAGAACTCATAAAAAGATGGAAGGCAGAAAATAAGTTTAAAGAATTTATCAACTACGATAAGATCGAAAAACACATCGACTTCAGCGGAATAAGAATAGAGGATGACATATTGATCACTAAAGATGGACACAGGGTGCTCGGGAAAAAGATTGCCAAGACAGTTGAAGAAATAGAGAACTGGTGTTCTCAATAAGTTATGAGGGTATAGGAAAATGAAACATAAGATTATAATATTACCGGCTCTACTCATATCAATCTCACTCTTTTCACAACAGAGCCTATCTTTTGACGACTACTTTATAGACAGGACGATGCGAATCGACTATTTTCATTCAGGAGACTCTGATGAGGAGTCAATAACAATCGATTGTATATACAGACAACCCGTATGGGCTGGAACTCTAACAAATCTTATAGATCCCTTCAACAATGGGAAATATGCAGTAAAAGTATATGACATCGGTTCAAATCGCCTAATATTTTCAAAGGGATATTCAACGATCTTTGGTGAATATCAGACCACTGATCCAGCAATAAATGGGCAAAAAAGAATATTTCATGAATCGGTCCTTATTCCATATCCAAAATATCCTGTGCGCATAGTGTTTGAATCGAGAGACAGGAAAAACATTTTGCATCCAATATTTATAACAGATATCGATCCTAAATCTAAATCGATCATAAAGGAAAATGTCCAATCGAGCAGCACGATCTATAAGGCCCTATACAACGGTGATCCGCATAAGAAAGTAGACATTGTCTTTATAGCCGAAGGATATTGTAAAAATGAACTCGAAAAATTCAAGGGGGATGTAGACAGGTTCACAGCTGCACTATTCGGAATCGAGCCATATAAGAGACATAAAAAAAAGTTTAACATCTATGGAGTCTTCAAGCCGTCAGAGGAGAGCGGAGTGGACGAACCCACAAATGATATCTATAAAAATACTGTAATTAACAGCTCATTCAATGCATTAGGCCTTCGGCGATACCTGCTCACCGAAGACAACAAATCTCTCCGCAAAATCGCTTCATGTGTACCATACGACGCAATAATCATACTCGTTAACAGCACCAGATATGGAGGAGGCGGGATATACAATCTCTATGCAATATCAACAGCCCATAACAAACTAAGTGAAAATGTTCTGCTTCATGAGTTTGGCCATTCATTTGCCGGGCTGGCAGATGAATATTTCTCATCGGCAGTTGCATACAACGAATTCTATCCAGGAGGAGTAGAACCTCTCGAACCAAATATCACGGCATTTCTCAACCCTACACATCTAAAATGGAAAAGTCTTATTTCCAGGAATATATCTATTCCAACAGACTGGGGCAGAGAGATTGTCGACAGTCTGAGAAAAGAGAGAAATTCTTTAATTGAAAAAACAAGCAGCAAAATAGAAAAAATAAAGACTGAGAACGAATCTTCCCTTTCAATTAAAAGATTGGAAAAAGATTACAGAGACAAAATCAAACTCATCAACCAGAAGATAGAAAAAACAATATCAACATATTCTGACTCCCTTGAGGGAATTGTGGGACTGTTTGAAGGAGCAGGATATTCTGCAAAGGGTCTCTATCGTCCAGAGATAAACTGTCTCATGCGCTCCAATCGAAAAAAACGCTTCTGCAAAGTCTGTCAGAAGGCAATCGAACAAATGATTCTATATTACTCCAGATAAAAAAAGGCACCCTTTTAAAAAATTAAAAAGGTGCCTGGAGGAGAGAGTAGAGAATAAATCAAGGACTATCGATCAATCGAACGATATCCTTTGTATTAATAATACGGTTAGGTATAACGTTTACCCTGAAAATAGTATAGATCTCGCTGTCTTTAGACACCATGCTCAGCGTGCAGACAATCGACCCAACATCCTCAATATAATCAGATGCACGGGTAAGAAGATTTCCATAACTGTCCCTGTACTCAATATTGAAGGATTTTACCCCACGGATAAGCAAATCATCATTACACCACAGGCCATTGTAGGCATATCGATATCTCTTTATCCTGTCATCCTTACCAACAAACTGAATCGATCTTGACCTCGCAGAAACTATTCCCTCGATCTGACAAAAATCCCTGTTGATCTGTTCCAGTGTAGAGAGTATTTTTGGTTCTATCTTACCACCATAAGCGTTAACCGAACTCCTGATTGCTCTATCCTTTCTCTGCATTGGTAACCACACCATGAGTGGAATCATGATAAAAGAAAAAGCAATAATCTTTTTTATTCTCAGACTATTCATCTTCTCCAGCCTTAGTTGTTTCCAAACTTCTTCTGCTTACAACAGGATAAAATGCAATCCCATCAGAAAGCATACGGAGTTCAATAATGTTTACTCTCTTATCGTCTAACATCCGAATTCTTCTGCTATCGATGAAACCTTCAGGTGCAAATACAGTATTAAACCTCTCCATCCAATTTTGAAATAGCCAATCCATAAAATAACGTCCTTTCTTTACAATTTTATGACCGCAATATGTATGCCAAAATCAGATAAAAGAATTTTCCATTTTGAAAATGGGATTAAGTATTTTAATATTCAGAAATTATATTTACTGCTCTATTGGTAGGATAAGTATGAATCTTTCAGAGAAGTGTATTAAAATATTGACACAGTGTCTAAATAATGTAACACTTCTGTCTAATCTCTGAAACCCTATTTAAAACTTTGCCCAGACCATCCTTGCTTCTGCTCATTTCAACATATCCAAGCCTTTTTAATATCGACACTGCATCCTCGAAGTTTAAACCTACATCATCCGGGTTATGCGCATCTGAACCAAGACACACAGGAATATTTAAAAGGCTAGCTCTGTTGAGAATATCTGGTCCTGGGTATATCTCACCAGGCTTTTTTCTCAGGCCAGAAGTATTTACTTCAAGTATCAAATTCCTCACGTCAACAATCTTAAGAATTCTCTCGCAATGGCAAACTATCTCATCTTGCATATCAGCAAGACTCCATTTGATCAAATCAATGTGTGCAACAACATCTATTAATCCTGAATATATGCCAGTCTCTAATAGATCAAAATATCTCTTAATTAAACTGCTTTTCTCTTCTTTTGAATATGATTGAATTCTGTTCCCATGCACTTCTACATCATCTATGAAGTGTACAGAACCTATCACATACTCAACAGGAAAATCGCGTCTCAGCTTCTCAAGGTTCTTTTCAAATCCGGGATAGATATCGGCCTCGATTCCAATAACTATATTTATATCCGAGTAACTTTTCTTGGCTCTTTCAATACTCTCTATATAATACGGAAACTCATCTATGTTCATTCTGTGAGCAGGGTCAAATCCTGAATCTGTCGGTGCATGGTCAGAGAACCCGATCTTAAACATTCCAAGTCGAATGGCCATCTCAACGTACTGGTCAATCTCACCAGTAGCATGCTTGCAGAGCTTTGTATGAATGTGGTAATCGGCTTTTTCAATCACCGCAATCTCTTCTCATATTCATTGAACATCTTGTCAAAAGCTGTTATCTCTCTTCCTTTAAGACCACTCTTACCAGCAATCTTTAATGCAACCCTCCCCAAATCAATATAAATCAAAACTATTTTTTTGTCCAAATTCATCAATGCATCAAGATGGTTTCTAACAGTTTCTATATCTCCCCTAACAACAGGACCTGTGAGTGACTGTTCCACCCCATTTTTTTCGATGTTTTGCAATGTACCCTCCGTAAGGGGCATTAAACGATCCAGACCGCCTGGAAGATCTACATAATCAACTATCTCTTTTACAGCCTTTAATAGAGAGACAAAACAGTTCGATGCCATGGAGCAGGCCGCATGATATAAAACCTTATCGCTCTTTGAAATAATAAAACCTCTTCCCCCAATTCTACTGATAATACTCTCGATCCTATCCACTCCTTCTGGATCACCTTCCATAGCGAAATAAATTTTACTAAAATCCACTTCATGATTTCCGATAAATGTGAAGCATGGATGAAAAGAACAAACAGAATTTCCTCTTGTCTTCAGTGGATAGAGCACATCCGATGTTAGTAAGCCTGAAGTGTGGCAGATAACACGATCAGAAAGATAAGATATTCTACTCTCACTCAATCTTGAAACGACTCCCGATATTGTTTGATCTGGCACTGAAATTATAATCATAGTCGTATCATCTGTGATATTACATGGATCTGAAGAGATCTCTCTGGCCCCACATAAGTCCTGACACTCTCTTGCCCTGTCAGGGTCTATATCCACAATCGTATCGATTACTATTCCCTTTGAACCAATCGCAAATGCAAGAGGCCTCCCCAGCCTTCCGGCTCCTATAATCGATATTACTTCCTCTGTTCTGTTATGTAAAAAGTCAAGTGTTTTTTTGCAATATTTCAAATTCAAAGCATACGTCTCCTTCTTGTTTATAAAACACTGTAATAGAATATATTT
>Ga0190360_1000519_pt1 | contig 21407 bp, 22 predicted proteins | sample 48721834_MG_FD_161271 | JGI IMG/M metagenome (GOLD analysis project Ga0190360, IMG submission 161271) | Hydrothermal vent microbial mat bacterial communities from Southern Trench, Guaymas Basin, Mexico - 4872-18-3-4_MG | ecosystem: Environmental > Aquatic > Marine > Hydrothermal vents >... | reverse complement strand
GAGCGCACTGCGCTTTTCAAAACGAGCTTTCTCCTATACAACAATTTATGGTGCAGCGGCATAAACAGAGATTGCTGCAAGAACAATTGCAAAATCAATCTATTAATCAACTATTTAAAATGCCTCTAGAGTCTAAAATAGGGTGGCATTATACAGATGCTTGACTTTGTGTTTTATTTTGCTATACTAAATTAGAGTCCTTTAAGACTTTTTGGGTTATGGAAAAAAAAACAACAGAAAAAAAAGAAATACCAGACAGAGAAATTAATAAAGAAAAGCTATTAAGCGATTTTGAAAAGTGTAAAAAACAAGCTGAAGAATATTTAGCCGGTTGGAAAAGAGCTAAGGCTGATTTGATAAATTATAAAAAAAGGCAGGAAGAGGTTGTTCAGGAGTTTATAAAATTTGCCAACCAAGATTTAATTTTAGAGTTGTTGCCGATGCTGGATAATTTCAGATTAGCCGCTCAACATCTGCCAAAAGAGTTAGAAAATTCCGAGTGGGTTAAAGGAGTTTTTCAAATCAAAAACCAGTTAGAAAACTTACTAAAAACAAGAGGCATTGAAGAAATTAAATCGGTTGGTGAAAAATTTAATCCGGAACTGCATGAATCTGTAGAAGAAGTGGAGTCCTCCGACAAAAAAGAAGGGATGATTGTTGAGGAAGTTCAGAAAGGTTACAAATTGAATGGGAAAGTTATAAGAGCGGCAAGGGTTAAAGTGGTTAAATAAATTTATCATTCTAAGAGAACGAAATAATCGAAGAATCTCGTAAAATAGCGAAATAGCGGGATCCTTCGGTATTTAAGTGTCTTAAGATGACATTCAAGAAAGGAGGTGAAAATATTTATGGCTATTGTTCCTTGGAAATCATTTAAAGATATAGATAAATTTTTTGAAGAAGATTGGATGCCTTTTATTCCAGCTATGCCGAGAATCTGGGAGCCGGCAATGGATATTTATGAAGACAAGAATAATGTTGTCGTTGAAGTCCCTTTGGCTGGTATTGAGCCGGAAAAAGTAGATGTTACAGTTGAAGGCGATGTTTTGACTATTAAGGGAGCAAAAGAAGACAAGAAAGAAGAGAAAGGAAAAAATTATTGGCGTAAAGAAGTTCGCTCCGGAAGCTTTCTTCGCTCGGTTACTTTACCAGTAGAAGTTAAAGGCGATAAAGCTAAAGCAGAAAGTATTGATGGGATGCTCAAGATTACTATCCCTAAAGCTGTTAAGACCAAAGCAAAGAAAATTGGTGTTAAAGTAGTAAAGAAAGATAAAAAATAGAGTTTACAATAAGTTCTGACCAAAAGTCTCTGGTCAGGACTCCGAGTTACAGAATCAATTTTTGGTTCTGTTACTTGGAGCGAATATTTAAATCCAAAATTTAAAGTATTTCAAATTATATCAAGTCAAAAATGAAAATTTGATTGACATTTGGATTTGACTTGGAATAATTTGATGTTCGGAATAATTTAGAATTAATTTATCGCTAATCATTTTCTAATTTTATCAAATTTTTTGGATAATTTAGGAATTGATTAGGATAATCAAATAAATTTTATGTCAAAAATATTAGGAATTGATTTAGGAACAACTAATTCTTGTATGGCTGTGATTGAGGCTGGAGAACCGGTAGTTTTAGAGAATAAAGAAGGCGCGAGAACCACTCCTTCGGTGGTAGCTTATAGTAAATCTGGCGAACGTTTAATCGGACTTTTAGCAAAACGTCAGGCAGTAACTAATTCAAAAAATACCATTTTTTCAATTAAAAGATTGATTGGTCGCAGGTTTGACGATCCAGAAGTTCAAAAAGATATAAAACTTTTACCTTATGATGTTGTTAAAGCTAACGGGGGAGTAAAAGTTAAAATGGGTGATCGGGAGTACTCGCCGCCTGAGATTTCAGCAATGATTCTTCAAAAGATGAAGGCCGATGCCGAGGATAAATTAGGAGAAAAAATTACTGATGCGGTTATAACTGTGCCGGCTTATTTTGACGATTCTCAGCGTCAAGCAACAAAGGATGCTGGTGAAATTGCCGGCTTTAATGTCCGACGGATTATTAATGAGCCGACTGCCGCGGCTTTGGCTTATGGTCTTCAAAAAAAGAAAGACCAGCAGATTGTTGTTTATGATTTTGGCGGCGGAACTTTTGATGTCTCTGTTCTTGAAATCGGAGATGACGTGGTTGAGGTAAAATCCACTTCTGGTGATACTCATTTAGGAGGAGATGATTTTGACCAGAAAATTATAGATTGGCTGGTTGAAGAATTTAAAAAAGACCAAGGAATAGATTTATCTAAAGATCAAATGGCTCTTCAACGTCTCAAAGAAGCGGCTGAAAAAGCAAAATGCGAGCTTTCCTCGTCTCTTGAAACAGAAATTAATCAACCTTTTATTAGCGTTGATTCGTCTGGTCCGAAACATTTAAACATTAAACTTACGCGAGCTAAATTAGAAGAATTAGTTGATGATTTAATTAAAAAAACAATTGAACCTTGTAAAAAAGCGCTTGAAGAAGCTAAGTTTAAAGTAGAAGATATCGATGAAGTGGTTTTAGTTGGAGGTCAGACAAGAATGCCTAAAGTCCGGCAAACGGTTAAAGAATTTTTCGGCAGAGAACCTCACAAAGGCATTAATCCTGATGAAGTAGTAGCGGTCGGTGCGGCTATTCAGGGTGGAATTATGGGGGGTGAAGTAAAGGATGTCTTGCTTTTAGATGTTACTCCGCTTACTTTAGGAATTGAAACATTAGGAGGAATAAGAACTCCGTTAATTGAAAAAAATACAACTATTCCGACTTCTAAGACGCAGGTTTTCTCTACAGCCGCTGATAATCAGTCCTCGGTAGAAATCCATGTTCTTCAAGGTGAAAGAGAAATGGCTCGGGATAATAAAACTTTGGCTCGTTTTATCTTAGATGGTATTCCACCAGCCCCAAGAGGTGTTCCTCAAATTGAAGTAACTTTTGATATTGATGCAAATGGCATTTTAAATGTTAAGGCAAGAGACAAAGCGACAAACAAGGAACAGTCTGTTCGCATTGAAGCTTCATCTGGTCTTTCTAAAGAAGAAATTGAAAAAATGAAAAAAGAAGCAGAGCTTCATGCTGAAGAAGATAGACGTTCCAAGGAACTTGTTGAATTGAGAAATTCAGCTGAGGTTTTAATTTATACAACAGAAAAAACTTTGCGGGAAGCAGGAGATAAAATAAAAGCCGAAGACAAAAAAGAAATAGAGGTTAAAATTGAAACTCTTAAAAAAGCGAAAAGCAGTGATAATATTGATGAAATTAAAAAAGCCTCTGAAGATCTGTCAAATGCTATTCAGAGGTTAGGCGCGGATTTATATCGTCAGAGCGGACAATCAGATTCTAAGAAGACTTCAGACAATAAAAAAGAAGATAAAGGTCCGATTGAAGGAGAATATGAAGAGCCTAAAGATAAAAAGTAAAACCGTTATTCAAAAATTATCCATTCGTTCTTAATAGCCACTTTTATAGTGGCGATAATAAGAATTGCAAGAATAATGAGAAAAATATTTCTGGCAATCTTATAGGAATTTGGTTGTCCTTTAAATGCCGGTTGAGACCATTTTTTGTTTGACATAGTTACACAGAATGTCACCCTGAGCTTGTCGAAGGGTGACTTAAATTTAAATCTTGACAAGTTTGTCTTAGTTTTTCCCTTTATTAAACTTATGGCAGGTTTTAAGCTTGCCATAATATGAAATTAGAATCCGTTAACTTCCTTTAATTTTATCATAGAATTTATTTACATTTTTGTCAATTTAAAAATGAAATTATCATACAAAAGGATTTACAATTTAACTTTAATTGGAATGATGATGACAATATTTTCTCTTATTTTATCAGTGATATCTTTTGTTATATCATTGTTTATTCTTAAGGGAAATTTTTAGAGATATAATTTATGTCAAAAGATTATTATGATATTCTTGGTGTTTCCAAAAATGCTTCAAATGAGGAAATAAAAAAAGCCTATAGAAAACTGGCTAGTAAATATCATCCAGATAAAGCCGGAGGAGATGAGGCTCGTTTTAAAGAGATAAACGAGGCTTATCAAGTTCTTTCTGATAGACAAAAGCGCGCTCAGTATGATCAATTTGGTCATGCTTTTGAGCAAGCTCAAAGTCAAGGAGGTTTTACAGGTTTTAATGGATTCCGTGATTTTAGCGCTTATGCCGATGCTTTTGATAGTTTTCGAAAAGCACAAGGGGAAGGGGGGTTTGAGTTTAAATTTGAAGACCTGGGAGGTTTTGGGGATATTTTTTCTGACTTTTTTGGCGCTGGCAAAAGAAAGACAAAACAAAAAGGCGAGGATATTGCTGTTGATTTAGAAATTAGTTTTAAAGAAGCGGCTTTAGGGACAAAACGAACCATTGAACTTTATAAAAGAGTTGTTTGTCCAAGATGCAAGGGTAGCGGGGTAGAGCCGGGCACATCTCTAAAAGATTGTCCGGATTGCGGAGGCACAGGGCAGATTAAGGAGTATAGACGAACTATTTTAGGGACGATTACCCAAGTAAAGGTTTGCCCCCGTTGTCAAGGTGAAGGCAAGATTCCTCAAAAAAAGTGCGGGATGTGTGGAGGAGACGGGAGAATCAGAGAAAATAAAAGAATTAATGTCACTATTCCGCCTGGTATTGAAGATGGTCAAGTAATTCGAATAACTGGACAGGGAGAAGCCGGCATTAGAGGTAAAGCTTCGGGAGATCTTTTTGTTACAGTTCATATAATGCCTCATCAATTTTTCAAACGTAAAGGGAATGATATTCTTTATGAAACATTTATTTCTTTTCCTAAAGCTGCATTGGGAGTTAAAATAGAAGTGCCGACATTAGAAGGGAAAGTAATACTTAAAATTCCGGCCGGCATTCAATCTGGAAAGTTAATCAGGCTTCGAAATAAAGGAATTCCTTATCTTCATCGGCGAGGTCGCGGAGATCAGTTAGTTAAAGTAATAGTCAAAACGCCGGAGAAACTCTCTCGTCGTCAGCGGGATTTATTGAAGGAATTAGAGAAGGAGGGATTATAGGTATAGAAATTAAAGGATGAAAAAGATGCCGTTTCTTTCTTGGCTGTTTTCTAAAAATCAAAAAGCGAGCCCAAAATGGGCTCGCTTTTTATTTTATTTTTTTTGAGTTTTTAAGTTTTTTGTTTTGCTTTTTTATCTATTTATAAGGGTGAAAGATGGCTTATGTTAGATTTGGCACGAGAGTACTGAATTGCTCTATGTTTTTAAGTTGCTTATCGTTTAGTTTTTGGGCGGCTTTAATCGCTTTTTCAATTGAGTCTTTTGAGAACGTTCTTTCTTCTCCGAGTTTAAGCGCTTCATGACCGATTCTGTTTTGCAGGTAATCTTCTATGTAAATTTTATGTTCTTTGGTTAATTCTAAATTATTTTCTCTCTTAGCCAAATATTCTTTCAGCGCTTTTCTTGCGAGATGAGTGATTCCTTCGCCAGCTTCGGCTTTTTCAATAAATATTTCTCCGGTTTGTTCCTCTGTCTCTGGTTTTTCTTGAGATTCTTGTAATGCTTCAGTTTGGTCGCTAGCTACTTTTCCGTTTTCTTTAGGAGTTATTTCTTCAGAAGCCTCTGCAGATTCTTCTATAGTGATTTTTTCTTCTCCAACAGTTTCTTGGCTAGTCTCTTCTTCAGTTACTGTTGTCTCTTGATTTTCCGACTCGTCTATTATATTTTCTTTAATTGTTGTTTTTTGAGAATAGGCGTAAATACTTCCGCCAACAGCGATAACAACTAAAAGAACAGAAATCATTTTCCAGTTTTTAGAGAACCATTCTTTGATTTTATTTTTTGAATCTTTTTCTTCTTTTGCAAATAAATCGGTATCACCTTCTTCCATAAAAATATTCACCTCCCTTCTTTAAAATTTTTCCTCCGTTTTTATCTTATCATAAATTATTATTGTCAGCAAGAAGAATAAATTTTTTAAAAATTTAATTTTAAAAAACTATTGCGTAATATTTTTATTGTTATATAATATAAATAAATGTGGATAACTTTTAAGAATTAAAAATAAAATTTTAAAAATGTAATTTAAAAATTTAATTTTTATTACATTGAATAATTTTATAAATTAGGAATAAATTTAAGAGAAGGGGGGTGAAAATTTAAGATGGTAAAAAGAAAAACCACAAAGACTAAAAAGACTGCCAAGAAAACCAAAAAGACCACAAAGACTAAGAAGACTGCTAAGAAAACTAAAAAGACCACAAAGACTAAGAAGACTGCTAAGAAAACTAAAAAGACTACTAAAAAAAGAAAGAGATAATTTTTACTTTTTAGTCTTAGACAATCATTTGATTTTAAACTAAAACGCAACTATATTTCAGGTGCGTTTTAGTTTACTCCGTTAGAAATAATATTTTTTAAAAATTGTTGTAATTGGATTATTGTTTGGAATAATTTTTACAGAGTTTAACATATTACAGGAATTTCTAATAGAGTTTAATTTTCAAAATTCTGTTATATTGAGCTAAGTCTTTAATAATTTTTATCTGGCAATGGCGAAAATATTTTTTAGCTAATTTCGCTGTTTCGTTTATTTGAAAAGGATCTATTTCAAGCCACAAGATACAATTTACAGGGTTTATAAAATTTAGTTGTTTAAAGAGATTTTTTATGTATTTTAAGCCATTTTTTCCGCCATATAGGGCGCCTTTTGGCTCATATTTCTTTATTTCTTTTTGAGAGTTTCTGTACTGTTTGCAGTTAAGGTAAGGAAGGTTAGCGGCAATAGCCGTTATTTGTTCTGAGAAAAATTTTTTTAAGTAATTTTTCCTGGCTAATGAGATGCAGAGCGGTTCTAATAAATTTCCCTGAAGAAAAATAATTTTTTTCTTTACTTTGTGTTTTTTGGCGTTTAACTTGGCAATTTCGATTGCCTCTTTAGATATATCAAGAGCATAAATTTTATTTTGATCCCAAAACTTTTTGGGCAAAGACAAATATTTTGCCAATGTTACGGCAATGCAGCCGGATCCGGCGCCAACGTCAATAATGTTTAATTTTTTAGGGTTGTTTTGTTTTAAAAAATTTTGAGAAAAATACGAGAGCATTGATTCAACGATTAGCTCGGTTTCAGGTCTTGGAATCATTACTCTTGAATCGACATAAAAATCCAAACTAAAAAATTCTTTCTTTTTGATTATATAAGCAGTTGGTTTATATTTTTGTCTTTTGCTAATAAAATCAAAAAATATTTCTTTTTCTTTTTCTTTTAATTTATACTCGCTGTGAGCATAAAGCCAACTTTTTGAGTTTATTTTTTTAAATTGGTTCAATGAGTGCAATAATAAAATTTCTGCATCAAGTGATGCAGAGCCGATGTCATTTTTTTTTAAGCGGTTAGTTCCAAAAATTAAAGCTTGTCTGATAGTCATAATTTATCTTTGTTATTTCGTACTTGATACGAAATCTGCTACTTCGCTTATTATTTCTATTCTAGAATTTATTATTACAACTTTTTTTTCGATTCTAAACGGGTTTCTGTCAAAGTTTATCCCGTATTTTAGTAATGCAATGTTATTCGTCTTCTTTTTCTAATGCTTCAATAATTTTATCAAGCTGGCCATTCATAATTTCTTCAATGCCGTGCCAGCTTTTTTTAATTCTGTGGTCAGTAATTCTGTCTTGGGGAAAATTATAGGTTCTGATTTTTTCACTGCGTTTGCCTCGACCAATTTGGGATTGCCTTTCTTTTTTTTCTTTTATTTCTTCTCTTTCTTTCTCAATCGCCATAAGTCTTGATCTTAAAATTTTCATTGCTTTTTCTTTGTTTTTTAACTGAGATTTTTCATCTTGGCAGTTTACAGTGATACCGCTCGGGAGATGGGATATTCGTACAGCCGAATCTGTTGTATTGACACTCTGACCGCCTGGACCAGAAGCGCGAAAAACGTCAATTTTTAAATCATTTGGCTCTATTTTCACTTCAATTTCTTTTGCTTCGGGCAGCACCGCCACAGTGGCGGTAGAAGTATGAATTCTGCCGGATTTTTCTGTTTCTGGAATTCGCTGAACACGATGCACCCCGCTTTCATATTTCATTTCACCGTAGACGTTTTCCCCATTGACTTCAAAAATAACTTCTTTAAATCCGCCAATACCGATTTTGTTAGAATTTAGAATGCGAGTCTGCCACCCCTTTTTTTCAGCGAAACGAAGGTACATTCTAAGAAGATCTGCGGCAAAAAGCGTCGCCTCGTTTCCGCCGGCACCGGCTCGTATTTCTACAATAATATTTTTTTCATTTTCAGAATTATCTCTTTTAAGCATTTGTTCTAATTCTTTTTCCAATATCTTTTTTTGTTGGCTAAGCTGTTTGGTTTCTTCTTCTGCAAGAGCGGCAAGTTCGGAATCTTGGCGGTTTTTAATAATTTCAAGATTTCCCTCTAAGCGTTTATTAATTTCTTTTAAAGAGTCATATTTATTTTTTATCTTTTCAAGTTCTTTTTGTTTTCGAGAAATTTCCTGGAATTCTCGCATATTTAAAAATACCTCAGGGCGGCTGAGTTTTTTTGTTAAGCTATTATACTCTTTTTCTATGGATTCTAATCTATCGCTGTTATTGATCATTCTTATTGATCATTTAATTTCTGTTTCTTAATCCGTATTTTTTTCGGCTTTATTTTCTTAGCCTGTGTTTTTTTAATAATTCTTTTATATCTGTCAATTCGTCCGGTCGTATCAACTATTTTTTTCTTGCCGGTATAAAAAGGATGGCACGCCGAACAAATTTCAACGAGAATCTCTGATTTCGTTGAGCGGGTTTCAAAGGTATTACCACAGGCGCATTTCACGATGCATTTTCCGTATTTTGGATGGATTCCTTTTTTCATATCGTAGAAATTATTTATTCTATTAATAACCTTCTTTAATTTCTAACAGAGTTTACATTAACAGTATAGCATAGCTTTATTTTCTTGGCAAGGCTGTTGTATTTTCTGTAAATTAAACCAATTTCGGCTTTAGGACAAAGTTTTGACAAAAATCAAGCAATTTGATAAGATAAATATAAATTAAAATGATTAATTACCGTGGGACTATCAGACATATTGATTTATATTAATTAGTTGATAATAATCTCTTCATTTGGTCATAAATCCCAATGGATACACTTCTACTGAGATCCTTAATTCACTTCAATTACGGAATATTCCGATTCTAAGGAAGGGATTTTGATCCCGGTCAAAGAATTTCTCACAAATGCGGAAAAATTATCTGAAACAAGTTCAGAGATTCCTCTATCTTGGGTTAGAATAATGAAAAGGGCGTCTATTTCGTAATTCAAGGTAATTCTTATTTTTTATTTCTTATTTAATTTTTAATTTCTTAATTTTAAAACAAAATAAAAACTTCTTCCTGATAAGCTTAGGAATTTAAAAACAATAAATAAATAAAAATTAGAAATTAAAAAATAAGAAATTTATTTATTTTTCCAGAGTTAGAATTCCTTTAGTTGAAAAAATGAATTTTATTGATTCTTGTTACTTGATGAATATATTCAATATGTTTATAGAAATTCCCATAAAGATAATAAAATATGGAAGCTTTCAAACTAATTCTTATAATTTTATCATCTGTTGGAATTGGTTCGGTATTAGGGTATTTTGCCCGCCAAACCATTGCCAGAAGACAGGCTGAAACTGCCGAAGCCAAAGTAGCAAAACTTTTAGGAGAAGCTAAAAGCGAAGCTAAAGAAATACTGATTAGAGCAAAAGACAAAGCTGTTAATATTTTAGAAGAAGTCAAAAAAGAAGAAAAGGAACAGAGGAGGGAAATTCTTCGTTCTGAACGGAGACTTTTAAAAAAAGAGGAAAATATAGATCGTCAATTTAAGAATTTAGAAGATAGCAAAACTTTACTTCAGAAAAAAGCGGAAGAGATTAGAAGAATAAAAGAAGAAATAAGTATCATTAAACAAAATCAGTTGGATACTCTTCAAAAGATTTCTAAACTTTCTTTTGAGGAAGCTAAAAAAGAGCTTCTTAAGAACGTTGAAAGGAGACATAAAGAAGAGTTGGTTTATCAGATAAAAAAATTAGAGCGGGAAGGAAAAGAAGAACTCCACAAAAAAGCTCAAAATATTATGGTTTCAGCAATGCAACGTTATACTTCTTCCCATATCACTGAAGCCGTCACCTCAACGGTTATTCTTCCTTCAGATGAATTGAAAGGAAGGATTATCGGCCGGGAGGGTAGAAACATAAAAACATTAGAAAATTTGACCGGAGTAGATATCATCATTGATGATACCCCGGAAGCTATTACGATTTCCGGTTTTGATCCAATGAGACGTCAAATTGCCAAATTAGCTCTAGAAAAATTAATTGAAGATGGAAGAATTCATCCGGCTAAGATCGAAGAAAGTGTCGATAAAGCCAAAGAAAGTATTTCTCATAAAATTCAAGAAGCCGGAGAGGCGGCATGTTATGAATTAGGGATAACAGGGCTTGATCCAAAATTGATAAAGCTTTTAGGCCGGCTTCGCTTTCGAACAAGTTATGGGCAAAACGTCCTCCTTCATTCTATGGAAGTGGCTTATTTGGCTTCAGCTATTGCCTCAGAAGTCGGCGCAGATGTAAATGTTTGCAAAAAAGCTGGACTTTTTCATGATATTGGCAAAGCTATAGATCATCAAGTTCAAGGTTCACATGTTGAAATTGGAAGGAATATTTTGGCTAAATTCGGCATTTCAGAAGAAATAATCAAGGCTATGCAGTCACATCATGAGGAATATCCTTATGAGTCCACTGAAGCGGTCATTGTTCAGGTGGCTGACGCTATTTCCGGAGCGAGACCCGGGGCCAGAAAAGATACCTTAGAAAATTATCTTAAACGTTTAGAAGATCTTGAAGAAATAGCTAATTCATTTGAGGGGATAGACAAAAGTTATGCTGTTCAGGCGGGGCGGGAAATTCGGGTTTTTGTCAGTCCTCAAAAAATTGACGATTTGGAAGCCATTAAGTTGTCTCGGAGAATTGCTAATAAAATAGAAGAAAAATTAGAATATCCCGGTGAAATAAAAGTTCATGTGATTAGAGAAACAAGAGCTGTTGAATATGCGAGGTAAATAAATGGAATGTTATTGCGAGAAGCCCAGTACATAAATTCTTATATGCTGAACGAAGAAGCAGTCCCGTAAATATCAGAATAACTCTTGCTGGAAAGTTTATCATTTTTCTATGAGATTGCTTCGGGTCTTCTTGTGGAGCTTTTCGCAATGGCATCGTAATTCAAAATGAAAATTATATTTTTTGGTGATATTGTCGGCAGGCCCGGGCGCGAAGCGCTGGCGAAAATTATTTCTCAATTAAAGAAAGAATTTAAACCGGATTTGATTGTTGCTAACGGTGAAAATTTAGCCCATGGCAAGGGCATAACAAAGAAATCTTTTGAAGAGGTAATAGGAGCCGGCATTGACTTGGTTACTTCTGGAGACCATATTTGGGCTCAGAAGGAGGTTATTGGTCTTTTAGAAGATAAAGATATTCCGCTCTTAAGACCGGCTAATTATCCTCCTTCTCTTCCCGGTAATGGTTATAAAATTTTAGAGATAGGGGCGAGGAGGGTCTTAGTTATAAATTTAATGGGCAGAGTGTTTTTTAATCAGAATTTAGACTGTCCTTTTAGAAAAGCTGATGAAATTCTGGAAGAATTTAAAGAAAGAGCAGATGTTGTTATTGTTGATTTTCATGCCGAGGCAACGAGCGAAAAAAAAGCTCTTGGATGTTATCTTGATGGCAGAGTTTCAGCTATTTTAGGCACTCATACTCATGTCCCAACATCTGATGGACAAATTTTACCAGAAAGCACAGCTTATATTAGTGATGTTGGAATGGTTGGCGTAAAGAATTCTATTTTAGGAGCAAAAAAAGAGGTTACCCTGCATCATTTTTTAACTCAGATGCCTTTTAAGTATGAAATAGCTGAAGATAGCTTAGTTGAAGCAGACGGAGTATTTATTGAAATAGATACGAGCACAGGTAAAGCGCTAAAAATAGAAAACATTCAAAGGTTGATTAACTATAATAATTCAGGTTTGTTCTGAATCTGTCTGCCGGACGAGCAAGTTTGCGTAAAGGAATAATTTGCTTTATTTTAGCTATTTGTTTATAATATAAGTAGTTCTGGATAACTATAAATTTATTTCATTTATTACCATTACTTATATTTATCAAGAGGGGAGGTGAAAAATATGACTAAAGATGAACTTATTGAAGCTATAATTAATAAGACCGGGGCTTCAAAAAAAGATACTGAAGAGACAATAGATACGGCAATTGATGTAATAACTAGGACTCTAAGCAATGGAGGAAAAGTCAGTTTGACCGGCTTTGGCACTTTTAGTGTTGGTCATCGGGAAGCCCGTACTGGAATAAATCCTCAGACAAAAGAAAAATTAGAGATTCCGGCAATGGATGTGCCTAAGTTTAAAGCAGGTAAAAGTCTGAAAGATGCGGTTAAATAAAAATTAGTGTTCCAAGATTGCCGGCGGGTTTGAAAATCTAATTCTAAAGATTTAAAGATTAGAAATTTTTTAGTTTTGGTTAAATAATAAAATCCCTTATTTTTAAATTAGGGATTTTATTGTATTTTGTCTTGAATTGGTTTAAAATAGAAAATAGATGGGGGAATAGTGTAATAGTAGTATTTATCCAGCATTTTACCGGGGCATGGTGTAATGGTTAACATGCGCGCTTTGGGAGCGCGTGATTCTCGGTTCGAGTCCGAGTGCCCCGACCATACGATACTTTCAGAGTTTTTTGATGAGAAGGAAGGCTCGCTCCGCCCCGCTGACGCTTGGCTCCGCTCGCAAATTTCCTTATATTTCGGCACTAAATCAAAGGGCGGACGGAAATCAAACAGGATTTTTCTGTCCAGCATTCGGCGGTTCGTTCCAATTTTTTCCGCAAAGATTTTTATTTCATAAAAATCTTGGGACAAAGCAAGTTTTTCGGCGTGGTGAGCGGTTTTTATCCACTCCCGCAAGGGTTCGATCCAATTGTTTCCCTTTCGCCCAAAATCGCCTTTCTTTTTCAGAAGGGCGGTTTTGGTTTTAATGAGTTCGTCTTTTTTGGCAAGGTAAATCTCTTTTTCAATCGTGCCGTCCAAAAAGGCATTTACTAACCTATCAAGTTTTTGTTCTGTATCCTTTATTTTCTCCTCAAGATTTTGGGCGAAAGACTGCGAAGACTGGGCTTGCTCCTTTTCCCATTCATCTACTTTGGCAAGCATTTTCTGCGCCCAGTCTTCGCAGAGAGCGACTTTTTTCAGCCTTTCTTTAAGCTGGGCAACGAGCAAGTCCTCGCGCAAGTATCCTTGTGAGCATTTACCAAACTTCTTTGTACAGCGGTAATAGCGGTATTTTCCTTTTGCCCACTGCGCGGTAATCATGCCGCCGCACTCGCCGCACCGAAAAAGACCGACAAACGGGAAGTTGTGTCCTTTTCTTGTTTTGCGCGGCCTTGCTCTTTGCTTCAACATTTTTTGGACGGCTGAAAAAGTCGCTCTGGAAACAATTGGCTCAAACTTGCCCTCGTATGTTTCGCCTTTGTGGACAATCAAGCCAAGGTAGGTTGGGTTGGTGAGCATTCTTTGAATTGTAGCTTTGGCAAGCGGTGTGCCGTTCTTGCTCACCACGCCCAAAAAACTCAGGCGCTCGCCGAGAGATTTTAGCGTGTGCTTTCCTTGGGCAAACTCCTCAAAGGCTTTTGCTACAATCTTTGATTTTGTCGGGTCTGGCTCAATGTTTCTTGTTTTGGGATTATTTACATATCCGAGAGGAGCTTTGCCAGGATACTCCCCGCGCCTGAGTTTTTGGCGAATCCCGCGCTTTACATTCTCGGACAAGTTGTCCGAGTAATACTTACTTTGGCCAAAGGCGACTTGAAGCATAAAGAGTCCTTGTGGAGTTGGCTCAAACCAAAAGGTAGGAAAGCGCAAAGAAGCAATCTTGCCTTGGTCTATCAGATAGATAATCTGTCCGCCGTCAACGCTGTTTCTGGCGAGTCTGTCGGGGTGCCACGCCAAAATACCGACAGGATTTTTGCTTTCGTGGATTTTCTCAATCATCTGATTAAAAATCTCTCGCCCGGGCTTCTTTGCGCTTTTACTCTCAACAAACTGTTCAATAACTTCCAGTCCTTCGCGCTTGGCATACTCCGCTAACTCCGCAAGCTGGGCTTCAATAGACATCACTTGCCTTTCTTCATCTTCCGTTGATTTTCGAGCGTATAAAAAGTATTTGATCTTCATATTGCTTTTAGGTTAGTCGCCTTTGGCCACTGCGCCATAGGCGCAGTGTAAAGCGCGGGATTAAAAACTTGCTTTGTTCTTTTGCCTTTGGCAAAAGGCGGAAAAAATTGGAGAGCAAAAGCGTTCAATAGATTTTCTATAAGGTGGCTTTTGCTCTGGGCGCTTTGCGCCCACGAACCGCCGCCTGCTGGACAGAAAAATCCTGTTTGATTTCCGTCCGCCCTTTGATTTAGTGCCGAAATATAAGGAAATTTGCGAGCGGAGCCAAGCGTCAGCGGGGCGGAGCGAGCCTTCCTTCTCATCAAAAAACTCTGAAAGTATCGTATGGTCGCAATTACTGAACTCCGCTCGAACTTTCTTTGAACGACAATCTGCGTCCTGACGGGTGCAGAACCCGCCCAGCGGCTCGCCCCGCTCACTGCGGGGCAGGCAAAGCCCGCAAAAATTTCTTTTTCTTTTAATGGACGCGCGCAAAAATCTTTTTCAATTAAGGAAACAATTTTTGCGGGCTTTGCTTCCTTGCTGACGCAAGGACGAGCCGCTTCCCACCCCCAGTCCGCCTTCGGCGGACAGAGCAGGCGGGCAAAAATTCCTTCCCCCAGACCCCCTTCCTTTTTGCCCGCCTGCTTGGACGCCCGCTCTGCGGGCGAGGCGGTGGCTTTTTGGAAAGGAGGAAAGAGAAAAATGTGCTTGCCCCAGCCCTCTCGTGCGCGCGCATTTGAATAATAGCTCCCTAGAAATCTTATATTCCAATTTGGCATATTACATTATGGAATATAACATATAAATATAAAGTATGCAAATTATGGATAAAGCAATTTATACAAAAGATCATAAATTTTTGGTCGATCAACTAAAAAAAGCCAGAAAGTCTGCTGGCTTGGATCAAAAGGAAGTAGCAAAACTGCTGGGCAGAAGTCAGTCTTATGTTTCAAAAATTGAATCTGGCCAGAGACGCATTGATATTATACAGCTGAAGGAGTTTGCAAGAATTTACAAAAAAGATTTAGATTATTTCATTAAAAAATAAATTTTATGAACAAAATTTTATCCAAAAAGGACGCAGTAAAATTTCTCGGATTAGACGAGAAAACCTTTGATAATTACTTCAAAAATGCAGGTGAGTTTAGTAGTCTGCCGAGAGAAAACGGACGAGGCAGATTTTTCTTTAAACAAGAAGAGCTTGAAAAATGGCTTGAAGGATATAAATGGAGAACGGTTGAGTTGACTTTTGAAGATTATGCTTTGTGTCTAGACTTTGCTCTAGCACAACATTTTAGAGGGTATGTACTGTCTGACTGGGGAACAGCAAGACAGAGAGAGTTTGGACAAAAGATAACAAATTGGGTTAAAGGTCAGCTTGCTGAGGTTGCGGTTAAAAAATTCTTCAAAAAAGAGTTTAATTTTGATGTAGAGCTGGACTTTAGAATATATGATGAAATAGTGCCGCAAGACATTATTGGGGTAAAAGAAAACGGAAGTACAAGAGAGCCTAAAATCGGTGTGGGGATAAAATCTTCTAAACCGAAAAGTGCTTATCTGGTGTTGAGCGAAAATGAAATAGTGCGTGAAGAACGCCGTTCAGATGTATATATTTTCTGCCGTCCCGATATTCCTGACGACCATTTACTGCGGATTACCAAAGATAGAATAATCGAAGTTGTTAAAAATCAGCAACACTATCCTAAATATAAAGATCAAATTCCTGATTTTGAAAATATGTTTTGCGAGATTGCCGGCTGGTGCAGAGTTGATGAATTGGAAAAGGTTACAAGCATACCAGGGCAGGAATTTACCGGTATTCGGTATGTAAAACAGTCTGGCAAACTCCACAAAGATAAAGAGAGCTGGAGGGAGCTTGTAAATCTTATTTAAAACCCAAACAGAGAAGGCTGGCCATTGCCATTTCCGTTTGTCGTTTTCGGCGGAACCCAATCATATGGAACACCTGCAAAAGTTTTCAATACCGCCTCTATAATAGCCTGGGCTCCTTTTGGCGGCACAGCCATTCCTATCTGTTTTCTTACACTTTCTTTTGATCCCTCAAAAATAAAATCATCAGGAAAAGTTTGTATGCGCGCTCTTTCTCTATTAGTCAGAGCTCTATTTTCCCGCCAATGATATCCGTGAGTACCCCCCCCGCCGCTTCCTGTAATGGTGTATGAGGGTTTATCGGGATGCAGGCGTCTGTAGATTTGACTCATGCGGGCTCCTTTTACTTTAAGTCTTAGATGTTCAGGTATTCCTTCATACCAAGCATTTTCGCCGGGCGGGATGTATTTCAGTCTTTCTACTACTACTTTTGACTGTTGGGTAATTTCGTTGTTGGGCGCATTTTTGGGAATTGGAGGATTTTCTATAGCCTCCCGTGCCGTTATTGGTCTGTCAGCGGTAGTTGGTGCAGGCACTTTGAATTCGAGATTTAAATCTTTCCTTATTCCAATAATTACTATCCTGTGCCGCGTTTGGGGCACTCCGTATTCTTCAAATTTATAAAGATGAGTTGTTAGTTTGTAGCCCTTTCCTGCATTTTCCAGATCTTCAAGTATTTTTTCAAAAGCCTTTCCATTATTGGCACTTTGAATCCCGCCAACATTCTCAGCAATAAACCATTTTGGATTATGAATATTTATTGCTTTAACACCGTATGAATATAACGGGCCGTATTTACCGTCAAAACCTTTTTGTTCACCAACTATACTGAAATCATTGCAGGGAAACCCAAAAGCAAGCGCATCAAACTTTGGCACTTTTTCAAAATCAATAGTTTCTACAGGTGCGCACACAACATTCGTCTGATCGCCGTTGTGAATATTGCGGGCGTAAGTTCTGCAGGCGTCCTCGTCAATATCGTTCGCCCAAATGGGCTTTATTTTATAAACCTTGCCGTTATGCTCTACTTTTGCCTTTACAGCTCCAAGAGCCAGCCCGCCGGGCCCGCAAAATAATTCTGCTAATTTAAATACAATATACTTCATAATAATATCCTTTTAAGTTTTTTAATTAAGCGGTTTTCGTCTTTGGTCTCGCACTCCCAGATTATATACACCTTCCAACCGTCTTTTTTGAGCAATTTAATATCTTCCTTCTGCTTTTCAACATTCCTTTTCAGCTTCTTGCTCCAGTATTCAGTATTTGCCTTCGGAATAGCTCTTCTTTTGCATCCTTTGTGCTGGTGCCAAAAGCAACCGTTTACAAAAAGTATTGTTTTAATCCTTGAAATTACAATATCCGGCTTGCCGGGCAGTTTGGTGTTATGCAGTCTGTATCTTAGTCCAAACTGAGTTAAAATTTTTCTTACAATCTTTTCAGGTTTAGTATTTTTGCTCCGTATTCTGGACATGCATATTCTGCGCTGTTCTTTTGTTAAATTATCCATAATTAACTTACCTTATTTGTGATTACTCCTTTTACTTCCCCTTCTATTTTAAAATTATCTCCTGCAAGAAAGGGCGTGTATTTTGGATTCAATGATATAAGAATAATCTTGTCTTTTTCCTTTTTTATCTTTTTGATTAACGCTTCGCCTTCGTTCACGCAAACAACAATACTGCCGCTGTCAGCATCATCTGTTCTTCTTGCAATAACAAAATCTCCCTCGTTTATTTTAGGCTCCATAGAGTCGCCTTTTGCCTTTACCATAAAAGCCTCATAAGAAGGGAAACTGAGCAGTCTTGTTGAGATAGGTATCCGGTCAATAGGATTGCCGTCCAGGATAGAACCATTTGGTCCGCAGTGAGCCAGACCGTATAAATTTAGATAGGTTATTTGTTTCTCCGGCGCATCTTTCAAGACTTGATAGTCTCTAGGATTATAAGGATTTTTTTTGAGATATCCTTTCTTTTCCAGCTGTCTCAAGTGGTAGACAACTACGCTCGTAGAAGACAAATCGAGCAAATCCCGCATTTCTCTTATGGTTAAAGGATCATCAATATTTTTAATCAGTAGCTCCAGCAGTTTTTTTTGGACTTTGTGTAGGTTATTTTTAGTCATAGTTATCCACAATGTTCTTACTATTTCCATTTTAAGGTATTTAGAAATACAAGTCAAGAACATCTTGACTTGTTCTAATCTTTGTTCTATACTGGATGTAGTGATTGTATGGTCGGCAATCAAATAAATACTTAATCATTAACATTAAAAGATTATGGAAATGTTATTAACTATTTTAAATTTTGTGGGATATATAAGTACCTTGATTGTTGTAATAGGTACAATTGCTGGTGTGATTATGTGGTTCAAGGGAATACTGCCTGCATTGCTCAGACTAGGTAATGGGCTGGCAAAAAGAAAAATTGCAGTTTTTGCTAAAACTGAAAATCTAACGAGTTTAAAAAATCTGCTTATACATTCGAAGCTGTTTAATGAAAAAAATATTATAGAGATAACGAAGAAAGAAGATATTGGAATTGCAGAAGGGGCAACTGTGTATCTAGTTTACTGGAATGATTGGTCTGAAAATATTGATAAGATTTTACAACAAAGAAAAGACAGTGAAGCCTTAATTGTTTATGCTCCTGACGGACCGGGGTCTATACCGAAAGATAAAATGAGGCTTCTTGATGGAAAGAGGAATACAGCTGTAACAAATTTTCGAGGCAGATTGTTAAACGATATTGTAACGGCAATGATTACAACTAGTTATAATTAACTAAGCACAAAACTATGACTACAGAAGAATTTTTTAAAGCCTTAGCACACAAACTAGAACTCACGCAGGAGGAGTCGGATAAAATCTCTAAAAAACATAATTGGCTTCGTGAGAAACTGCGCGAGAAACTTCCTATAGAAGATGATTTTTTAACTGGATCATATGCTCGCAGTACAATGATCCGCCCCAAAGACGAAGAAAAATTTGATGTGGATTTCTTCCTTGCCTTTAGTAAACAGGATTATGGTGAAAGTGAGTTGGCTGATTTGTTAAAAATTGTTAAAACAGCTCTGGAAGAAATAAAATCTGATGATTCTGACATTGAAAAAATAGATGACAAACAGAGACGCTCAATTGGTGTTATATACAAAGATAACTTCCAAATTGATGTTGTCCCCGCAATCCAAATCGAGAAAGATAAACTTTATAAGATTTTTGATAAGCGAACACAAACCGCAGTCAAGTCTAATCCAAAACTTCATAGCAAAAATCTTATAGACGCTAACGAAGCTACTGCTTCCGGTTCTGTTAAGCGGCTTGTACCGATAGTCAAAATACTCAAATCGTGGAAGAGGGTAAAATGCAATTACTTAAAATCATTTCATCTTGAGTTGTTGGTTGTGGAAACCCTTAAAGATACGGAAATCACCTCTTTCTCTTCAGGTATTGCGAAGTTCTTTAATAATGTAAATCTCCAATCGCAACTTACTGATCCTGCCAACTCAGAAAACATTATTGATACATATCTTGATGAGGACGGAACAAGGAATGATTTATTATCGCTTATTGCCTCTGAAAGGGAAATCGCAAACAAAGCGATAGAGCTAGAAAAAAACGGTGATGACGACGGCGCGGTAGATAAATGGAAAGAGATTTTTAAACCAGATGCCGGTAATAGAGATACAAACAAAACCCCTGTCTCTACAGGCCCAATTCTTATAAACCGTTCTCTTTCTAAACCGTGGTGCAATGTGGGATTTAATATTGAGTGATAAAGACAAAAATTGGTTGCAGGTTCAGTATCCTGATTTAAAAATTTTCAAAAACAATGCAGGAATCGTTGAGATAGCTGGTAATTTCCGATTTAGTATGGTTTTTTTGGGAGAAGGAAAACCATATATTATAAACCCCCAAAAGGATTATCCGGAAGGGATAAGGATTGATGATGAATATAAAATCAAAATAGAATTACAAAAAAGCAAATTCTCTAACTTACCGCAAGTATATGAATGTGACAATCGAATCAAGAAAGTTGCTCAAAATAAGGGATTAAGATTGGAAGATTTGCATATTAATCCCAATGGGGCCGCGTGTTTGTGTATTCAAGAAGAGGAATTAAAAAATTTGCCAAATGGATTTAACCTAGAAGATTTTTTTAATAATTTACTGGTACCCTTTTTTTATGCACAAAGTTTTTTTGAAAAAAGAGGAATTTGGCCATGGGGACAATATAGCCATGGAGTGTGGGGACTGATTGAATGGTATTCAAAACAAGATAACTCTACACAAAAAACTACAAAATCTTTTATAGAAAAAAGGCTAAAGAAATATGTTAGTGAATGGCAACTGCTGAGTAAATTGTTAAATCCAAAATATAAAGTAAAAGGGCATCATCAATGTATTTGTGGTAAAAATGAAAAATTTCGTAAATGCCATAAAGATGTTCTGCATGGGATTTGGAAATTAAAGCAAGACATTGCCAAATTTGGGATAAAAATGCGATAATTATATTACTTAACCCCACCCTCCACCCTTTTTATTTGTAGCCACCGCCTCGCCCGCAGAGCGGGCGTCCAAGCAGGCGGGCAAAAAGGAAGGGGGTCTGGGGGAAGGAATTTTTGCCCGCCTGCTCTGTCCGCCGAAGGCGGACTGGGGGTGGGAAGCGGCTCGTCCTTGCGTCAGCAAGGAAGCAAAGCCCGCAAAAATTGTTTCCTTAATTGAAAAAGATTTTTGCGCGCGTCCATTAAAAGAAAAAGAAATTTTTGCGGGCTTTGCCTGCTCCGCAGTGAGCGGGGCGAGCCGCTGGGCGGGTTCTGCACCCGTCAGGACGCAGATTGTCGTTCAAAGAAAGTTCGAGCGGAGTTCAGTAATTGCGACCAGATACAACTTTTCCGAAGTTAATTAGAAAAACACTTGTTATAGCATAAATAACAAAAGGAGTAATTATAGGAATAAATATAAGGTCTAAGTTAAAGCTTATGTAAGTATTTTAAAGCGACAATAGGAGTTTCCATAAATGATAAAATGCTGGAATAGTTAACTATTTCCTTAACAGGGAAGAAAAGGAGGAACACATATAGAATTACTGGAGTACTTTGAATTACGAAATACCCTAAATTCTCATTTTAGTGTAGAATAGGAAGTGTAAAAACTAGCTATTCCATACTAAGATAAAAACTCAAATTCAATTGTACAATGACATTAAGAGGATAGTAAGTTTTTTCTCAAGACAATTAA
>Ga0190360_1000517_pt1 | contig 21460 bp, 14 predicted proteins | sample 48721834_MG_FD_161271 | JGI IMG/M metagenome (GOLD analysis project Ga0190360, IMG submission 161271) | Hydrothermal vent microbial mat bacterial communities from Southern Trench, Guaymas Basin, Mexico - 4872-18-3-4_MG | ecosystem: Environmental > Aquatic > Marine > Hydrothermal vents >... | reverse complement strand
TGAGTGCACTTCCCTCTCTTGATAGTGACAGTACTGTTATTAATGGAACAACACAGGCTCTCTTTGTGGGTGGTGATCCAAACAGTAAGGGTCCTTAAATAGTGATAGATGGAACAAACGCTGGTTCCACTAGTGGAATAATGATAAATAGCTCATACAATATAGTCAAGGGAATCGTAGTATATAATTTCAATAATTCACAGATCAGTATATATGGTTCACATAACAGAGTAACAGGATGTTATATTGGACCTGACTTTTCTGGGGAGGCTGCTGGATCTTCAACTACACATGGTATTTTTTTAGGAGTCGGTTCTTCTTACAATATAATAGGCGGCCCAGACCATAGCGACCGGAACATAATATCCGGGAACGGCTATTCCGGGATAAAAATTCGTTTGTCCCATTATAATCATATAGAGGGAAATTTCATAGGGATGGACAGGAGTGGAGTAGATACGCTTGGGAATGGGACGTTGGGTGTTGATGTAGGCATGGAGAGTAAGCATAATGTTATTGGTCCAGGCAATATAATCACTGGAAACGCAAATTATGGCATTCTTTTTTCTCAATCAGGTACAGATAGCAATCGCGTAGTTGGAAATTTTATTGGAACCGACTCAAGCGGTACTCTTGTATTCAGGAAACAGTCCTATGGGATATACATGCATGATAAAGTATGCCATAATGTTATAGGCGGAACAAGCCCTGAGGAGAGAAATGTTATTTGTGGGAACACTATTGTGGGTGTATCTATTTATGGTGACAGTACAGATTGGAATGAGATTGTTGGCAACTATATCGGCATTAACAGCAGCGGGACAGATACACTGAGCAACGGTAATAGTGGGATTTCAATCTATAATGGTCCCAGTCACAACACTATAGGACCCGGGAATGTGATATCCGGTAATAGGGGGAATGGTATTGTCATTAAATATGAAGGATCAGACAGCAATGTTGTTATTGGCAACATTATTGGACTTGATCCGGGTGGTACTATTGATATGGGGAATAAATATAATGGGATATATATATTTCAGGCTTCTTATAATCTAATCGGTGGCACTCTTCCAGAGCACAGGAATACTATTTCTGGAAATGGAAGTAGTGGGATATATATATATATTCAACCTCTACCCCATCGGATTCAAATAGAATAATCGGAAACTATATTGGGACAGACATATTAGGGACAACCGCAATACCAAACAATTACGGGATAATCTTATCTGGAAAGGTTACACACACATTTATAGGAGGTGATGGAAAGGATGAGGGGAATCTAATTTCGGGAAATTTACAGAATGGAATCTGGCTTTATGGGGATGGCTGTGATGAGAACAGGATAGCCGGCAATAAGATTGGGACAGATGTATCGGGTAATAGTGCGCTTAAAAATGATTCTAATGGTATTTATATATCTTATGGTGCAGAGAACAATATAGTTGGTCCTGGCAATACGATTGCATTCAATGGATATTCAGGTGTAATAGTCAGTGATATGGGAAGTGTTGGGAATACGATTACTCGCAACAGCATACACAGTAATGGAACATTGGGCATAAATCTTATTTCTGGTGGAAATAATGAATTACAGTCACCGGTCATAAATAGCATAGGCTCTGTTTCTGGAACAGCACCACCAAACTCTCTTGTTGAAATATTTAGTGGTAATGATGATGAGGGAAAGATATATGAGGATTCTATCCGTGCAGATGGTTCAGGAAATTTCTTCTGGCCTGGCACACCACAGGGTCCATGGGTTACGGCAACTGCAACGGATGCTTCAGGAAACACATCTGAATTTTCTGCTCCAGTACATTTAGGAGCCATTATGGTTACAACTACTGCAGATACAGGTGAAGGATCTCTGCGCTGGGCAATTGAGCAGGCAAATCTCTCTTACGGTTCTGATTCTATACTGTTTGATATACCTGATACAGATCCCGGATTCGACGGAACCGTATGGAAGATTTCGCCAATGACGGAATTACCAGTCATTACGGACGACAGCACGATTATAGACGGAAATTCGCAGACATTGAACAGATCGGACACAAATCCGGATGGGCCAGAGATTTTTCTTAATGGAAAACTGTTATCAGGGTGGGGAGATGGTCTGTTGATTTATTCCTCTGGGAATGTAATATGCGGTATGATTATATCTGGATTTAATGGATCAGCTATAGATATATATGGAGAGAACTCTAACGGCAACAGAATATTCGGAAATTTCATAGGCACAAATGCAGCAGGAAGCGATACGCTTTGCAATTGGAATGGTATCTATATTTCATTAAAATCGGCTCATAATATTATTGGAGGGACTTCGTCAGATAAGAGAAATGTTATTTCAGGAAACAACAACGGTATTTATATATATGATTCAGATAGCAATGTAGTTGTAGGAAACATAATCGGTCTGAATGCTAAATGTGATGATATAATAGAGAATAAATATGGAATAATGATTGTGGATAGTGCATCAGCAAATAGAATCGGGGGGAAAGAGGCGGGTGAGCGAAATGTTATTTCGGGAAATGAATATGGAATATATATTTCAGGAAGAGGTGCGGATCAGAATGTAATCATGGGCAATTTTATCGGGACAGGAACGGACGGCATTACAAAATTTAGTAATAGCAGTGTTGGAATATATATTTATCGTTTTCCTAAAGGGAACGTTATTGGGGGAATGGATGAAGGGGAGGCAAATGTAATTTCAGGGAATGATAGTAATGGCATTTCGATTTCAGGGGAGGAAACAAATTACAATATGGTAATCGGCAACTTGATAGGTACTGATTTAACAGGCATGCAGGCTGTTGGCAATAAATATAATGGTGTGATTGTTTCATGGAAGGCCAGGCACAATCAGATTGGTCCGGGAAATATCATCAGCGGTAACAATTGGAGTGGTGTAATCCTGAATGGTGCAGGTACAGACTCAAATATGGTAATAGGAAACTGGGTTGGCCTTGATGCAACAGGACAGGATACAATACCAAATCACCGTCATGGCATTCGCATCGAATCTAATGCAAAGTATAATATCATTGGTGGGCCTTCAAGAGATCAGAGGAACATAGTTTCCGGTAACGGCTGGAGCGGTATAGCAACATCTGGTGATTCCACGGCTTATAACCTGTTTATAAACAACTACTGCGGAACAGACACGAGCGGAACCATGGATCTTGGAAATGTTTATTACGGAGCCCATTTTGGTGGTTTGCGGAATATTTTGATAGACAATCTATTTTCAGGAAACAAGAGAGGCATAATGCTGAGTAACTCCATTGGTGGGAATTTGATTCAAAACAACTTGATTGGAGTGAAGGCAGACGGAGTTAGCCCTCTGCCAAATACAGAATCGGGTATACATGTCGAGAATGCATCTTCAGATACGATAGGTCCTGAAAATACAATATGGTATAATGGCGATTACGGCATAAGGCTTTATGGAAACAAAGTGAAGCATATCACGATCACCAGAAATTCTATAGCAAAGAATGTAAAGGGAGGAATATCTCTGGAAGATGGAGCCAATAAGGGAATAGCCGCACCTGTCATAACCGGCTCTTCCCCACTGACAGGAACTGCCCCTCCAAATTCGACTGTAGAGATATTCTCGGATTCATCCAACCAGGGCCAGGTCTTTGAGGCTGATGTCATGGCAGATGGTTCTGGAAACTGGAGTTATGGTGGAGTTCTTGGTGGGCCGAGGATAACCGCAACAGCAACGGATGATTCAGGCAACACATCAGGATTTTCCAATTTCTTAAAGGTTTCTGTTGGGGATAAAGATGTCGGCACAAATGTTCCTAAACGGTTCTATCTAATGCAGAACTATCCCAATCCATTTAACCCGGAGACACAGATTTGTTTTGGAGTAAAAGAGCCCTGTAGAGTGGTTCTAAAGATATATAATATATTGGGGCAGGTTGTTGGAACCCTGATTGACAAAAGATATGAACCCGGGCAGTATAAGATTAGTTTTAATGCCGCAGGCCTTGCATCAGGGATCTATTTTTATAAGATAAAGATGAAGGGCTTTTCTGCTGTAAAGAAGATGATAGTGCTGGAATGAGCTCATATGAGCAGGGGAGGAGATAAGTTTATTATTTTGGAGTCTCATACAAAAAGCCTTCAGGGACAGGAGTACGTGCTGTGGAGACCTGTCCCATAGATTAAATATATATAAATTGATGTAGATGTTAGAATGTTCTATGAAGTAAATGGTAAACTGTTGATAAAATGATTCTTTGATGATTGGTGTCAGATTAAAATCTGTGGCCAGCCTTTGGATGATCTCAATCCTGGCGTCCTCCGATTTTAACCGTCTGATACCGCGGTTGATTTTAGACCATGCCATAGGATTTTTCTTTCTCTATCCATTGGATTAATGGAAAGATATCCTATTGTCATGTGCACTAAACTTTATTAAACAAGACCATCGTCCCCATTGAGGCATTCTTGTTGTGATAAATTTTCTGCAGAGATTTTGTCCCTGGCGGGACATGGTGCAGGGTGGTTTTATGGATGTAACAATGATTTATGATTTAATCATTAATCGTGATCGGGATGTTGCAGAAATAGTATGTAAGCCCTCTCATGGATAGGATATTTATTGGTTAATGGCCCATCCATAAAATCAGCCCCGAAGTGATGTGATGTTTTTATTGTCCAGATTGAGGAGGAGATCATGAAAAATTATGCTATGAAGAGGGGGGAATTAAAGGGGAGATATTTTTTTCTCTTATGGGTTGCTTGTTTAATCTTGTTTAACTCTTCACTTTCGGCTCAGTGGAGGTCGTGGACTCGTAAGGAGCTTCCAGGTTATACGCATTCTCTGAAAGGTTTATCCTTTTTGAATCACCAGCTTGGATGGGTTGTCGGATACGATACCTTGTCGCGCGGACTCATAATGAAGACCACCAATGGTGGTGATGATTGGACGTTGCAGCTTGTATTGGATGGAATATCCTTAAAAACGATCTGTTTTACAGATGAAAATACGGGTTACGCTGCGGGCAGTAAAATTTTCAAGACGACCAATGGAGGGACAGACTGGATTGAGCAAACAGCAATCAATTTTGGTGTAGACGTGATCTGTGACATCTTCTGTATCAGCGATAAAGAGGTTATTGCAGTTGGTAAGGATCATAATAAGGACCAATGCCTGATCTACCGTACAACAGATGGAGATACATGGACAAAGCCTGAATACCCAACAAGTGGCAGTACTCTTTATGCAGTGAATTTTGCAGATAATAATAATGGCTGGGCAGTGGGTAAAGACAGTGAAGGTTGGCGCCCTTTTATTCTTAACACTTCGGATGGAGGTGCGAACTGGACCAAACAACAGGTTCCTGATGGAGTAAGAGGTGAATTATATGATGTATTCTTTTTCGACAAATTGTATGGCTGGGCTGTTGGAGGTCGCACTTTCATGCCTGAGGTTGAAGGAACAACGTTTCTAAAGACCGAAAACGGCGGCAATCTCTGGACCATTGGCAATACAACACACGGCCAGATGAATTTGTTTGTTGAAATGGTTTCGCCTACCGAAGGGTATGTAATGGCATTTGAGACTATGGAGTATGGTTCTTTGTGGCTTTATCATACTATGAACAGTGGAGAAAAGTGGAAAAATGCTCTTTCTGAATTGGGAACCAGTTTGAGTGGTTGTCAAATAGTAAGAGGCTATTCAGAAGATCCTGGGATGGGAGAAGAAACACTTCAGATCGGCTCTTCTAACTCATCTCAGGATAGCATGACAATCTTTGCAGTAGGTATGTTAGTAAATGATCCACTGTTTGCGAAGAATCTATTGGTGATGGAATTTCCTAAACTTTACAGCATCGATGTGACACCGACCAATGTTTCTCTATATTTGGGTGAAACACAGCTATTTACAGCCAGGGGCTATGACAATAATGGCACAGAGGTTTCAATCAAACCAAAATGGTCTGCCACTGGCGGTACTATTACACCCAATCAGAGGGATTTTAATAAGTTATCCTTAGCAGACAGCTCTGCAGCTATATACACACCATCAGAAGCTGGAGACCATACGGTTGTTTGTCAGGACACTATAACCGGCATTACAGATACAGTCCATGTTCAGGTTAAAGCAATAGATAAATTTGTACTTCATCAGAATCATCCCAATCCCTTTAATACAGAAACAACGATTGAATATGCAGTGACTACTCCATGTCGCGTAGTACTTAAGATATTTGATCTATGTGGTCGTGAAGTGAAAACTCTTATAGATTCTGATAAGAAGGTTGGTATATACAAGATTAATTTCAAGGCAAGTAATCTTTCGTCAGGGATTTATGTGTATAAGATTAAAATGAAAGATTTTGTAAAAGCAAAGAAGATGATATTGCTTAAATGAGTATGTTACAGGCAACAGAATATAGAATCGGTTGAATAAAATAAGCATTTCATCTCCACTTAACCATTTTTATTATAATAGTTTTTCTACTAATATATTGTTCCTGGGGGACATGGTGCAGGGTGGTTGGATTTAGTTATGGTTTGTGAGAATTTATTTTAATCATAGCTTTTGATTGAGATATTACAGATATGCAACACCGGCCCGGCAGGTGCGAAATATTTGTAGCCCTGGTACGATTTATGCTATTGTTTTTCTTGCCATGCAACAAAATTCTTGACATTTATGGAATGATTTGATATATTTAGTCTATAATAATAAGGAGTTTGCCTATAGTAGTTCGTTAAAGGTTTGGTGGATTTTATAATTTAATTATTATGGGAAGCGGAAGAGCTTTATCCACCAGCCTTTGAGCGAACTTATTTTTTACCGAATGCTCAAGGGTAGCCAAGAACTCTTCTGCAGAGATACCTTGATAGTTCGGTTTTTTATTAAATTAGGAGGAAACAACGATGAACAGATATTTCATTCTGGCCACAACGTTTATATTGATTTTGGGAGGTTGTTCAACCCTTTTTGCAACGAGTGAGGCTGCTGTGCCTTTTCTTCTGATATCGCCAGGCGCAAGAGCAGCAGGTATGGGAGAGGCCTTTGTTGCTGTAGCCGACGATGCAACGGCAATTCACTGGAATCCTGCAGGTCTGGCATTCTTGAGAGGTAGTGAGATAATCATCATGCATTGCAAGTGGCTGCCTGGACTTGTTGATGACATGTATTATGATTTTGCATCTTTCAGGCACTATTTTCCGAGTCTTGGAGGAACGATTGGTGCAAATGTGACCTATTTCAATATGGGTGAACAGATTTGGATGGATGAATACAATCAGGAGCGTGGTAAATTCAGGAGTTACGATTTTGCTTTTGCTGTCAGCTATGCCACTCAGCTCTCAAAGAATTTTGGAATTGGCGTGACAATGAGATACATACAGAGCCTCTTGGCACCCGATTGGGTTCAGGTTGGAGAGGAGAAGGGAAGCGGTAAAGGGAATGCCTTTGGTGTCGATGTGGGAATACTCTACAAGTTACCGTTTCTCAAGGGCATGTCATTTGGTGCAAATCTTTCCAACATGGGACCAAAGATAACTTATATCGATGCCGATCAGGCAGACCCGATTCCAACAAATTTGAAACTCGGACTTGCCTATAGAGTCCTGAACACCGAATACAATCGATTGACTGTAGCAATGGATGCAAATAAGATTCTCGTGAGACGTTATAAAGATGGCACCTCCGATCCTTTTTACAAGGCGATCTTTACAACATGGACAGAGGGTTCTTTTAGTGATCAGATGCGGAGTTTCATCATATCAGTAGGTGCAGAGTATGTTTACAACAACATGATATTTCTCCGTGCCGGATATTACTATGATGAAGAAGGAGAGGTAAAGTTCCCATCATTTGGAGCAGGACTGCAGTATTCCAAATACAGATTCGATTTTTCGTATGTTGCAGCAAAACAGGGACATCCCCTCTCTGATACAATGCGGTTTTCACTCTCGATTGGATTCTAATCATATTGCACAGGCAAGCAGATTTTTAATGTTTGAGGGGTTGTATCAAGAGTATTTTAACCGCTGACTATGCAGAGTATGTGCAAGGCGCACTAATAACAATATTTTAAAAATAGGATTTAGTCTCTTTGCATATTCTCTGCAGCCTCTGCGGTTTCCTGAGATTTCAGACTTTTGATACAGCCCCTTTCTTCTAACACGGGTTTATTAGCAGAGATGAAAAGAACAATAAAATACTTATTAATTTTGTATTTGACAACATGTTGTTTCTTTCAAGTTTTGGGTAAGGATTTTACTTTTCGATTTCACAGGCCGTCGGTATCTGGTAAAAATCTTTTAAAGAGCAGCCTATATCGCTGGGAGCAGGGTCAGTTTATTCTTAACAGATCATCAAATGGTACTGTTCCAACAGATACAATAAGCATCATGGCCATCCTTGTCGAGTTTCAGCCCGACGATGATGAAAGAACAACAGGCAACGGTCTTTTTGATCTTTCAATATCACCCAATGCTGCCATAGATCCCCCGCCACATGACAGGGATTATTTTCAGACTCAGCTCGAGGCATTGTCCAATTATTATTTTTCTGTATCAAATGGAAACCTTTTGATAAAGGCTTTTGTTTTTGATTCCGTTTTTTCCCTTCCTAACAGGATGGCCTATTATAATCCTGCGACAACAGAAGAAGAACTTGACAGGGGACTTGCAGAGCTTTTCAGAGACGCAGTGAAGTTGGCAGATTCGGCAGGGGTAAAATTTTCTGAATATGATTGTTTGATTATTTTTCATGCTGGTGTAGGCAGGGATATAGATGTGGGGTATGATCCAACACCATGCGATATACCTTCGGCATTTTTGAATCTTAAGGATCTGAAGAAGCAGTTTGGAGATGATGATCCTGACTACATGGGTATAAATGTTGAGGAGGGTGAATATTTTATCCAAGAAGGTATAATCCTGCCTGAAACAGAGAGCCAGGAGGGCATCGAGATTGCAATGCTTGGAACAATGACTCTGATGTTTGGATTTCAGCTTGGCCTTCCAGCACTCTGGGATACAGAGACAGGGCGATCGGGTATAGGAAGGTGGGGGTTGATGGATCAGGGTTCTGGAAATTTCTATGGATTGATTCCTGCCGAACCGTGCGGTTGGAGTAAGGTCTTTTTAGGCTGGGAGACTCCCATTGATACTGTTTTTGGTGACAGTCTGAAGGTTGGCTGTTCAAAAACAGTGGAAAGTAGCAAGATATACAGAATACCAATAAACGATCATGAATATTTTCTTATAGAGAACAGGATACACGATTTCAATGGAGATGGTGTTGCAATCGGGTGGGACAAGGTGGGTCACAAAATCATATTCAAGCCAGATGGGACGGTTGAGGCAGAAGAGAATTTTGGAGTAATTGTCCGGGTCGATGAGTATGATTACGGGCTTCCCGGTTCAGGAGTATTGATCTGGCACATAGATGAAAGAGTCATCGAAGAAAACTATTCAGAAAACAAAGTCAATGTTAATGAATACAAAAGAGGTGTAGATCTGGAAGAGGCGGATGGCGCTCAGGACATTGGGCAGGGTTATGGATTTACACACCCAGGAGCAGGATCTGAGACAGGCGTGATGCACGATGCATGGTACAGGGAAAACGAGATTCATATGCTTGCTAACAATTCAGATGTTGTTTCATTTACACCTGACACACATCCAAACACCCGTTCCAACTCCGGTGGAAATTCACACATAGTCATTTATGATTTCTCAAGCATCGATACTGTGATGTCATTTTCGATCAGAAACGATCTTATCCAGAAGGGATTCCCTCAGGATTTTGGATTGGGTCTCGTACCACATCCACCGATTTTTGGTGATCTTGATGGCGACGGATACAATGAGATAATAATTTCAACAGAGCAGGGAAAAATTTTTGTGTGGACAAAAGATGGCGAGCCGCTTGTGGAGAATGGGGGAGAAGGATATAGGGTTTCAGTATCTGGCGATACGACCTATTTCCCTGTTGCACTCTTTATAGATGCAGGGAGAGAGATTTCAGAATCTATAGTTGCAGATTTTGATGGTGATTCAAAGGATGAGATAATCTCTGGCACCTCTGATGGGCATCTACTTGCATGGGAATATAATGGTAGTGGCCCTGAGGAAGTTTTTGATTTGAGTGATTTCGATGGAGCCGTTACGGCCTTACTGTTTTATGGTGGATTTGTTGTTGGAACTGATGGGGGAACAATATTCTACTTATCCGCTGATTATAGAAAACTCTGGCAGAGGAATCTTAATCAGGGTGGTATATCAGGAATATGTGTATATTCTGGAGACTCTTTCATAATTACAACAGATAAGGAATATATCATAAGGGTCGACACTGGAGGAGAAGTTTTAGATAAGAGATTTTTAAACGGTATGGGTGTTTTGAGTCGTCCAGCCTCTTTCTGGTCAAATGATACGACTGGTGAATCGGTTGTGGCTGTTGCAGGTAGTGGGTCGCTTATGATATTTAAAGAGGATTTTAATAGTGGGATGAAGTTTGGAGAGCACTATCTTCCTGATGAGATCGGCCCACCAGTTATAGGAGATTTTGACGGCGACGGATTCATAGAGATAGCAGTGTGTGGAGGAGGAAGGATCTGGTGTTTTAACCATAATGGGAGTCTGGCCGATTACTTCCCTGTTCCATGGCACAACAGAGACATTTCTCTTTCGTATCCCTTGATTGCCGATGTTGATGGCAGCGGCTTTGCAGATGCTCTTTCAGTGGCATCTAATGGCAATATAGAGGCATATGGATTGGATGGCATGGAGGTAGAGGGATTTCCGTTGACCGGAGGGGGCAGTGGCAGTGTTGTACCGCTTCTCACCGATCTTGATTGTGATGGTGATACAGAACTGGCAGTTGTCAGTGATAATGGAACTTTGTTTGTATGGGATCTAGCGGTAGAATACAAACCAGAGAGTATTTTATGGGGAAGTTTTCTTCATGACTGTGCTCATACAGGTATGAATGTTGAGGCGCTGGTCAGGAAAGAGCCTAAGGATTGTATAATGGTTTCCAGACTTGTATACAACTATCCGAATCCAACCAATGGAAACTCTACAACAATAAGGTATCGTCTGGAAAAGAAGGCTCGGGTAACGGTTACTATAGTGGATCTTTCTGGTGAGCTGATCGATAGATTCAGCGGACCTGGCCAGCCTCAGACTGAAAACGAGGTTGAATGGAATCTATCAGGTGTTGAGAGTGGAGTTTATTTTTGTGAGGTAAGGGCAGAGGCTGGAGGAAAAGAGGAGATTGCAATAATTAAAATAGCCGTGATCAAGTAGTGGATAGATAAATGAGCAGGAGAATGAATTTTGACCGAACTTTGATATTAAGTTTCCTCGTTTCGATCTTTATCACAGGTCATTGTCTTGCTCAGAGTAAGGATTACAATCACCCCGAACTCCACTGGCGAACTATTGAGACCGACCACTTTTTCATACACTATCACAATGGAACAGAGAGAAGCGCTGAGGTTACAGCAGAGATTGCAGAGCAAGTTTATGATCCCATCACATCCCTCTACGGTTATGAGCCTGACGGGAAGATACATTTCATAATAAAGGACTATGAAGACAACTCGAATGGAGCCTCATTCTATTATGATAATAAGATTGAGATATGGGCACCAGCAATGGCATTCACTCTTCGTGGAACACACGACTGGCTGAGAAATGTTGTTACACATGAATTTACACATATGATTTCCTTAGGTGCGGCAAGAAAAATGCCTCGACAGATTCCTGCAATATACCTTCAGTGGCTCGATTATGAAAAAGAGAAACGTCCGGATGTTATACACGGTTATCCCAATAAACTGGTCTCATTCCCACTTGCAGGCACTGTCATTCCTCCCTGGTTTGCAGAAGGAGTGGCTCAATTTCAGAAGGCAGGAATCGAGTATGATACATGGGATTCCCACCGTGACATGGTGCTGCGCACTGCAGTACTGGAAGGCAGGCTTCTTTCTGTCTCTGAGATGTCGATCTTTGATAAGAGCACTATTGGCAATGAGCGAGTTTATAATCAGGGATATGGACTGGTTCTTTATATTGTTTCGAAATATGGTGAGAATGTACTTGCAAGACTCATTAGAGAGATGAAGAAAAAGTTAAGGTTCACATTTTCTGGAGCAGTAAATAAGGTTATAGGAATCAGTGAATCAGAGCTTTATGAAGAATGGGTCGAGTGGCTCAGGAAAAGCTATCTTTCAAAAGATATCGTATTTGAAGATGTAAATCATATTATAGAAGACACTGGAGAAGCTAATTTCTATCCTGCCTTTTCACCTGATGGGAACCAGATAGCATATATTTCCAGCAGAGGAAGGGAGTATATGTTTCAAACAGGGCTCTGGATTTATGATCTGGGGAAAAAGAAAAGATACAGGGTTGTCGATCGGGTAGGCTCCTCGGTTTCATGGTCGCCAGATGGCAGGAAGATTGTCTATGCAAGGAAGAGTCGCAAGAATCCCCACAAGTGCAATTTTTTTGATCTCTACACCTATGATCTTGAGAGTAGAAGGGAGAGGAGAATAACTTACGGCAGAAGGGCCAGGGAGCCCGACTGGTCTTCTGATGGCAGGTCTATTGTTTGTGTAGTAGAGCGAGATGGCACATCTAATTTTGCGGTAGTCAGAGCAGATGGTAAGGAATTTCGAACCATAACATCCTTTGACTCTGGTGAACAGCTCTTTTCACCACACTGGATCTGTGGAGGAGACTCTCTGGTCTTTGCGATTAGTGGGAAGGGTGGCGGAAGAGACATAGCCATCATCTCCTCAGACGGATCGGGATTCAGATACCTGATTAGGACAGAATACGATGAGCGGGACCCATTTCCTGATAAGGATGGGAAATACATCTATTACAGCAGCGACAGGAGTGGAATATTTAATATTTACAGAATGGATATAAAGACGGGTGGTCAGAGGCGTATCACAAACGTATCTGGTGGGGCATTCATGCCTTCTGTCAATTCTGAGAACAAACTTGTCTGCTCCTCATTTTCAGCCGGTGGATACAGGGTGGCGCTAATTGATTCAATCGAATTTTTTAGCAAAGAAGAAGACACTTATAAGAGCCCTTATTATAGAATCACTCAACAGATCGAGTCAGGCACTCTGTCGAGAGGATCTGCCGATTTTAACAATCACCGGTCAGATCGCCATGCTTCAAGGCCGTATAAGAACATCTACTCCACACTCTCATTTTTCCCCAGAATCATGGTTGATTATCCACAAAAGATAAAGATTGGAACCTATTTCTCTGGAAGTGATGTTTTGGACAAATTTTCAGTTTTTGGTGGTGCAGGCATAAATGGAAGGCTCGATACCGATCTGTTCGCAATTTTTCAGTATAAAAGATTTTATCCGACACTCTCTTTTGAGGCATATAATCAGACTCGCCATTTTAGTGAGGATGATATTAAATATAGATTCAACCTTTTAGAGGTAGATTTGAGTTCAGAATGGCGTTTGAATGATTCTCAATCGCTGACTCTTGCATACAGATTCAGCAGATACAGCGCAGGTATGAAATTTGTCGATCAGGGACAACTCATAAAATTTTCTTATACTTACCATATAGGCAATACAGTTCAGATAGAATGGAAGTATAGATCGATACTGACCCGGGTAGATTCAGACATTGCGCCCTCGAGAGGAAGGATAATCTCTTTGAGAGTGAATAACAACTGGCAGAGATTTCTAAATGGATTTAAGATTAGCAAAGAGTTTGGAACCGTTGTTGAAACTTATAAAAATTATATCTATCGCCAGATATTTCTGGAGTGGCAGGAATATATAGGTGTTCCACTACCCGGACATTCGTTGGCATTTAAATTGAGGGCCGGTTACATCGACAGACCTGTAGATAGTTTTTATAATTTTTTTGCCGGCGGACTTGACGGAATGAAGGGATTTCCTTATTATAGTATAGAAGGCACGAGGCTCTTTCAATTTACAACAGCCTATAGATTTGCACTCTTTAGAAGATTAAATCTGAGACTTGTGTTTCTTCATCTTTCAAAGCTCTATGTTTCTATATATGGAGACTGGGGAGATGCCTGGTGCGGAAGTGATATAGATATCAGAAACTGGAAAAGGGATATCGGCTTACAGCTCAGGCTGGGTTTCACATCTTTCTACTCTTATCCATTGTGTCTTTTTCTTGATGGTGCGTATGGGCTGGATCGTTTTGAAAACAGAGGTGTGGTGTACGGAAAAGAGTGGAGATTCTATTTTGGAATTTTGTTTAATTTCATAGATTAGATGTATCTTATATAATTTTAAATTAAAACTGCACGCGGAAGGAGAGTTGGACATGTTTCAGCATGGAAGATTTATTGTCACAACAGTCCTGGCAGCATCGATTCTTTTTGCTCAGAATAGGGATGGTATGAATAGGGGAGAGCTGAAGATGTTGATGAGTGGATATAAAATTGAAGCGATCCAGAGCAATCGATCGGAGGTAGTGTTGAAAAAGAAGTCGCCCGCTGTTGGCATTCTGCTTTCCAGTGTGGTGCCAGGTGCTGGTGAGATCTACAGTGGGTCATGGATAAAGGGAGTGATCTTTCTTGGTATTGAAACGACTCTATGGATAGGATACTGGAGATTTTCGGAGAAGGGCAGCTACTGGAAGGATGTCTTTCACGACTATGCAGATCAGCACTGGAGTGAGGAGAGATATTATGAGTGGTTGAGTCAGCATCCTGAATTTTCAGACACAACGCATACCCTTCCCTCTTCGAAAACTCAGCAGTACTATGAAATGATAGGGAAATATGATCAATTCAAGGCGGGTTGGGATGACTGGGAGGAGGGCGATGATCCTCTGACCAAGCACAGGAATTATTATGAAGGTTTACGCAACAAGAGCAACATGTGGTATATAAGAGCATCCTACTGTACGATGATAGTTCTTGCAAACCATGTGCTTTCGGCTTTTGATACTGCATGGACAATCAGGGGACACAATCGGAAACTCGAGACGAGGTTGAGGATGAGTCTGTATCAGAATCGGATGGAGATTGTTCCAATGCTTTCGTTGAGGGTTGATTGGTAGTGGCAATGAAACAGATCATACTCTTATTAATTTTAATCGGCTTGACTTTGACTTCATCCCTGTCTGGTCAGGGCACAGGATCTGAGTATCTATTTTCAAAATCGATCTCCTCAGAAGGCGCGTTGAATATGAAGAGTGGAGCTTTTGCACTATTTACAGATTGTAAAATGGAGGAGTCACCCTCAAAGGCAAAGGCATTTCTATTCTCTTTGATTCTTCCTGGACTGGGAGAGTCTTATGCTGGTTCAAAGAAGATGACAAGAGTTTTTCTGGGATCAGAGCTTTTTTTCTGGACTGCCTATTTTTCGTTTCGTGTTTATGGAGATTGGAAAAGACACGACTATATGAATTTTGCAGCACTTCATGCGGGTGCAAACGTTTCTGGCAAGAATCATAAATATTTTGTGAACCTAGAGAATTTTGATAACATCTATGACTATAATGATGCAAAGTTAAGACAGAGAGATGTAGAGAGCATCTACCCTGAGAATGATTTTTATTCATGGGAGTGGGACAAGAGATCTAATCGTTTAAAATACAGAAAGATACGCATAAGCAGTGACAGTGCGTATCGAAATTCAGTACTCATCATAGGCTGTATTGTTGCAAATCACCTAATTAGTGGAATAGATGCTCTGAGGCTTGCTGCTGGCAAGAAATCAAAAACAGAAAATCTCAGCCTTGGCTTTTACCCCCTTTTAGAGGGCGGAGTCAAGTTTTCAATCATAAAAAATTTTTAGTCTACAATCATGGATAGATTGATAAAGGGATTAAAAAAGATAAATCGTACGGTCAAAGTACCTGGCGACAAGTCGATATCGCACAGGGCATTGATGATTGGTGCAATTTCACGGGGCATTACGAGGATCACAGGCCTGTCGCAGGGAAGAGACGTGATGAGTACATCACGCTGTCTTGAGTGCCTTGGTGTTGAAATAGAAAGAAACGGCAGTGATGTATATGTATATGGAAAGGGAAGGAGGGGACTCTCTCAACCACTGGATGTGCTCGATGCTGGAAATTCTGGAACCACCATACGTCTTCTTACAGGTCTTCTGGCACCTCAGCCTTTTGTTTCAGAGATAACAGGTGATGACTCTCTAAGGAAGCGGCCTATGAATCGTATAATCGAGCCCATGCGTCTTATGGGCGCCAAAATAGAGGCAGAGGATGGGGGCAGGGCGCCTTTGAAGATTTATGGATCTCATCTCAGGCCGATCGAATATACTACGGAGGTGGCGAGTGCACAGGTAAAGTCGTGCATTATGCTGGCAGCAATGTATGCTGAGGGAACGACTCGCATAAGAGAACCTGCTATTTCACGTGATCATACGGAAAGGATGCTCAAACATTTCGGAGTTTCAATAACAAGAGAAGGCAGTGAAGTGTCGATAGATGGGCCGTGTGATTTTAAAGGTGTTGATATAGCAGTCCCTGCCGACATCTCATCTGCAGCCTTTTTCATGGTGGCTGCTTCGATCATACCTGGCTCGGAGATTGTGCTGCCAGATGTTGGAATGAATCCAACAAGAACGGGAATCGTTGATGTGCTTGAAAAGATGGGCGGAAGTTTGAGAATCGAGAATATGCAGGAAGTTTCTGGAGAGTTGAGGGCGGATATTATCATATCGAGTGGTGAGCTGCATGGTGCAGTCGTAGGAGGTGAGCTCATACCAAGAATCATAGATGAGATTCCAGTAATAGCAGTAGCGGCTACACAGGCAAAGGGGGAGACAGTCATAAGAGATGCCAAAGAGCTCAGGGTAAAAGAGACAGACAGAATAGAGGCTGTTGTAAAGAATATTCGCAGGATGGGCGGTGAAATTGAGGAGCATGAGGATGGATTTTCGATCATCGGACCTCAGGAACTGAGAGGGGCAGAGCTGGACAGCTTTGGTGATCACCGCATTGCAATGGCATTCAGCATTGCGGGTCTGGTTGCAGATGGTGAGACGGTGATAAAAAATGCAGAGTGTGCAGAGATATCCTTCCCAGGTTTTTTTGATATATTGGACCAGATCTCAAATGGATGACCTTTCGAGAACATATTGCGTTATTGGAGATCCAATAGATCATTCACTGTCACCAATAATCCATCGATTGATATATAAAGTGCTTGATCTTAAATTACACTATGAGGCGGTAAGGGTTAAGAGAGATGATCTGAAAGATTTTATCAATGGGACAAAAAAATTCTGGCGGCCCGGTTTCAATGTCACAATACCTCACAAGGAGAGGATAATCGATCTTCTTGATGAGCTTGATCCTCTTGCTAAGGAGATAGGTGCAGTCAATACTGTAAGAAACAGCAATGGGCTTTTAAAGGGTTACAACACAGATGTCGAAGGATTCGAATATGCACTTAGAAGGGTAGAATGGAACAGGAATGGTGATGTTGTGATTCTTGGTGCAGGCGGAGCAGCAAGGGCTGCCGTTTATGCGCTTATCTCAAAAGTAAAAGGAAAACTTTTTGTGTTTAACAGGACACCACAGCGTGCAGAGAATCTTGCAAGGGACTTTTCTAATAGGGGAAGTATTGAGGCCTGTTCCATGGATCACGACATGCTTGCGAGAACCCTGTTTAATTCGACTCTTCTTGTAAATGCCACACCGATTGGCATGTGGCCTGATGTCGATTCTTCTCCCCTGCCGTCTGCTGAGATGATTTCACAAGATATGGTTGTGTTCGATATGATTCCAAATCCTGTTTTTACAAGGCTTTTAAAACAGGCCGAGTCAAAAGGAGCAAGGGTCGTCTCTGGGCTTAGCATGCTGATTTTTCAGGCCCTGGGAGCGGAGAGGATTTGGATAGGAATAACTTTTCCGCATGACATATATGATAGAATCTGGAATTTAGTAGTGGAGAGTACCAATGGCTAATTTAAGAATACTAACGGGAGGGGAATCTCATGGAAGGGCACTGGTCGGAATAGTTGAAGGAATGCCAGCAGGTTTGAGAATAGATAAGAAAAAGATAGATCATCAGCTTCGAAGAAGACAGTGCGGATATGGAAGGGGAGGGAGGATGAAGATAGAGTGGGATGAGGTAGAAGTCATATCTGGGATAAGATTTGGCATTACCTTAGGAAGTCCAATAACTCTGTGGATAAGGAACAGGGATTGGGAAAACTGGGAAAAGAGGATGGATGTATGGAGGGGCAGAGAAAGCTCACCACTGACTGTACCAAGACCCGGCCATGCGGATCTTGCTGGAGGTATCAAGTATGACCATAGCGATATGAGAAATGTTCTTGAGAGGGCGAGTGCCAGAGAGACCGCTATGCGGGTTGCGGCAGGATCGATTGTCCGTCAGCTGCTTGAGGAGTTTGGGATTTGGATAGCGAGCCATGTTATTAAGATTCATGAGATTGGAGTTTCGAAGACTTTTTTAGATGTATGCTCCTCGGATACATCCAGAACCGAGTCAAAGATTCGTTCGATGTTTGATGTCGCGGAAAAGTCAGAACTTCGTTTTAGCGATTCAGGCAAAGAGGAGGCGGCAAAATCTATAATTGATAAGGCAAGAGAGGCAGGGGATACGGTTGGTGGTGTGTTTGAAGTTGCGGCCTTGAATGTTCCGCCTGGTCTTGGAAGCTATTCAATGTGGGACAGAAGGCTTGATGGAAGAATTGCTCTTGCAGTAATGAGCATTCCTGGTATAAAGGCAGTTGAAATAGGAATGGGTTTTGACAGCACGGGCAGGTTTGGATCAGAAGTTCATGATTCTATATTGAAGGGAGATGGTCAGAATCTTATTAGGCCAACCAATAGGGCAGGAGGAATAGAGGGAGGAGTAAGTAATGGTCAACCAATCATCGTAAGGGCAGCAATGAAGCCAATACCGACTCTTCAAAAAGGGCTCCCTTCTGTGGATATGCTCACAGGAGATGCTGTCACTGCACACAAAGAACGGTCCGATGTTTGTGCTGTTCCTGCTGCAAGTATTGTTGGTGAGGCAATGGTTTGTATTGTGCTTGGAATGGCATTTTGTGAGAGATTTGGTGGAGATTCCATGAAACAGATCAGGAGGTATTTTAAAGAGCATGGACAGCGGTAATATTTATCTTACAGGTTTCATGGGATGCGGTAAATCGGCCGTGGGAGAACTGCTTGCAAAAAGACTGAGAATGCCGTTTATCGATACTGATGATTTTATTGAGAAAGAGGAGGGGATGAGGATCTATGAAATATTTAGAAATAAGGGTGAGAACTACTTCCGAAGTCTTGAGAAGGAGTGTGTAAAAAGAGTAGTGAAATTAAAGGGATATGTGGTTTCTCTTGGTGGCGGTGCTGTTATGGATGCGGATAACAGGAGAAAAATATCAAGCACTGGCGTAACGATAACACTCTCCTATCCTTCTGAGTTGATTGCAGCCCGACTTGCGAGAGTCAAAGACCGGCCTTTGTTGGATGGGATAGAGGGAGATGATTTAAGGAGACGTATAGATGAGATAATGAAACAGAGGGAGAAGATTTACATGGAATCAGATCTTGTGCTTCACTTCAGTAAGGAGATTAAGATGGATCGGATTGTTGATATGATAGTATCTTATCTGGGGGGGAGGGTGTGAGGAAGTTGGTTGTAAGATTGGGTGGCAGGACCTATCCTGTTTTTATCCAGCCTTATGGGCTTGATAACCTGGCCGATTTGATGAAGAGGATGGGATTATCCAGGGAGTGTGTGGTAATCTCTGACAGGAGTGTTTCGACCCTTTATGGCAACAGAATAATAAAAATATTGAAAGATTCCGATTTTAATGTATCGATTCATTCTGTGCAAGATGGCGAGAGATCAAAGAGTCTAAAAACAGTTTCAACGCTGTATACATATCTCCTTGATAATAAATTAAAGCGCGATGGAGTGATTATTGCTTTTGGTGGTGGTGTTGTAGGAGACCTTGCAGGATTTGTTGCTTCGACATATCTGAGGGGTGTTACCCTTATCCAGATTCCAACAACTCTTCTTTCTCAGGTAGACAGCAGCATTGGCGGAAAGGTTGGAATAAACCATCCTAAGGGTAAAAATCTCATTGGGAGCTTTTATCAGCCTAAATTTGTTTTGATTGATCCAAATCTTCTCTTAACTTTAAAGGAGAGGGAGATATGGTCAGGACTGGGAGAGGTTGTTAAGTATGGAATGATCATGGACAGGAGATTTTTTGCATTTATGGAGAAAAACCTTGAATCGATAGCCAATTTGAAAGATGAGGATCTGGTCGCGAAGATGATAGGTGTTTCATGCAGAATAAAGGCTTCTGTTGTATCGAAAGATGAGAGGGAGGGGGGATACAGGCGGATACTCAATTTTGGCCATACGATTGGCCATGCGCTCGAAGCGGCTGGGAATTTTAAATACTTCCGTCATGGAGAGAGTGTTGTCTATGGTATGCATTGGGCATCGTGGGTGTCGAGGGACAAGGGATATCTTTCAGAGATTGAATTTAAGAGGATCGAAAATCTGCTCAAAAGATTTAAGCTGCCTGAACTACCTGATTTTCTGAGTGCAGATGAACTGTATGAAACCGTAGGACTCGATAAGAAGCAGACTTCTGGCGGACTCAATGTGGTTTTACTGGATAGAATCGGAAGAGTAAGGATTGAGAGGCAGGAGAGATTGTCTTATTATATCGAAGGGTGGCTGGATTATGTCAGGAAATAGTAAAAATTTGAAGATCTTGGTCATTCATGGCCCCAATTTGAATCTTCTTGGTGAACGCGAGCCTGAAATATATGGCAGTCTTACGCTTTGTGAATTGGACAAAATTATAAGAGAACATGCCCTGAAGAGCGGAGTAGATGTTCGTATATTTCAGTCGAATCATGAAGGTGAGATAATAGATTTCATTCATGAAAATCGAAATTGGGCCAAGGGTATTGTGATTAATCCTGCGTCACTTACACACTACTCCTATTCTCTAAGGGATGCACTTGCAGCAGTAAATCTTCCTGTTGTGGAGGTACATCTATCCGATATAAAGAAAAGAGAAGAGTTTCGCAGGATTTCGGTCATCGAACCAGTTGTTGTTAAGCAGATCAGTGGATTCGGATGGAGGAGTTATATAAAGGGTATGGAATTATTGATTGATGTGCTTGAAAGTTAATGTGCATACCAACTGATGTTCAATTTACATCTACCGGCCCCAAGAATTTTTTCAAAACGTTTCAAAAAATTAATAGTATGGATTGTGTGTGGAAAGAGTCTTTTATTTTCAATTCCCCATTATGTTTTTATAAAATTCGATAATCTTATATTTATTGCTACTACTGAGCCAGTCACATGCATCCTTAGGGTGTTTGTTTAATATACCTGACAGCATGTATGGAATGTGGTAGCCCCAGTCGATATTTTCTCTTAATTTTAAAATCTTTT
>Ga0190360_1000516_pt1 | contig 21556 bp, 24 predicted proteins | sample 48721834_MG_FD_161271 | JGI IMG/M metagenome (GOLD analysis project Ga0190360, IMG submission 161271) | Hydrothermal vent microbial mat bacterial communities from Southern Trench, Guaymas Basin, Mexico - 4872-18-3-4_MG | ecosystem: Environmental > Aquatic > Marine > Hydrothermal vents >... | reverse complement strand
TCGCCCACACTGCCCATCACGGGCGCCAAGGCATTTCAGCCCCCCCCCACTTTCGCCCTCAGCTTGGATTGTACACCAACCTCTGGTCAAGCACGGGCTTGGCTGCATTAGGAAGGCGAATCCTCGTCGAGAGTTCTATCCGGCCGGGTGGGATTCGAGGCTGACCGGTGGGCTTGGGGCGATGCGGCCGGCGCACTTGCAGGGAGGGACGTCACATCAGGGCGCGGTTCACGCCGGTACTCGATCATGCGGATGGCAAAGAAACCGTAGAGAAGCGTGAGCCAGAAGGTCACGCCACGATAGGCGATGGCGATGGCGGCGGAGGTGGCCGGGTCGATGCCCATGCGGACTTGGATCAGCCCCATGGATCCCTCGACGAAGCCTACGCCGGAGGGCGTGATCGAGGCAATGGTGAACAGATAGCTCACGGCAAAGCTTACCAGCAAGATCGGGAGCTCGAAAGGGGCGTGGTAGGCGATCGAAACAAGGTAGAGGATCAGGCCCATGAGCACTTTGCGGGTGAGGGCCAGCAAGGCCGCAAAGGTGAGATTTCGGGGGGACTGGCGCACCAGGGCCAAGCCCTCCGCCAGGTCTTGGGCAAAGCCCTCGGCCTTGGACAGCGAGATGAACTCTCGATGCAGGAGTGGCCGCAGCAGGGCGTTGAACGCCCGTGAGAGCCAGATGGTAGCCCGCCCCAGGCGATTTGCAGAGTAGACACCGATGATGGTCAGGCCAATCAGCGAAATCGCCAGCGATCCCGCGAAGAGCGCCGCTCCCACCAGCACGGCGTCAATCAGGCCCATAGCACGCAAAATGGCGAAGCCGAGGACGAGCAAGATCAGGAAGCCTGCATAATCGTAGATCATGTAGAGATAGGCCGCCGTAGTGACCTTGCCGGCAGGATGACCCCGGCGGTGTCCATCCGCTAGCAGGACAGCGAGGGCGCCGGCGCCGTAGCTGGGCGCCACCACATTGATGAAGTTGGCGGCCGTCGTCAGCGGGACCATCCGGGTGAGCCGTTCGCGCACGCCAGTCAGCTTGTAGCAGGCTTGGAAGGTGGCTGCAATCGCCACCAGCCAGAGGAACTGCACCCCGGCTGCGGCAAGCAGCCAGCGCCAATCTCCGCGGCCCAGCACAGCCAGAATGAGCTTCAGCTCCTCGTAATGCTTGATCCCGAAGAACAGGGTAAGTGCCAGGATGAGAAGATAGAGTATTCGGCGGGCCATCGATGAGGACCCCTCTCTCAGTCCGCTAACGCCCCGAGCGTGCCGGGCGCATCCAGGCTGATGGCCTGAGCATGGGAGGCGATGCGGCGGATCAGGCCTGCCAGGACGGTCCCCGATCCGACTTCAAAGAAGGTGTCCACCCCATGGCTGACCATGTACTCGATGCTCTCACGCCATCGCACACGGCTTGTGAGTTGGGCCTCGAGGTCACGGCGCAGCGCCGCGGCATCCTTGAGCGGGGCCGCGGAGACGTTCCCGATGACGGGGATGGCGGGGTCACGGATCGGTGTTTGCTGGAGGGTCTGATGGAATTGGGACTGAGCAGCTTGCATACGAGGGGAATGGGCCGGGATGCTGACCGCCAGGCGGATGACCCGCCGGGCACCGGCCTTCTCGAGCAGCGGCCCGGCAGCTTCGAGCGCGGCCTCATCGCCCGAGATGACGACTTGGCCAGGGCAATTATCGTTGGCCACCCAGACCTCGCCCTTCTCCTGGCTGGAAGCCTGACGGCAGGCCGCTTCGACCTGCTCGATCGATAGCCCCAGAACGGCGGCCATGCCCCCGGGACTCAGGCGCCCGGCCTCCTTCATAGCCAGGCCGCGCGCCCGTACCAGGCGCAGCGCGGCGGGAAATTCAAGCGCTTCGGCCATGACCGAGGCCGAGAACTGCCCCAGCGAATGCCCGGCCACAAAAGCTGCCGTTGGGTGTGGCATGCGCTGCCGCAGCACCTCCAGCACCGCCACGGAATGCGTGAGCAGGGCGGGTTGGGTGTGCTCCGTCTCATTCAGCGTCGCCTCCGGGCCATCCCAGCATAGAGCCGAAAGGGAGTATCCCAGGATTTCATCAGCGAGGTGGAAGATATCCATTGCCCGGGGTTCGCGGTGGGCGAGATCATAGCCCATGCCCAGCTTCTGGGAACCTTGTCCCGGGAAGAGGAAAGCCATGTGGGAAGCTTCGGGTGGCATGAGAATCAAATAGGCCGTGCGCGCGCACGGCCTATCCATGTGGCGAGGCTAGGCGCGCTCGATCTCGATCACTTCGCGGCCGTCGTAGCGGCCGCAGTGAGGGCAGACATGGTGTGGCAAGTGCTTCTCACCGCAGTTGGTGCAGGCAATCAGGCTGCGTGCTTTGATGGCGTCATGCGCCCGTCGGCGATCACGCCTGCCCTTGGATACTTTTCGCTTAGGAAGGGGTGGCATACATGCCCTCCTTAGAATCTCACCACAGTAACGCCTGCCCACCGGGCAGGCGTGAACCATTATAGCAGGCCGGCGAGGGCTGTCAAGGCGGGGGCGCAGGCGGCAGGTTTGATGAGGTGGGGCGTGATTGGCGCGAGTTTGCCAACCATGCAAAAATGAAGCCAGTGAAGCCCTTGGCGCGCAGCTCCAGCAATATGGCATTCTGCCAGATTCAAACGGGACAGGGGGCACCGTCGAGTAGAATGGGGCTAGGCATGGCGGATCAAGCAGAAGGCATCTGGAAGAAGGGGGAGCAACCATCGGTCGGGGTGCGGCATATCCTCGTCCTGACCGGGTTGGTGCTGATCGGCGCCCTCCTGGGCGCCTTTGGGAGCATCAGCTTCCCGCTGGGTTTTGGCGTCAACTTCTTCTGGACCGGCATCACCGTCCAGCAGGTGGGTTCTATCTGGTTCGGAGCATGGGGGGTCCTTGCGGGGATCATCTTTCCCTTCTTTTCGAACGCTTTGGCGGGCACACCCTTCTATATCTCCGCGGCCTATATCCCGGCCAACCTGGTGCAGTCTCTGCTCCCGGCGTGGGCCTTTCGGCGGTTCAAAGCCGATCCTGCGCTCGGCTCAGGTCGCGATGCAGCCATCCTGCTGACCGCGATGCTCATTTCGAATGCGTTTGGCGCCCTCTGGTCACCGCTGGTGGTACTGCGGGGATTTGGGCTGCTTGAGACCCAATCCATTCCCCTCTTTTTGTGGGGCTGGTTTGCCGGAAATATGATGGCTGGCCTGGTTTTCAATTTCATCTTACTTAAGGCCCTCTCCAGGTCCGTCATGCGCCTGCGGACGTTCGTCCGTGGATGGTGGTTCTGAAGCCTCTCCCGGATGCCAATCGATGGGTGGTTGGGCGGGCTCGGCGGACTTCGGACCGGACCAAATGGCCTCGTCGATTCAGAGCCAGGCACTCCCTCGCAGGAAGCCCGCGATCTGATATAGTTTGCAAGGGGCAGCTTCAGCCGCTTCCCTGGCGGCTGGGAGGTGACGGACGGATGGGTGGATCAGAACTGACACATCTTGACGCCTCGGGTCGGGCGCAAATGGTCGATGTCGGCGATAAGCCGCGCAGCGAACGCTGGGCGGTGGCCCGCGGGTGGGTGCTCATGCGGGCGGAGACGGTGGAAGCCGTCCTGGCCGGCGACATGAAGAAGGGCGACGTGCGCGCCGCCGCCGAGCTGGCCGGCGTGATGGCCGCCAAGCGGACACACGAGTTGATCCCGCTCTGTCACCCCCTAGCGCTCACCCAGGTGGAGGTGAAAGTTGCCTTCGATACCGCCCTCCCTGGAGCCGAGATCGAAGCCCGCACGTGGGCTTATGAGCGCACCGGCGTCGAAATGGAAGCCCTCACTGCCGTTGCGGTCGCGGCGCTAACTGTGTACGACATGGTGAAGGCCCTCGACCGCGCCGCACGCATCACCGAGATCCGATTGATCGAAAAGCACGGCGGCCGCAGCGGGGACATTGTTCTGGAGGAGCCTTCCACATGAGCATCCGCGTGCTCTTCTTTGCTACGCTGCGCGACCGCGCGGGTGTGCGCGAGACCACCTTGGATCTGCCGGATGGAACCACCGTGGCGGCGCTGAAGGAGCTACTGGTCGAGTCCTATCCCCGGTTGAGGGAGTCGTTGCCCACCACGATCGTGGCCATCAATCGTGAGTACGCCTTCGACGAGAGCCGCATCGAGGATGGAGACGAAGTGGCGCTCTTCCCCCCCGTGAGCGGTGGATCGAGCCCTGGCCCCACGCTGCTCAAATTGGAAGGGGCCCCACCCGATCTGAACCAGTTGCTGGAGGCCATTACCCTGCCGACAACCGGGGCGGCGTGCTTGTTTACCGGCATGGTGCGGGCGCATACCCGCCGGGATGGAGAGAGGGATACCGTCCGGCTGGATTATGAAGCCTACCGGCCGATGGCGCTCGCCAAGCTTGAGCAGGTGGCAGCGGAGATCCGCGAGCGCTGGCCGGAGATTGAGGGCGTGGCGATCGTGCAGCGGCTGGGTACGCTCGAGACCGGCAGCCCCACGGTCGTGGTGGCCTGCTCCTCTGCCCACCGTGACATGGGCATTTTCGAAGCCGCCCGCTATGGCATCGATCGCCTGAAAGAAATCGTCCCGATCTGGAAGCGGGAGGTCGGGCCTCAGGGAGAGGAGTGGGTGGAGGGCGATTACCATCCGACACCTGAGGATCGCAGGGCTCCGTCCTGATGGTGGGTCGAATCCCCGAAGGTTGGATCTGGCCACTGCGCTGCCGGAATTGCGGCCGGGCCTATCCGGAGCATGGCTGGCATCACTGCTGTCCAGTGTGTGGGGATCTTTTCGATCTCGCGACCCCCATCCCTTTCAAGACGCCTGAAAGGCAGGATGCCCCCGAAAGCCTGGGCATCGGCCTCTACCGGCACAGTTTCCCCCTGCCGGCCGGGGCGGATTTCATCACGCTGGGCGAAGGCAACACCCCGCTGCTGCAGGTGGACCCAGAGCCGCCGGCGGTTTACGTGAAGTGTGAGCATCGTAACCCCACCGGCTCCTTCAAAGACCGGGGAACTGCGGTGCTGGTGAGCGCGCTGGCCGCCGCGGGTGTGCAGCAGGCGGTGGAGGATTCGTCCGGGAACGCCGGCGCTTCCTTTGCGGCTTACGCGGCGCGCGCCGGTATCCAGGTACGAGTATTCGTGCCGGCCTATGCCGCCGGCCCAAAGCGTGCTCAGATTGCCTCCTACGGGGCTGAGATTGTCGAGGTGCCCGGCCCGCGCTCCGCGGCCAGCGAAGCTGTCCTGCGGGAGGTCGAGCGGGGCGTGGCCTATGCCAGCCACGCCCATTTGCCGCACGGACTGGCAGGCATGGCGACGGTGGCTTTCGAAATGGTGGACCAACTGAGCGGCGCGCCCGGCGCGGTGATCACGCCGGTGGGGCAGGGCACCTTGCTCCTGGGCCTGGCCCGTGGTTTCCAGGCGCTGCTCGAGGCGGGACAGATTGATGCCATGCCCAGGCTGTTTGGCGTGCAGGCTCGGGCTTGCGCCCCGTTGTGGGCGGTCCAGGAGGGCGGGGCGGCAGGCCTCGAGTGGGTCCGAGAGGGGGATACGGTGGCGGAGGGGATTCGCATCCTGAGGCCACTGCGGGGGGATGAGGTCCTGGCGGCCGTGGAAGGCTCGGGTGGGCGCATTCTGGCTGTGGAGGAGCAGGATATCGTCGCCGGACGCGACGCTCTGGCCCGCCGAGGGTTGTATGTAGAGCCAACCTCCGCCGTTGTCTGGCCGGCCTTGCTGGCGTTGCGGCAATCCCTCCCGGGCCCGGTAATCCTGGTGCTTACCGGATCCGGGCTGAAGGCCTTGCAGGCCTGAGGGTCGGGGGTGCCTTCCTGAGCGCGAACCGCACATGAGAGGACAACCATGACGAGAAGGGTCGTCATCACCGGGATGGGCACGATCAATGCCTTGGGTCATAATCTTGAGGAAACCTGGGCCGGCCTCCTGGCGGGAACCTCCGGCGTGGGGCCCATCACACTCTTCGACGCCTCCCGCATGCTGGTGCAGATTGCCTGCGAGGTCAAGGACTACAGCCCTGAAGATTATCTCGAACCCAAGCAGGCCCGCCGGCTGGACCGGTATCAGCAATTCGCGCACATCGCCGCCCGTGAGGCGCTGGCACAATCGGGGCTGCAGATCCCCAAGTCGGATCCAACTCGCGTGGGTGTGATGATCTCCACCGCCGTCGGGGGCCTGATGTCGCTCGAGGCCGGCATCCGGCTGCTGGATGAGCAGGGCCCGCGCCGGCTGAGCCCCTTCATGATCCCCATGTTCATGCCCAACGGCGCCGCCGGGCTCATCGCCATCGAAACCGGAGCCCAAGGCCCCAGCTTCTCCATCGCCTCCGCATGCGCTTCGGGCTCGGATACGCTGGGTCAAGCGTGGACATTGATCCGGAGCGGGGCCATCGATGCCTGCATCGCCGGGGCCTCCGAAGCCACCATCACCGAGATCGGCCTGGGCTGTTTCGATCGCATGGGTGCCCTCTCACGCCGCAACGACCCGCCTTATCGCACACCTGCGCCGTTCGATAGCTCACGCGATGGGCTGGTGATGGGGGAGGGGGCCGCGGTGCTGATCCTGGAGGAGTTGGAGCAGGCGCGCGCCCGCGGGGCGACGATCCTCGGAGAACTGGTGGGCTACGGTTCCACCGCGGATGCCTACCATGTGACCGCGCCCTCGGAGAGCGGCCATGGGGGCGCGGCGGCGATGCGCATCGCCATGGAGACCGCCGGACTGCGGCCGGAGCAGGTCGGCTATATCAACGCCCACGGCACGGGGACGGTCCTGAACGACCTTTCGGAGACCCGGGCGATCAAGGTGGCGCTGGGCGAGCACGCTTACAATGTGGCGATCTCCTCCACTAAATCGATGACCGGGCACATAATGGGCGCCACGGGGGCGCTGGAGGCGATCGTCTGCGTTCAAGTTCTGCGCGAGGGCATCATCCCCCCAACCATCAACCTCCGCGATCCAGACCCGGCTTGCGACTTGGACTATGTCCCCGGGGAGGCACGCCAGGCCGAGGTGGAGGCCGCCTTGAGCAACGCCTTCGGCTTCGGCGGCCACAATGCAACGCTGGCCTTCCGGCGCTTCCAGGGTTAGAATTCATTCGTCAACCCATGATTGGAACTGGTGGAACGCGGTGCACCCAGGCTCCCCTGGGTGCTCGGCGTCCCCCAAGTTCTTGGAGAGCGTTCCTTTGACACCCGAAGAACTGGGCCGGCGCGTGGGGCTTGCATTCTCCAACCTCAGCCTGCTCAGACGTGCCCTAACGCACCGCTCCTACCTGAACGAGCATCCCGAGGCACTGGAGGACAACGAGCGGCTGGAGTTCCTGGGAGATGCGGCGCTGGATTTCGCCTCCGCCGCCTGGCTTTACAACCGCTACCCGGAGATGGACGAGGGCGACCTGACCCGGCTGCGCTCGGCACTGGTGCGAACGGAGCAATTGGCGGCGTTCGCCCGCGAACTGGGGCTGGGCGAGGCTTTGCTGCTGGGGCGAGGCGAGGAGGTCTCCGGCGGGCGCGAGCGCCCGGCGTTGCTCTGCGATGCTTTCGAGGCGCTCATCGGGGCACTTTTCCTTGATGCGGGCATCGAGTCAGTTATGCGCTTCATGGAACCGCGCTTCCGCCGCGCCGCGGATGAAGTACTCGAAAAGGAGGCTTTGCTGGACCCGCGCAGCGTGCTTCAAATGTGGGCTCAAGCCGAGCATGGCGAGACGCCTCGCTACGAGACGGTTGACGCCAGCGGGCCCGACCACGCCCGCGAGTTCACGGTCGAGGTGCAGGTGGGGGAGATAGTGCGGGCTCAGGGCCGGGGACGCAGTAAGCAGGAGGCCGCGCAGGCAGCGGCCGAAGAGGCCTTGGCAGAGATTGGCTTGAATCAGGGCTGGAGCGCAGCCCAGGAAAGGTAAACCGATTGGACGGCAGCGCGGCGCGCCTCAAATCGCTCGAACTCCAGGGTTATAAGACCTTCGCGAGCAAGAATCTGTTCAGCTTCGCGCCCACGATTACGGCGATCGTGGGCCCTAATGGCTCGGGGAAGTCCAACATCGCCGACGCGATCCGATGGGTATTGGGGGAGCAATCCTTCAGCCTGCTGCGCGGCAAGCGCACCGAAGACATGATCTTCTCCGGCTCGGAGCAAAGGCCGCGCGCCTCGATGGCGGCCGCCACGATCACCTTCGATAACACCGGCGGCTGGCTTCCGATCGACTTCAGCGAGGTAACCATCGGCCGGCGTGCCTACCGCGACGGTACCAATGAGTACATCCTGAACGGCCAGCGGGTGCGCCTGAGGGATGTGAACGAGCTGCTCTCGCAGTGCGGCCTTTCCGAGCGGACCTATACCATCATCGGCCAGGGTCTCGTGGACGCCGCCCTCTCGCTCCGGGCCGATGAGCGCAGGCAGCTCTTCGAGGAGGCCGCCGGCATCGGGCTCTACCGCAGGCGGCGAGAGGAGGCTCTGAGGCGCCTGGATACCACCCGCCGCAATATGGAGCGGGTGCAGGATATCCTGGCCGAATTGCGGCCGCGCCTGCGCAGTTTGCAGCGTCAGGTGGCCCGCTCCAAAGATTATGAGCAGGTCCGCAGCGATATGCAGGCGCTATTGCGCACCTGGTATGGCTACCACTGGTACCACCTGCGGGAAGAAGTCGAAGCGCAGCAGGCCCAGGCGGAGCGGGCCCAGGCGGCCCGGGATGCGCTGCGTGAACGCCAAGGGGAATTGGAGAAGCAGCTGGCTGCCTTGCGGGCCAAGGCCGAGGCGTTGCGGACCCAGTTGAGGGCTTGGCGGGAGGACCTTTCCCAGGCCTCCGCCGAGCGCGAACGGCTTGGACGCGAGATTGCCGTGGGGGAGGAGCGGGTTCGCTGGCTGGGCGAGGCGCGCGCCCGGCTGACCGAGGAGATCGCCGGGCTGGAGACTGAATTGGAGGGCCTCCAGGAGGAGGTCCAGGGCGCGGAGGCGCAGGTGGAGACGGAGCACAAGCGGCTCCGCCGTTTACAGGAGACAAGGCAAAGGCTGCTGGGAGCAGAGGAGGACGGCGAAGACCCCCGGGAGGCGCTCCGGCGCCAGGAGCGTGAAGCCCGCCAGGAGCTCGAGCGCGCCATCGCCCGGGTCGCGGAAGCCGAAGCCCGGCGGGAGGAAATCCTGCGGCGGCAGGCACAGCGGCAGGCCGAGGCGCAGGCGCTCGCCGGCCAAAGGGAAGCGCGGCAGGCGGCGTTGGAGCAGGCGAGAGCCTCGCGGGCGCAGGCCGAAGCGCGGGCGCGGAGGCTGGAAGCGAGCCTCCGCGAGGCTGAGGAGACGCTGCGGAATTCACAGGCAGCCCGGCAGACGCTGGAGGCGCAAGCCGCCACGCTTCAATCGCGCCTGCACACCGCCACGAATGAGCACGCCGATGTCATGGCCCGGCGTCGGGCCTTGGAGGGGACCTCGGGCCTCTCCACGAAAGCGCTCGAGCGATTGCAGGGCGCGGCGCAGCGCGGCGAAGTGAAGCGACTGCTCGGCCGAATGCCTGGCAAGCTACGGGTTCGAGAGGGTGCGGAAGCCGCCGTTCTGGCGGCGCTGGGGCAATTCCATGCAGGGGTGGTCTTCGAAGATGCCGAGAGCCTGTTTGATGCGCTGGAGGCACTGGACGGAGGCACATTTACGGCCAGGGCGGCGATGCTCCCGGTTGAGCCGGCAAGGCGTCTGCCGCGGCTAGAGATTCCGGCCGGTGAGGGTGTCATCGGCCTGGCAGCAGACCTGGTGGAGGCTTCGGAACCCTATGCACGGGCCTTCGAAGCCTTGCTAGGCCGGACGGTGGTCGTCCGCGACCGCAAGGCGGCCCGCAGGCTGCTGCCGTCCGTGCCAGATGATGCCTTGGTAGTCACCCTGGCAGGGGATCTCTTCCATCCCGGAGGCCAGGTTCTCCTGGGCCTGGGCGAGGAAACACGCCAATTGGAGGCCCAGCTTCAGGGGCTGAGGGCACAAGAGGCCTCCAAGGCCCAGGCCTTGCAGCGCCACCAGGCGGAATGGGAGCGGCTTCAGGCGCAAATCACCGCCCAGCGGGAGAGGATGCAGGCGGCCGAGGCTCAGCGTGAGCGGGCATTGACAGAACTGACGGCGGCGCGCGAGGCCCTCCAGGAGGCCGGGCTCAAGTTGAGCCGCCTGGAGCAGGAGGCGGCTCAGGCCGAAGCACTGGATAGGGAGCAGCGCCAGGAGGGGATGGTGCTTGCGGAGTCTCTGGAACGCATGGAGGCCACGCTGGAGCAGGCCCGCAATCAGCGGGCCAGCCTGGAAAGGGAACATCAGGCCGCGCTGCAATCCCTGGCTGCGCTGGAGGAGAGCCCCGAACTGGCGCGGCTGGAGACACAGCTGGAAGGCGCCGCCGCTGCCTGCGAGCGGGCGGAATCCTGGCTGGCAGCATTGAAGGCAAGGGCGCAAGGGATCCACTCCGAGCTTGAAGCCAAGCGCGCCCGCGCGAGCGACTCGGCTGCTCAGGAGTCACAAGTGCGGCAGACGCTCGAGGCGGCGCGAAGATCGTTTGCGGCGGTGGAGGCTCGGTTGTCGGAACTGAAGGCTCAGACAGAACCCGCCCAGCAGGCGCTGGAAGCCATCGATCAGGAACGCTCGCAGTTGGAGGCCGAGGCGGCCCGGCTGCGGAGCGACCTGCAGACGGCCGAGCGGGAGCATTCCCAGGCACAGATCATGCTTGCCAGGCGGGAGGAGGAGATGGCCAGCCTGCGGCGCAGAATCGAGGATGATTTTGGGCTGGTCTCCTTCGAAGGGGATGCGGGCGCACCTGGCCAGGAACCCTTGCCCTTCGAGGGGCTGGTGGAGAAGCTGCCGCGGGTCGAGTTGCTGCCGCCGGACATCGAGAAGCAGCTCCAGGAGCGCCGGCTGCAATTACGGCGCATGGGGCCTGTTAACCCCGAGGCGCAGCGTGAGTACCGGGAGGTGCGCGAACGGGTCGAGTTCCTGACCTCCCAGGTGGACGACCTGCGGCGCGCCGAGGCCCAGATTCATGAGGTCATCGCCGAACTGGACGTGCTCATGGAGCGCGAGTTCCGCAAGACCTTCGAGGCGGTGGCGGTCGAATTCCGGCAGGCCTTCACCCGGCTGTTCGGCGGCGGGTCGGCGCGGCTGGTGCTGACCAACCCCGAGGATCTCACACATTCAGGCATCGATATCGAGGCCCGGCTCCCAGGACGTCGCTCACAGAGCCTGGCGATGCTCTCCGGCGGGGAGCGCAGCCTCACCGCCACGGCGCTAATTTTCGCCCTGCTCAAGGTCTCACCCACGCCCTTCTGTGTACTGGACGAGGTTGATGCCATGCTGGATGAATCGAACGTGACACGCTTCGTCGAGATGTTGCGGGAGTTGAGCCGCGAAACGCAGTTCATCCTCATCACCCACAATCGCCTGACGGTGCAGGCGGCGGAGGTGGTCTACGGCGTGAGCATGGGTGCTGACTCGGCCAGCAAGGTGATCAGCATGCAATTGGATGAGGTGGAAAAGGAAGCGGCCGCCTGAGGATTTGCGGGTGGAAGGTCGCCCTTCCGTTGACAAACCGCGGGCATCGGGTAGAATAGCGGCGCGCCGAAGTGGCGGAACTGGCAGACGCGCTGCGTTCAGGGCGCAGTGAGCCTTGCGCTCATGTGGGTTCGACTCCCACCTTCGGCACAGGAAGCCCCGCGAGGGGCTTTTCTCTTTGCATGCTTCTTGCACGCTATGCAAGCGCGGGGTAAGATGGCGGCCGAGGTGGGTGAGATGAAGGAGACATCGGGGCGGATTTCGGGGTTCTGGATCGTCTTGCTTGTGGTGGCCGGGATCCTGGTCCTGGGTGATCTGAACAGCCGCATGGCGCAAGCACGGCGTTTGGAGCGCGAGGCCGAGATGGTCGGCACGGAGGTGGCGGCCATGGCCACCGAGCGCGTGCGGCTGATGACACAGGTGGCGGAGGCGACCAGCGAGGCGCATGTGGCTGAATGGGCCCACCGGGACGCTAAGCTGGTGCGCGAGGGCGAGACGCTTGTGATCCCGCTTCCGCCTCCGGGTGCGACGCCGCTTCCCACGCCTGCACCTGCTGTTCGCCTCGCAGAGCCGTCACCGTGGCAGGTCTGGTGGGCGCTGCTCTTTGGTAAATAGGCACCTCCAGTTCGCGTAGCCAAAGGAAGACATGCGAAGAAGGGGCTTCATCTTGACGCCCCCTAGGTCGGCTGATATAATCCCCGCCTGCAAGGGGGAGGGCAGACAAAACATTGCGGGGTGGAGCAGTGGCAGCTCGTCAGGCTCATAACCTGAAGGTCAGAGGTTCGAATCCTCTCCCCGCTACCTCTTGAGGAAGCGCCCGAAAGGGCGTTTTCTTTATAAAACAGCTTTGAGGGGTGTCCCTCAGGATTCGAACGCAGGACCCCGAGGATATAGGTCCGTACAATTGAATTCTTTAAGGTTTTCCTGAATCTTGGAATGTGAGATGGGGCAAGGTATGTATTCAGGATTCGAACCGATAACCTCTGGGTCCTGAGTTCGAATCCGAAACGTGGTGGCTTGGATCGAGACATCATCGAAGGAACAAGATCGTCTCTCCATCTGACAGGATTTTGTTACTTGCCTGGAGGGGGCTTGCGCATTGAACCAATAGCCCTTTTTTTAATTCATCCGTTGTTGCACTTGCGAGTTGAATCCAATAAATGAAAAGAGTCCACTTTTAAATTTCAAATGACACTCATAGTGGAGCAATTGCAAATGCGTGATTTTTGACCTAAGATTAATAAATTTCGCTGACTTCCCAACATTCTTCTGTCAGTGGGACATCCAAGGGACCACAGCTCTCACAACAAGATTGAACTTCAACTCTCAAAACAGGAGCTAAAACCATGCCAAAGAGGACTTTCGTGATCGCACTTAGTGTGGGTGTCATCGTGGTGGCATGCGGCAACAGCCCGGCCGCTCGAACGGACATCGCCAACGGGGAATTGCCTGGCACCGAATTTTCGGCTGGTGAGCCTTCCAATGAAGTGGACGGACCATCTACCGAACCAGGCGAGGCCGACGCCGGATTGGATAACGCCTCCATTCCCCTCCCGAACGGATTCCCCGAGAGTCTCCCGCTTCCTGAAGGTGCACTTGTCGTTGCGGATTACTCCATGCCTCAGGAGAAGGGCGATTACAAGGTGTACTTTGAGCTGCCAGATTCGTACGAAGAGACCGTGGCCTTCTTCGAGGCCGCCTTCCCCGACACAGGCTGGGAGATCCAGGGCACCCAGGATTATTCCTCTGGGGATACCCAGAGCCTCGAGATCCGAGTAGCAGGATATGGCTTCGAGGGGCGCGTGCTCATCCTGTGCTGCACTGGTGGCACGGGTTTGGAGGTCGATCTCGAACCATCTTCGTAACCTCAGGATAATAAAAGGGAATGGGCTTAAAGATGGGCATATCAGCACCGGGGGGTTGACTTTCATAGTTCGTCCAGAACATCGGTCAGGCTTGCCGGCACGGAAAGCTCATGCGAATGCATCGACCGTTCCCTGGTCAACATCGTCGGGCTCCGATCCACTGACATTGGCGAACTCCCGCGCTGATTCATCCCGGTTTCATCGGATACCACGCGAGCTGTTCCACTACAAACTACCAAGGGGTAGAGCCCTAAATAGGGTATTGTGCCGCATTCCGACCATGATAGCCCGAATTGAAGAGCCTTTACAAGGGGTCGAGCTTGAACTAGAAACCGCCCTCTGTTTGTATCCCTCAAGGTTGATCGTGAGAACGGAACATCGGAAGCGACCGTCGAGATTGTGATTGGAGTGTGGAAATGTGCAACTGGAGGATGAAAACCCGCTGGCTGGCCATCCTGGTTGGTTTCCTTGTTACCGGGGCATGCAGCCTACCTGCCCTTGCCCCGTCTGCAGGGGAACCCAATAAAGGAGAGCTTGAAGCAGGGGCCATTGAGTTGGAAGGCACCGATCTGGAACTCCCCGAACTGCTACCGGCTTCGCTCCTGTCGAGCCTTAAATCTGACGTCGCTGTCGCTGAACCAGGCGAGGTCGTCACCTTCTCCGCCGACATCGGTATCTCCGGTTGGCTGACGCTGAAAAGCCCCACGGGTGAGGTATTGGAGGCAGCCTTCGACAAGGGTAAGGCGAGCTTGGTAATACCCCAGAATGCAACGGGAGGGGTCTACACGGCCACCGTAACCAGCGAAAGCGATGCCCTGGCCATCGGTAGGGTTCGCATCGCTCATGAGCCCGGAATCTGGCTGACGACCGATCGGCGCTATGTTAGCACAAACGATCAAGCGCTCCTGCGAGTCTTTGTCCATGGAATCCCTCTTGATACTCCGGCTTTGCTGATGGTGGGTGACGTCGAGGATGAGCCTTCGATGCTGATTCCGTCAAGCGGTGGGATACTGGTTCTGTCATACACGCCGGTGCCGCTGAGGGAGTTTATCGACCGCCCACTGGTCCTGCCGGGATTCCTGGCGGATCAGGTGAGTATTCTCCTTGTCCAGGAGCCTGAAGGTACTGTGTCGCTCCAGTCGAACACAGTTCAATTGGTCGCCTGCGACCAGCGAGGAGCGATCCGCGGGGACCTAGGCGGCAAAGGGATCATTCGAGTCGTCTCCTTTTCCGGAGGCGTCACAACCTCCACGGCCTGGACCCAGGATGGTGAATTCACGATTTACGTTCCACCGGGTCAGGGGGCACTTTTCGGCTGGCTCCAGCCCGATGAAGGACCGTCGACGCAGGTAGGACCCGTTTGGGTGGATGTGCCCTGCGGCCGGGAATTGGAAATCGGGATGAGCGCCAGCACGGCCCGGATGGCCGCACTGAGACCAAGCGGATGGTCAAGCCATGCGAAAACTGCCGTGCGGGCGCTAGCGCGCCCGGTCCTCAATGCTGCCGCCCGCCAACAAGGACCTGCCGCAGCCCCGCTCGCTTCAGCGAGCGGCGAAGAACCCTGTCGCAAAGTCGTGGTCTACTCCTCGGTCGAGGGTGGAGACAGCCTAGGCAATGTCATCAATCTTGCGCCCGAGCTCGCGGGACAGCTGGGATCCAACCTCAGCGAAGCAGAAGTGATCACCAGTGCTGAACTTTGGCAAGCATTCGAACACCAAGACGCCGGCGAGGATGACCAGGATCGGGATACCCGGACCGGTAATGCGGCCGATTATGCCAGTGGGGACCACTTTATCGTCTATGGAGACAAAGGTTTTCTATCAGGTGGTGGTACATACATCGTCCTGCTTTATGGGCTTCCCAAGGCAGCCACAGACGCCAAGGTGGTGGTGAGGGATACGTTCCAAGGCTCCGGGATTGAACGCCGCGACCTTCTCGCTGAGGTCGGGCGCGCCTTTCGAGGTCTGTTTGGCGAGTTTACGCAAAAGATGAAAGATGCCGCCATCTGCGGCAAAGTTGAACCGGTAGAAGCGGATCTTGACCCGGGTGAGGCGACCGCTCCGCAGCTGGTGTACACGCTCACAAACCTCGCAGGTGAGGAGGTTCAAGGGGCCGAGGTTGACGTCAAGGGGGCCGAGATCGGCAAAATCAATCCGGAGGAGGGTCGGTTATCAGGGACGGAATTCACCGCCACGTACACTGCTGCCAAGGATTCGACGCAATACGATGAATTGCTGGCGTTCGAGGCCACGGCAGGTAATGTGCGCACCAAAGAGGGTGAGTCAACGGTGGCAATCTCTGTGGGTGGCAATTACCGCATACAGGCGTCCCTGAGCTTCGATAGTGATTCTGGCTATGCATTCGTCCTGGCAAACTATAATTTAGAGGCTACCTCTTGTGAGACCGGCCGCAGGGGACCCTTTAAAGGGTCATTGCAGATGTCCGGTGTGTCCATCATCACGGGTGGGGTTCCCGTCGACATTTCTGAGCAGTTTGAGTTCGTCCTGCCCGAAGGGGGCGGCCCGTTCCAATCCGGATTAGAGCATCTGGAGATAAAAACCTTCTACATGCCCGGATTGAATGACGTCCCCGGAACCGTGTTGTTCATGGTCGATGGCCACCCGCTCTTGATGGGGGTCATCGAAAAAATACCCCCAGAGGTTGCCTGTCCATAGTAGTTTCAGTCCGCGGCATGGCGAGCATCACCCCCTGAGGACGTGGTTGCGCGATCACGCGAGGATCGGAGGGTGGACGCTAATTGGCCTAGGAAAAGGTTCCCGGATGGAGAAGGGTTTTACGAGGGGGACGTTGACGCCCCAGAGTGGAAGTTAGTGTATAACTCTAACAATCGGGAACAACAACCAATCTAGGAAGGCGATTACGAGGTGATAAGATGGGCTCATTAGTTTCCAAAGAATATAAGAATTCGAGTCGCTTTTCCTTGTTTCGGCTTGATGTAGAGATGGTGCAATTCCGCCGCGTCCGGTGTAGTTATTCTGGTGTAAAAGGCTCGCTTTCCTCCATGAAATAACTTAGGTTTCGAATTCCCTCATATCTAGCTTGATTGGTGTTACTAGGTCGTCCATAAGCAAATGCCTATCGTTAATCCCGATGAATAGTTCTATTATTTCCTCGCGTAGATTCAACTCGCAAGTCCAACGCAGAAGAATGAAGGTGAGGTTATTGGTGTTCCTGTCCTATACCCCAAATGCACTTGCCAGGTTGGGTCTCCGCGTGCTGGATAATTGAAACTAATGCTCACTGGGTTCCGAGTAGTCGACAATCGCAATGTCACCCTTGGAACACCAGCCTGACGGTCCAAGGCCCCCATTTTAGGAAGCGATCTCATAACCTGGCGATCCGCATTTCCCAGAATTCCGCAGATGATAAGGTTGAGATGGCCCAGGTGGCTAAGTGATCCATGCTCTGAAATCCTCGTTGGTCCTCTCAATACTGCTGCCACTGAAAACTTGCCTCTCCCTTCAATCGCAAGCCGGTGTGATCCCCGCTATCTTGAGTGAGCAGATACTCGCAGATTGGTAATTCAGAACAACGGAAGGCAGAAGTTGTTCTCATTGCTTGATTGGTCGAGATACAAATTAGGATTATAATAATCGCGATTTGTATCTCTCGCTATGTGGGAGGGGCTATGTTCATTGATCGTGAGTCTGAACTATCCAAGCTCGAGCAATTGCACCGAACAGGGCGGGCCGAGCTCTTCGTCTTGTACGGGCGGCGCCGAGTTGGGAAGACCGAGCTGCTGCGCGAATTCTGTGAGGGAAAGCGGCACCTTTTTTTCATCGCTACTATGAGTTCGGATCGCGATCAGCTGGCCACCTTTTCCCAGCAAATATGGGGGCTTACTCATGCATACACCCCCGACGGGTTCACATTCCCTTCCTGGGAGGCGGCGTTTCGGGCGTTGGTTGATCTACCCGGTCGCCCCACTGTGGTGCTGGATGAATTTTCATATCTGATCGCCGGGAACAAAGCCATTCCCTCCATCCTCCAGAAGGTCTGGGATGAGACCCTAAAGGACACTAAGGTATTCCTGATCCTATGTGGCTCCTATGTGGGACTGATGGAAACCGAGGTTCTAGGATATCAAGCTCCATTGTACGGTCGCCGGACGGGCAGTCTCTTCTTACAGCCGCTGGATCTACCGGCGGCAGCCGCTTTCTTCCCTGGGTATTCACCGATCCAGCAGATTGAAGCGTGGTCAGTGCTCGGGGGGATGCCATACTACTTGCAGACCTTCGATAGTTCTGAAGGCTTGTTTGCCAATATCCGGCGGCACGTCTTGGATACCAGAGGCCGACTATATAACGAACCCCGCCTGGTACTGATGGAAGAACTCCGTGAGCCGCGCAATTACTTCTCGATTCTTAGAGCGATTGCCCAGGGGAGATCCCGACTCAACGAGATCGCTCAAGGTTCCGGGGTGGGAAATGCACACACCACGGCTCGGTATCTTGACATCTTACAGCAGATGCACCTCGTTGAGCGCAGAGTTCCGGCCACGGAGAGCCGGCCCGAGAAGAGCAAGAAGGGGATCTACCAGTTCACTGACCCGTTCCTTCGTTTCTGGTTCCGATATGTGCAACCACATATGGGCTCCCTCGAGCTGGGCCTAGCCAGCGCCATTCTAGCTCAGCGTGTCCGTCCAACATTCAATATATACGTGGGACAAGCTTTCGAGGAAGCGGCACGAGCACACATCGCACGTCTTGCTCTCGCGGGAGATCTTCCCTTCTTGCCCGAGCGCATAGGAAGCTGGTGGGACCGTAATGCGGAGATTGATCTTGTGGCAATTGGCGACGCAGAGCAGTCAATAATGCTGGGCGAGTGCAAATGGTCGTCCCGTCCAGTGGGAGTGAATATCTGGCGCGACTTGAAGGAGAAGGCACAGGATTTATTTGTAGGGAGGCGATTTGAGCATGTCCACTATGTCCTATTTAGCAAGAAGGGGTTTACTTCGGCGATGAGAGCTCAGGCGAAAGCGAGGGAAATTCGCTTGATTGAACCCCAGGAAATGGTGGGGTGAGGCACTGTACGACCCAACGAGCGCACTATGATGCTGAAGAATACGCGTGGGGCAATGAGTAAGGAACTTGCCATGACTTTGCTGTTGACATAGAATGCGTGAAGGAGGCATATTCTCTATCCTGGCCGGTTCTAAGCTATCGGAAGTCGCCAGGTCACCCTAAAAGCATCAGCCTGACGATCCAAGCCCCCCATTTCAGGATTCGAACTCATAACCTGAAGGTCAGCGCGCATCCGAAGTGAGACGGGCAAATGGGGAAGCATACCCATGCCTGTGGCGCAGGCGTGGGAGTTGGACTCCGACGCGACGGCTGTGTTCATCAACGGGAAGGACCCGGCGAACGCGCCCAACGACTGTTTAGCCTCGTCCGCCTGGGGGAAGTCCACGACGAAGTTCGCATCCTTCCTCCCGCACATCGAGAGCCTCTCGACAACGACAATTCCCCAAGACTGGGCAGAGCAGGGAGGTTCAATGTTCATCACCTGGGCCATTCATCAACTGAAGGCAGTAGGGCCGATGGTCTCTTCGCTTATCGCGGGGCTTCTTCGCCAGCGCCTGCAGCGCCCCCGGCTATCCGTTCTATTCGCCATCGACGAGGCACCCGCCGTGGCGCTGGGAAACATCGCGGAGTATATGGCGACGTCGGGCGGGTACGGCGTCACGCTCCTGCTCTATGCGCAGAGCGTCCCGCAGCTCCTAGGCGTTTACAGTCATGCCGACGTGAAGGCCATCCTGGGGAACTGCCACCGCCAGGTCTGGTATCCACCCCAGGACACCGAAACCGCCCGAGTGATATCAACGGTGTTTGGGACACGGGTAGAGATCGCCGCGAGCACTTATGAGCATGGCGGATCGTGGATCCCCGGGACAGCGTGAGTACGCGATATCGGCCAGCGCTGGAGGATGCCCAGGCCATGGGCCTGCCCGAGGGCGTCGTGGTTGCCATCAGCAGGGGATTGCGCTTCATCGGGCAGAAACTGGATCCGAGGCTGTATCTTCAGCAAATGTCGGAAGTGCCGCCTAGGGAATCCTTCGATCTGGGACAAGGCAATGGCAGGGACCCGTTCAGCGAGGGAAAAAGGAGCGATCTGGCCGACGAGATTAAGAAAGCAATTGAGGGACGCACAAGGGAGGCGGGCGGCGAGAGCTGAGGGACATAGCTTCAGACCACGATGCTCGAGAGGGGGAGGGAAAAGCTAGGATGAAGACCGTATTGAAATGCTGCCTGCTATTGCTAATTGCATTGGCAGTCGGCGCATGTCGTCAGCTGCAAGAAGCGGTAGAAACAGTCAGGCCCTCGGCCACGGCTGAGGGGAATTGTTGGACGTACTACGAAGTCCTGGAGTTTGAGCGTTGGAACGAAGACGTGGGCGTGGTCGTACATAATTGGTCGCTCGCTTTAGACCTACGCGAAGAAATGACCGAGAGATTTAGAAGCGATCCAAAAGTGATCTTTGCAGATTGGTGGTGGTCTCAAATGCTCTATGCCTCCCTACTCTTGCGCGACAGCACAAAGAGTTACTTGGCGGAAAGCTACAGCTTAGCTGACCCATACGCCAAATTTGATAAAGAAATACGCCGCCAGATGGAATATGTGCTTGCAGCTTCAGAAGCGTTTGAGACGGCGTACATCAACTGGCGATTTGGAAACTTAGACAAAGTGGTCGATGCCCTGGATGAGGTAAGTGGGCAATTGGCCAACATCGATCCAGATTATGTTCAAGCAATAGCCGAGGACATTCTCGAAAGGATGCCGCTATGCCCATGAGCTGATTGGGGATTTCCGTGTGCGGCATACCAAGGATCGACAAATGCAAAGCCTGCAAAGCCCCATTTTCTGGATTATGACTGAGAAAACTCGCAAATGGCGGCCACTCGACGTGAGGCCGGAACACCGAATCGTGTATTTCGGAATATGCCCCCGGCTGTTCCGCCAAAAAGCATTTACCTGCCAGGACAAGATCGGTAAGCTTGACTCAGGACGAGCCGCCGGTAGAGGAGAGGTAGATGCAAAAAAACATAGACGAATATATCCAAGAGAGAGGACACAAGCTTTGGCAATTGGGGGATGACGAGGCCGAAGCAACTCTCTTGCTCGCGCAGAAAGTCAGAGATGTGGAGCGCGCGACAAGGTCCGTGGAGGAAACGCTGATCTGGATTTACAACACACTAGACTCAATGCTGGAGAAAACGGATCGCCCCTCAAATTAAGGGACAAACCAAACAAGAGAGCGCCCGATGGACTGGCTTTCAAAGATCAAGGACTTTTTGTCACTGGGGAGACGGGAGGTATTTATTGCGGCGACGCTGGCATGGGCCTTTCTGCTGATTCCCTCGCCGGCGGCAAATCTCTTAGGAATTGCCGAACTGCGCGATTTGATCCGCCCATATGTCGGCTTAGCTGCACTCGGCTTCTCTGTATGGTTGCTGGCCGGGGTGGCTATGAGGGTTTGCTGCTAGTTTGGCACATGCTAGAGGCAAAGCATCAAGAGAAGTTTCGGGTTCGGTGGCTTCACAACTTGACTCTAAAAGAGAGGCAGGCCCTTAGGAGGTATGTGACCGGGAACACTCAAACCGCCACATTTCATATTGGGGACGGCGTTGCCAAAGGGCTTGAGGTGAAGGGAATACTCTATCGGGCCACCAGTGTTAGTAAGGGGCCCGTTCCCGAGTTCGATTTCAACATACAGCCTTGGGCATACGATTATATAGTGCAAGACCCCGATCTTCTCGAGTAGGTGCGGCGAGGTGGAAACATCACGCCAATATGGCCTGAGAGGGAGCGTGCAGCTGCTTGCTTCTTAATCGCGAAGGAAACTTCCAATGGCTAAATGCAAATGCGAATCAAGAATCTGGAGACGGATTAGGCAGAAGCCCAAGGGCAGAGGTGTCCAATACCGCCTCGTGTGCCTGGCGTGTGAATGGGAGTGGTGGAGCTCAGCAGCCTACACCTCCGATGTTCCTTGGATCACCGAGGAAGAGCGTCGACAGCTCAGCTTTCCTGGAGAATAGTCATTAGCAACAAGCGTAGAGCCGCCCCCGACCTGAGGGGGGCAGGCCGGGGGTTTGGCGCCCACAAGACATGTTGTCTGGCGGCGCTAAATTCATTATAGGCACAAGCATGGCACTAGTGCTTGTTTAAGCA
>Ga0190360_1000511_pt1 | contig 21620 bp, 23 predicted proteins | sample 48721834_MG_FD_161271 | JGI IMG/M metagenome (GOLD analysis project Ga0190360, IMG submission 161271) | Hydrothermal vent microbial mat bacterial communities from Southern Trench, Guaymas Basin, Mexico - 4872-18-3-4_MG | ecosystem: Environmental > Aquatic > Marine > Hydrothermal vents >... | reverse complement strand
ATTTTATAGATGAACTATTGACAAAAAGAAATCAAAGATTATCTTAAAACAAAATTTTTTAATGTAGTTGCCCCATGAAGGAAGAAACTGCATTTTTAATATCTAATATTCCTGTAAACTTAACTCCAGAAAAAGTACTTATGGCTCTGAGGTTGAATGAAGAATTCTCAGAGGTTATTCGTGGACTAATTGACCTTACTCATTCACTGATTGAACCCAGAGCTCTATATAAAATTTCATACATCGATGAAAAAGGTAACAATAAAGTAAAAATTCAGGAAATTGAATTCACCAGTCTGGTACTGAGAAAAAATCTGGATAAAGTAGGCAGGGTTTTTCCCTACGTGGTGACCATAGGAAAAAAACTCGAAAAGAAAATAAGCTCTCTTAATGACCTCATGGAACAGTACTTTTTGGACCGAATTGCCACTATGGCTTTAAGCTCTACCGTGAGATACCTTAAGGAATACCTGAAAGAGAAATATAAAACCGGGCCACTTTCCGGGATGAGTCCTGGTTCCCTGCAGGATTGGCCAATAACTGAACAGCGAAAGTTATTTTCACTTCTGGGTGATGTGGAAGGAATGCTGGAGGTTAGATTGACGAAAAATCTTTTAATGATTCCCCGAAAATCAGTTTCAGGAATATTCTTTCCAAGTCAGGTTCTCTTTCAAAGTTGTCAATTGTGTCCAAGAAAAGTCTGCCCCGAAAGAAAGGCTCCATACAATGAAAAATTAGTTCAACAATACTTTGGCTCGGAAAATTTGAAGAAAAATTACTAATCAAGTTGCTTCTGCTTTTTTTGAGCTTCAACACTTCTAACCCGCTCTTTGAGACGACAAAAAGCACACAGATTATCTGAGGTTGTGGGCTGACCACAGGAAGGACAAGACTTTAATCTGGCGGTAGATTTGTTGGGCAAAAGCGGGCGAAGATTGGTTTGAAAATTAAAATAAAATCTTAATTTACTTCCCGGGGAAGTCTGTTCCACCTCATTAAATAATCTCTTATATAGAAGGCTCGAAGTCCCGCGTGCGAGAGGACACTCCTCCCTGATATAGTCAATTTCATGAATCAGACAGTAAAGAAGGTTTTCTTTTTCGGTGAACCTAACAAGAGGTTTTACCCTTCGCGCAAATCCTTTTTTTTCTGGAAGAACTGGAGCCTGGCGAATCATCAAATCAACATCCCAGGAGAGCAGATTGGAAAAAAGAGTAGCGACCTCATCATCAAGATTATGTCCCGTAGCTACACACGAATAACTTCCCTTTTTGGCAATTAGATTTATAAAATATCTTTTCACAAGTCCACATACCGAACAGGGAGAACGTCCACTTAGCCAATGTAATTCAGGAATACCCTCCCCAAGATGCTCCTTGATACTAACTATGTGAAGATGACTTTTTATCCTTTTACCTAAATTCTCCGCTTTTTCCCTTGAAATAAGAGAATAATCTTTCTCTTTTATACCCAGATCAATGTGAACCGCGTCAACCTTATAGCCCAATTTTTTTAATGCATACCATAAAGCAAGACTATCCTTTCCCCCTGATACGGCCACCAGAATCTTTTCCCCGGGAGTAAACATCCTGGTTTTTTTGATTGTCTGACGCAAGCGGTACTCATACCACTCACCAAAGCAATTTTTGCATAGAGAAAGGTTATGATGTGGAAGAAAGATAATAGCTTTACTTGAAATTCCTTTATCTTTGCATCTTCGACATTTCATGGATTATCCACCTGAAATGGCATGAATTATCTCAACTTCATCCTCTGGTTCCAGATATTCATCTTCCGTCACTATTTCTCCATTGCGAATAACAATGTTGCTTTGAGGATGTAGATTTAACTTATGTAAAAGTTCCTCAACTTTTAATCTACCCTGAAAATTATAGGTTTTAGAGCCTACATAAACCTTCATTTTTCCTCAGTTTGTCAATTCAGATTACTAAGTTCAACTGTTTAATGATCAATCAATATTAACCTTCCTACCCATCCCGCTACAAGATATAAACTTACAGAAGAACCTAATCCTCCCACTCCTGCAATAGCTACTGTTGCTCTTTTTAGCTTTTTCTGACCTTTTTCACCAAAAATCATTATTTACCGGTCATATCTTATAAGTTCCTTTTTATTTGGCATTTTTCCACTGTTCCTGGATGCCTTTTTATTTTTTCATCCACTGGAATTTCGTGGAGATATCTGAGTGTTTTAATTATACTTAAATAACCACTCTGTCAACCCGGTTAGATCTAAAATCGGATTTCATCTAAACAAACACACATTAAAATGCAATCTTGACAGTATCGAATCTTTCTTTATCCTACGTCAAAGAAAAAAATCTCCCAAGAAGGGAAAATTAAAAATGAGCCATTGGCCTTTTCAATGGAACGATAACGTAATTTTAATAGACAGAAAAAATCGGGAATATTATTTGAAACTCACCCCCGGAAAGGTGAAAGATATAAGAGGTGGAAAGATTCCCCATGAGTCTATAGTGGGTCAAAAGGAGGGAACAACCCTTAAATCCTCCACAGGAGAGAGTTTTTTTGTTTTCAAGCCTTCCTACAGTCAGTTTGTTTTAAACATGCCAAGAAAAGGTCAGATTATCTATCCCAAAGATACTGCTGTTATACTTATATGGGCAGATGTATTTCCTGGCGCAACGGTTGTGGAGGGAGGAATAGGCTCAGGAGCTTTAACCTTGGCTTTACTGAGAGCAGTGGGAAAAGAAGGGAAGGTCATATCCTATGAAATAAGAGAAGATTTTGCCTGTCAGGCTCTCGCAAACATTGAAAGATTTATGGGTAAAGTTAACAACCTTTTTATAAAAATGAAAAACATTTATGAAGGAATAGATGAAAGAGAGGTTGACCGGGTAATTCTGGATGTCCCTGAACCCTGGAATGTGGTTGCCCATGCTACCAAAGCATTAAAAAATGGCGGTTTTTTCTTGAGCTATATACCTACCGCCATCCAATTAAAGAAAGTGGTAGATAAAATGCGGGAAAGTGGTGCTTTTACAAGTATTCAACCAATTGAGGTTTTAATCCGTCCATGGAATGTTGAAGGGATGAGTGTTCGTCCAGCACACCGGATGGTGGCTCATACAGGCTTTATCGTTGTGGGAAGAAAAATTTAACCTACCCCTGAAAGAATTGCAAACCCGGGATTCTTACCTTCCTTTCAATCAAATCCAGTATGCGGGAGACCAGTACGACTATTACCAGATAAATTATAGCCACAACGACAAAAACTTCAAAATAACGAAAATTCTCTGCCGCTATAAACTTTGCTTGAGCCATTAATTCCGGAGCTCCTATCATGTAAGCCACCGAAGAGTACTTTAAGGTGTAGATGAGTTCATTTGACCAGGAGGGAATCACTATTCTTAAAGCCTGTGGAATTATAATATTAACTACTGCCTGGAATTTACTCATCCCCACAGCCCTTGCTGCCATCATCTGTCCTTCATCTATGGACTGGATGGCTCCGCGGAAATACTCTGCCTGGTAAGCTGCACTGTTCAGTCCAAGTCCTATAAGAGCAGCAGCAAAGGAGGACAGCTTTATCCCGTATCTCGGTAATCCATAATAAACGATAAACAGTTGAACTAAAAGAGGTGTTCCCCGAAAAAACTGAATATAACCTGAACAAAAGGCTTGAACCGGCTTTGTCCCATAAAGACGTCCCAGGGCAAGAAAAATACCTATAATAAAACCCACAGAGATTGAAGTTGCTGTGAGTTGTAAAGTCACCAGTGTACCCTCCATAAGGTGAGGAACCATCTCTCGAAGTAGTTCAAAAAAATTCACTTTTCTATTCCCCGTAAAGCTCTGATATCTTAAAGAGAAATTCTCGGGTTCTTGGATTCTGAGGACAGTTAAACATTACCTCAGGAGGTCCCTGTTCCACAATTACTCCGCCTTCCAGAAAAATTATTTCATCACAAACTGAACGGGCAAAACCCATTTCATGGGAGACAACCAGCATGGTCATGCCACTTTCTGCCAGATTTTTCATTACCTGAAGAACTTCTCCTATAAGTTCTGGATCAAGAGCAGACGTGGGTTCATCAAACAGGATTAGCTTGGGATCCATAGCAAGAGCCCTGGCGATACTTACCCGTTGTTGCTGTCCACCAGAAAGTTGAGCGGGATAAAAGTGAGCCTTTTCAGCAAGTCCAACTTTTTCCAGCATATTCATGGCTATCTCGGTGGCTATTTTCTTAGGCATCTTTTTGACCTTAATCAGTCCGATGCGTACATTATCAAGAGCTGTAAGATGAGTAAACAGGTTAAAATTCTGGAACACCATCCCTATATTCTGACGAATACTGTCCATATTTATCTTTGGGTCAGTAATTTCTATCCCGTCAAGCCATATTCGACCTCGATCAGGTTTGGTCAATCCGTTTATACATCGAAGTAAGGTAGTTTTTCCTGTTCCGGAGGGACCTATAATCACTTTGGTTTCTCCCCTTTTAAGCTCAAAAGACACGCCTTTCAAGACAATCTCATTTCCATAAGATTTATGTAAACTATCTACCGTAAGAAGGAGATTATTATCTCTCGACACTACCGCCCATCCTCCTTCCTAATTTTCTCTCATACCCTGGAACAGCAATTTTCCCTTCTATAAATCCAAGTATAAAGTTGCCCGCATAGGTGAAAAAGAAATAAATGATTGCAACAATTATATAAATTAACATGGGTTCAAAAGTTCTTACAATTATGTATCTGCCTTCCCTTACAAGTTCAATAACCCCCACAGCATAAGCAAGTGACGTATCTTTGAGAACACTTGAGTATTCGTTAGACCAAGGAGGAATAGCAAGACGAAAAGCTTGGGGCAAGATAATGTTCCAGATGGCCTGGAATTTACTCATCCCCAGAGTCCGTGCTGCCATCATCTGTCCTTCATCTATGGACTGGATGGCCCCACGAAAAATTTGAGATTGATAGGCTGAAGAGCGAAAACCCAGAGCAAGCACAGCTGACAGAAAAGGTGAAAGACTGAATCCGAAATAAGAGGATCCAAAGAAAAACAAAAAAAGCAAAACAAGAGCCGGGATAGATCTAAAGAATCTTTCATAGCAGGTTATGAAAAGGGAAACCGGGTAGGATCCATACACCTGGCCGAGAGCTAAAAAAATACCTACCACCAGCCCCATACCCAAGAGAAGTATTGTAAGCTCCAGCGTTACTAATGCCCCCCTCGCAAGAGGGGGGAGACTTGTCCAGATAAGAATTACCTTATCAATTATAGACAACTTGCCTTGACAGCTTTATTATTTACCAAAATACTTAGCCACCAGTTCATCCCACTTCCCGGAAGCTTTTAATTTCGCCATCCCTTCATTTATCTTAGGAAGAATTCCCTTGGGGTCTCCTTCCTTAACCAGAAAACCAAATTGTTCTCCAGTAACAATAATCCCCGCTATCTGAATGCTTTTCTCTTTAGCTACTGAAGCTCGAGAGGCAGGTTCATCTTGAATGACAGCATCGATGTTTCTATTTACCAGGTCAAGGACGGCCAAAGGATAAGTCTCGTAGAGCTTTAATTTTACATTAACACCTTTTTCAATCAAATTCTCTTTGATCCAGGCTGCACCTGTGGTTCCTCTCTGTGCACCAACAGTCCTACCCTGAGACAGGGCAGTTACTATATTAAGTCCGGAATCCCTGCGAATTAAAACTGCCTGATCTGAGCTCCAATAAGGTTTTGAAAAATCCACAACCTCGTCTCTTTTTGCCGTGATGGTAAATCCAGAAGCTCCTATATCGTATTTTCCCGCAATAATTCCAGGGATAATAGAGTCAAAAGCCACATCAACTATCTTGATCTTGTATCCTTCCAGCTTGGCAATTTCACGCATAACATCAAGATCAAATCCCACGTAGTTTCCCTGCTCATCAACCCATTCAAAGGGTGGCCAGGAAATGTCAGAGGCAACAATATAGGTAGGCTCACCTGCCAGAGAGAACCCGGAAAAAACTACCAGGCCCAAAAAACTAACCACAACTGCTAATAGTGCTTTTTTCATCATTTTTACCCCTTTTTTGTTTATTTTTTACCTTAATTCAAACATATGTCAACTTAAGAGATTTAAAATAAGAAGAGGAAGCGAATCTCTGTTAGAGGTGGTAATCTTAACCATCCTGAATTTCTGATCCTTCAGAAGCTCTTTTATCTGAGGGGTTAATTTTTCAGGAATTGTAGCAACTACAGGGAGAGGACTTTCAAGAGCGGATTTCACTTTCTCCCTAAATTTGGTAGAGAACATTTCCATTTTTCCAATCTCATCAATAAGCAAAACTGTGGATTCTTTTAATCCTTTTTCCAAAGCTGGAAGAGCTACCCGTTCAAAATCTTCCACATTTACCCTGTATTTGCCCACTCGATACTTACCTTTATAGTTTTGATGAGCTAAAATTCCTTTTTCGCCCTGGAAACTCCGGACACAAAACCCCACTCTTTTTCCCTTTTCTCTCATCTCCTCCGTGTAAAATCCAGACAGGTTTTTCAGAAGTTTAGATAGTTTTATAATTACCGTAGTTTTTCCTATTCCAGGGGGACCCTGAATCAAAATATTCATAGTGAATTTAATAATTTCTTTATACCTCTAACAGCTTGCCTTATCCGTTGTTCATTCTCTACTAAGGCAAACCTCACATATCCTTCACTGTAATCACCAAATCCAATTCCCGGAGAGCCGCCATTTTAGCTTTATCCAAAAGGAGTCTGGAAAATTCCAGAGAATCCATATTCTGAAACCCATCGGGTATCTTTGCCCAAACAAACATGGTTCTTTTAGGTTTCTCCACTTTCCAACCGATCCGATTCAATCCCTCTATCAAAACATCTCTCCTCTTTTTATAAATATCAACAATATCTTCCCCTTCCCTTCTGGCTTTAAGTTTTAACTCATTTATAGAGGCAAAAACATAGGGAGGAAGCCTTCTTATGCGTGGAAACTCTTCCATCTTCTCTTACCTCGAAAAACTTTTGTCCTTTACTTTATTCTCAAAAAAAAGATTGTCAAGTAAAGTTTAATAAAGATATCTTTACAGAAGATAAAAAATAATATACTATACAAAGTTGAATAAAAACGGGGAGGTAGATATGAAAATTTCAATTTTAATAATGGTCTCGATTTTTCTTTTCCTTTTTACCTCACACCACGTTTTTTCCCAAACCGAGATCACTTTTTGGACCACACAGGTGGACACACAGAGCATCAAAATTCAAGAAAATTTAGCTGCTAAATTCCAGGCCAGGCACCCGAGCATCAACATACGAATCGTCCCCGTAGATCAATCTGAGCTACCAGAAAAAGTAAATCTGGCCAAACTAACCCAGGCCCTTCCTGATGTGATATTACACCCTTTGATCTATACCTTCGGATGGATAAAAGAGGGGATAATTGACCAGCAGGCAGCAACTGAAATTATTGAAAGTCTTGGAAAAGAGACATTTTACGCTACTACTTTAAACTTTGTAAGTGTTAACGGTGGTTATGCTGCTGTGCCTGTTGACGGATGGGGAGAGTTTCTCATTTACAGAAAGGACTTACTGGGTGAGAAAGGAATAACCAGACCAGACGATTGGGAAAGTATAAAAAAAGTGGCTCAGATGACTCACAACCCTCCCCTTCTATGGGGGTTTGAGGTACCTACAGCCCCAGAAAGTATCCACACTCAACAGGTCCTGGAAAATTTTGCTCTTTCTAACAATGTCCATTTAATCCATCCAGAGACCGGACAGGTTAATCTTAACACTCCACAATTCATAGCGACTCTTAGATTCTATAAAAATCTTTCCAGATTCACTCCTTCAGGAAACGTAGACTGGATACACACAAAAATTGATTATCTTGCCGGAAGATGTGTCATGATGGTGGGTCCATCAACTATTTTAGGCGAACTTGTCGGGCTTAAGATCGAAAATCCTGTTTTAGTAAAAGAGCTTCACCAAAAGACCGGTTTTATCGGTATAATAAAAGGTCCGGAGGGCAAAGCTCAATATGGCAGGATAAATTGCCTGAGTATAACCTCGTCAGACAAGGTAGAGGAAGCTAAGAACTGGGTAAAATATCTTCTTGATGATGGATATTTATCCTGGCTTGGTATGATGGCGGAGGGTAGGTTTCCCGCAAGGAGAGGCACCAGAGAAAAACCTGAAAAGTTCATTGAAGATTGGAGAAATTTAAATTTCAGCGGGACGGAATCTGCAATATCTGAGTATTATCAAACCCCTGTTTTGAATTCAATCCTTTCCACAGTGGGAAACTTTCACCGCTGGGGATTAAAGTCAGACAAAGGAGAACTTATAATGCGTATGTATCAGTTGAGAATAATTCCTCAAGTATTGAAACGATATCTGGATGGAGACATATTCACAGCTGAAAAAACGGCTTCGCTAATAAATGACCTTGTTCGAGAAATAGAGAATATAGTTAACAGATAAAAATTAAAAGCAAAGGAGGGAGGGATAAGTCAATGAGTGAATGCACGAATCTAAACGAAAACATTAAAAACTGTACCTGTAGTTATGAGCCGTGTTCCAGAAAGGGGAAATGTTGTGAATGTTTAAGGTATCACTGGAGTATGGGAGAACTACCGGGTTGCCTTTTTCCTCCTGAGGTGGAAAGGACTTACGATCGCTCTCTACAAAGGTTCATAGAGGTTTACAAAAAATAACCAGGTGGGGGTTGCCTCCCCCCACTTCTCAACAATTCTCTTTTTTTAACCTGCCCAAAAGAGCATTAACTGATTGGAAACCCTCCACACCAAATACTTCAACTTTCTTTTCTATTCTCTTAACCAATCCCTGAAGAACCTTTCCGGGACCCACCTCGATAAAAGTATTGTATCTTTTACCAATTAAAACTCTCATACTCTTTTCCCACAGAACAGGGTGATCCATATGTAATTTAAGGTTGTTCTTTACATCTTCTCCAGATAAGGAAAATTCACCCGTTGCATTACTTACAACTCTGTAAATCGGATCTCCAAAATTAAATTGATCAAGAAAAAGTGAAAATTTTTCTGCTGCAGTTTTCATAAGGAAAGAATGAAAAGCACCCGATACAGGAAGCGAGACTACTTTTCGGGCTCCACTTTTCTTAAGTTCATTAATGACCAGGGGTATCTTTTCCTGGATACCGGAGATAACAATTTGACCAGGACAATTAAAGTTAACCGCTTGCACCTGGCCAATTTGTTCGCATATCCTGAGCACCCTGTTTTCCTCAAGTCCTATTACAGCAACCATACCTCCCTTTTTTTCTTTCCCCGCTTCTTCCATTAGCTCTGCTCTCTTTGTAACTATTTTCAAAGCAGTAGAAAAATCAACAACCCTGGCTGCCAGAATTGCACTGTACTCACCAAGACTGTGACCAGCAACAGCCAGAGGTAAAATCCCCTTCTCTTCCAGAAGTTTAGTTAAAATCCAGCTTACAGTAAGAAGAGCAGGCTGCAGGTTTTTAGTCCGGGTAAGCTCTTCTTCCGGTCCTTTTAGACAGAGCTTTTTTAAATCAAAACCCAATATCCTGGAGGCTTCTCTAAAAATGTCATTTGCCGGTGGATAGTTTCTGATTAAATCCTCTCCCATTCCAACTTTTTGTGAACCCTGTCCAGGGTAAAGAAAAACAATCTTCCTCATGTCACTGCCCTAACTTCATCATCTTCATCCAGTTTAATAATCCGTGTTCCAAGAGCACATCTTCCGGTTTTACGTATATTTTTAGCCCACAGTCTTATAATCTTTCCTTTCTTGGTAATTATGATTACTTCATCATCTTCTTTAATTTTCTTGGTGGCTACAACTTCTCCTTTTCCTGCGTGCAGGTTTATGTTCTTAACTCCTTTCCCTCCCCTTCTTATCTTTCTATACTCAGCAAAAGGGGTTCTTTTTCCATAACCCTTGGTAGTTATGACAAAAAGATCGGCTTCTGGATCAACGATAGTTGCGTCTATTACTTCATCATCTTTGTTCAAGCTTATTCCTCTAACTCCCATAGAAGCTCTTCCAGTTTCCCTAACATCATCTTCAGAAAAACGAATAGCCATTCCTTTTCGGGTTGAGAGGACAATTTCGTCCTCTCCCGAGCTGTTCAGGACCCTGATAAGTTCATCATTTTCTTTTAGGTTTACGGCTATTATCCCTCCTCTTTTTATCTGGAGATACCTGGACATAGAAGTTTTTTTTACCAGTCCCCTTTTTGTCACCATTAATAAGAACCTGTTGGGAGTAAAATCATCCACTGGTATAACTTCAGTAATTTTCTCTCCCTCTCCAATGGGTAGAAAATTTACAATAGCCCTTCCTCGTTCACCCCTTTTTCTTTCCGGGATCTCGTATGCCTTGATAGAACGAACTTTTCCTGAATTAGTGAAAAAAAAGAGAGTAGAATGAGTATTGCACAAAACAAGATTATTTGCCAGATCTCCCTTCTGGAGTGTAATTCCACTCATACCTCTTCCTCCCCTCTTTTGTCTCCTGTAAGCTCTCAGGGGAGTGTATTTTATGTAACCATTGGAGGTAACAGTTACCACGATACCTTCTTTTTCAATAAGGTCTTCTGGTTTAAATTCTACTTCAGAAGTCTTTTCCTTTTCAATGAGTGTTCTACGAGGTTCCTGGTACTTTTCTTTAATTTTAAGCAGCTCTTCCTTAATTATATTCCAGACTCTGATATCACTGGCCAAGATGTCCTTAAATTCCCTTATTTTATTCAGGGAGTCGGTGTAGTCCTTTTCAACTTTTTCTCTCTCTAGAGCAGTCAACCTCTGTAATCTCATATTTAAAATGGCATTTGCCTGTTTTTCTGAAAGATCCAGAAGATCAATTAATTTTTTTCCTGCTTCCTGCGGGTTCGAAGCTCCTCTTATTATCTTGATTACCTCATCAATACTTCGCAATGCTTTTTTCAAACCTTCCAGAAGATGAGCTTTTTCCTCCTCTTTTTTCAGTAGATAACGGGTACGACGAACAACTACTTCTTGACGATGGTCAAGATAACACTTGATAGCTTTTTTTAAACTAAGCTGCTCGGGTTTACCATTCACAAGGGCAAGTAAAATTATACCAAAACTTATCTGAAGAGGGGTATTTTTGTAAAGTTGATTTAAAACAACCTCAGCAACAGCTGTTCTTGAAAGATCGATAACAACCCTTATACCCCTTTTGTCTGACTCATCCCTAATGCTTTTTATACCCCTTATCTTTTCTTCCTGTGCAAGATCAGCAATTCTTTCAATTAACTTGGTCTTGTTAACCTGGTAAGGGACCTCCTGAATGATTATCCTTTCTCTACCCTCTTTGCTCTCTATAACAGCTTTTCCCCGGAGTATTATTTTACCTTTTCCCTCTTGGTAAGCCTTCTTTAATCCTTCACTCTGTAGGATAATTCCTCCTGTGGGGAAATCAGGTCCCCTGACAAATTTTAAAAGCTCAGAAGTGGTTATCTCTGGATTGTCTATCATGGCAAGACAGGCATCCACAAGTTCTGCCAGATTGTGAGGTGGAATATTGGTAGCCATACCTACGGCAATACCTGATGCTCCATTTAAAAGAAGGTTGGGAAAACCTGCCGGCAAAACTACAGGCTCCTGGAGACTATTATCAAAATTTGGGATAAAATCAACGGTATCCTTATCCAGATCTTCCAAAAGCTCCTGACTTATAGGTGCAAGCCGAACTTCTGTATATCTCATGGCCGCTGGAGGATCACCATCAATTGAACCAAAATTACCCTGACCATCTACCAGAGGATGCCGAAGGGAAAAATTCTGAGCCATCCTGACCAGAGCATCGTATACAGCAACATCTCCATGAGGATGGTATTTTCCCAAAACCTCTCCCACCAGACGGGCTGACTTCCGATAAGGGCGTCCAGGTAAAAGACCCAGTCCATGCATGGCGTAAAGTATCCTTCTCTGGACAGGTTTTAGACCATCTCGCACATCAGGTAGAGCCCTACCCACAATTACGCTCATAGCGTAACTAAGGTAGGACTTTTTCATCTCTTCTTCCAAAAGTAGTAAATTTATTTTGCCTTCTACTGCCACTTTTTCACTCCCCGAGAGTGATTTTTATTTCTATGTCTTATTATATATCCAGTTGTGTTACCTCACCTGCATGTTCTTCAATAAACTTTCTTCTTGGCTCTACTTCTTCACCCATAAGAGTGGAAAAGAGTTCATCAGCCTCAACTGCATCATCAATAGAAACTCTGTAAAGAGTCCGTGTTTCAGGATTCATTGTAGCCTGCCAGAGTTGTTCTGGATTCATCTCTCCAAGACCTTTATACCTTTGAACCTCTATTTTTTCCCCTTTTAACTGCTCTCTTAATCTGTTCAGTTCAGCATCACTATATAGAAAGTACTCCTTGTTTCTATTGGTAACTTTATACAGAGGTGGCTGAGCAATGTAAACATAACCTTCTCTTATAAGATCCTGCATATAGCGGTAAAAAAAAGTTAAAAGGAGGGTTCTTATGTGGGCTCCATCAACATCAGCGTCGCTCATGAGAATAATTTTATTGTATTTTAGCCTGGAAATATCAAATTCCTCTCGAACTCCTGTTCCAATTGCGGCGATTATTGCTTTAACTTCCTCATTACTTAGAACCTTGATTATATTGGATTTTTCTACGTTAATTATCTTACCTTTAATAGGAAGAATAGCCTGAAACCTCCTATCTCTTCCCTGCTTTGCCGAACCACCTGCTGAATCACCCTCAACTATGTAAAGTTCGTTTCTTTGAGGGTTATCCTCAGAACAGGCAGCCAGTTTTCCTGGAGGAGCTCCACCACCCAAGCTTTCCTTCTTCCGCGTTAGTTCTCTGGCTCTTTGGGCAGCCTGCCGGGCTCGAGCAGCTGAAACTACCTGCTGCAAGATAAGTTTGGCAACAGGAGGATTTTCCTCAAAGTAACGAGTTAATCCTTCATAAACAATGGAATCAACTATTCCTCTAATTTCGGTGTTACCCAGCCTTGTCTTTGTCTGTCCTTCAAATTGTGGATTGGGAAGTTTCAAATTGATTATCGCTGTTAATCCTTCTCTAACATCTTCCCCCATAAAATTTAATTCCTTATTTTCTTGCTTTCTGGCATAATCATTTATAGCCCTGGTAAGAGCACTCTTGAAACCGGAAAGATGAGTTCCTCCCTCTTCGGTATTGATCCCGTTAACAAAGGCAAAAATATCTTGAATAAAACTCTGATTGTATTGAATCGCTACTTCCAGAAGGATATCACCTTTTTCCCCTTCAATGTAAATTGGTTCAGAAAAAAGAACCTCCCGGTTTTTGTTCAAATGTTTAACGAATTCTCTTATTCCCCCTTCGTATTTAAAAACTTTCTTTTTCCCCGATCTTTTGTCTTCAACTTCAATACTGATTCCCTGATTGAGAAAGGCCAGTTCTCTTGCACGCCGGCATATTTTCTCATAATCAAAATTTATATTTTCAAAAATATCCGGATCAGGCGTGAAAGTAATCCTGGTTCCACTTTTATCTTTATCAGTTTCTCCTATGACTTCTACGGGGCCAAGAGGTTGTCCCCTTTGATAAATCTGTCTCCAGATCTTTCCATCTCTAATTATAACAGCCTCCAGATAGGATGAAAGAGCATTTACAACTGAGATACCTACTCCGTGTAATCCTCCTGAAACTCGGTAAATTTTAGTATCAAACTTCCCTCCGGCGTGTAGCATAGTCATTACCAGTTCCAGAGCCGACTTTCTGTATACGGGATGCTCATCTACCGGAATACCTCTACCATCATCAACGATGGTTACACTCCCATCAGGATTAATAGTAATTTTAATATTTTTACAGTAACCAGCCAGAACTTCATCAATGGAGTTATCCAGTACTTCATTTATTAGATGATGAAGTCCACGAGGGCCAGTACTTCCTATATACATCCCGGGTCTTTTTCTAACCGCCTCAAGGTCCTTTAAGATTTTTATCTGTTCGGCTGTATATTGCTCACTCATTTTTCTCTCCTGAACTTTCCCATCTCACGATATTTATTTTTTCTTTCCATTAAAAGTCTCTCAATGGGAATCGATTTTAAATCTTCCATTTCTTTTAAAATTGTCTTCTTTATGTTGATAGCAGTTGTTTCAACGTCTCTATGAGCTCCACCACGAGGTTCAGGTATAATCCCATCTATAATCCCCAGTTTTAATAAATCCTGAGCGGTTAATTTTAATGCACTGGCTGCCTCCTCTACTTTTTGCTGGTCTTTCCAGAGGATAGCAGCACACCCCTCAGGAGAAATAACTGAATATATAGCATTTTCCAGCATAAAAATTCTGTCTCCCACTCCGATTCCCAGAGCTCCTCCACTTCCTCCTTCACCAATGATGATCGCTATTATAGGAACTTTAAGACGAGACATCTTCTCCAGATTAGCAGCAATAGCCTCGGCTTGTCCCCTCTCTTCGGCCTCTATTCCAGGATAAGCACCTGGCGTATCAATAAAACTCACGAGAGGTATAGAGAATCTCTCTGCAAGACTCATGACACGTGAAGCTTTACGATAACCCTCAGGGTGAGCCATCCCGAAATTTCGGAAAAGATTTTCTTTAACAGTTTCTCCTTTTTGATGTCCAATAATTACAAATCTCTGATTGTCTATCCGGGCAAGACCGGCAACTATAGCCTGGTCATCAGAGTAGAGTCTGTCACCATGCAATTCCAACCAATCGTCAAAAATCATATTTATCAGAGTTAAAGTTTTTGGCCTGGCTGGATGTCTCGCAAGTTGAACTCTCTGCCAGGGTGTAAGATTTAAAAAAGTTTCCTCTTCCAGCTCTTTCAAACGACTCTCCAACCGATGGATTTCATGACTTAGATCTATACCTTCACGATGAGCTATACTTTTAAGCTCCTGAATTTTATTTTCTAATTCTATTATCGGTTTTTCAAAATTTAAGGTGTATCTTTCCCGTTGGTCCATTCTTCAAAACTCTCCTGCATAGATAATCTGAAAAATGCGGTTACCCGCTTCTGTATATCTATGAGATAAATCCTTAAAATCAAGCTCCATGATAAGCTGGGGAGTGTATTTAATCTCAAATCCAATATTTAACTCTCCTCCAGCTTTTCGCATGACACCTTCCAGATCCCCGGGGTCCTCAACTACATCTTCCCATTTTACCTCCTCGTGAAATCCATTGTTGTATTCAATTTTCACATTCAGTTTTGATGTAGCATCAAACTCCACCGCTAAGAAAAATGAAACATCCGCTTTCCCTGGATCATCCTCGAGTGAAGTATTTAATCCCCCATGAAAACTTAAGTGTAAATTCTCCAGATTTTTGCTGGCCACAAGGTAAAAACCTTTTGAATTTATCTGATAAAAACTCCTTTTCATCGTCTTTAACTTTCCCTGAATTTCAACCTCTTCTCCTTCCTGATAACATTCTCCAAAACCCTGTCCGTCGTACCCTATAGCAAGTGCAAAAGGCAGATTCTTACCCTCCTCACCCAGCTGATATTTCAGGGAAAAAGTGGGTTCCGGATTACCTTTTATATTTTCACTTCCAATTATCCCGGTACCACCGTAGGAAGCACCCACAGTTAATTTTTCGCTTAGACCGGCCGCACCTTGAATTAATAGACCCCCACGATGGTAAAAACGAAAATTTAGAAAATAGTGATTCCTCGCCAGAGTCACGGCTGTTGGAGTATCAATTATAGAAACCGTACCCTGAGCCATTACAGGAAAAGAGATAACTAAAATTAACACCAGCATAAAAATAAAACATCTGATAAAATTCATTCTTCCCTCCTCAATCCAATATTTCAGATATTAGAACAAACTGAAATTTTCGGGTATCACACTCTTTTACCAGACTGACTAAAGCAGTACCTACTCGAGGATCGGCATGTCCAAGCCCAAGAGCCTTTCCCCTTTTTAGTGCCAGGGAAAGAAGTTCATTAAACTGACCTTTTATGTAAGCCAGGTCTTTATAATTGTCCAGAAAAACAGATCTTGACGCAGTTTTTACCTGTAACTTTTTAGCTATTAAATAACCCACAGATTGTGATGTAGTTTTACTGTCAACAAAAAAGAGCTTTTTGTCTTTTAGAACCTCCAATATGGGACGCATTAGATCTTCTCTGGAAGTTATAAGAGATCCCATATGGTTGTTTAATCCTTCAGCATAAGGGACGGACTCAATAGCTTCTCTTAGAGTATTTTTGATTTGTTCTTTAGACATTTTTTTCAAAATTATCCATTTATAACGATTTTGGAAGATTTCCTGTGGTTCCATAGGCATATGAACTAAAATCTGCTTTCCAGCAAAATGAGCTCGGGAGGCAATTTCTCCCGCAAATGGAGTCCCGGGAATAATTGATACAGAAAAAGGTATATTAAGTTGATTAAAAAATAAATCCAGAAGCTTACCATCATCTGTATATCCAAAATCATCGATAAGTAGCGCAATTTTTGCTTTTTTTAATAAAAACTGCAATCTATGTGTAAGTACCTCCTCTTTACCGATATCTGCGAGTATCTCGTAGGTATCTTTTTTATTTTCTTCCTTCCAGTAAAGGATGTCGCATCCTGCGAGAAAAAAATCTTTTCTTATCTTTTCTGAAAGGTCATCCAGAGAGATTTCTCTTGGTATTTCAGCCTTAATCTGGCCAACGAGGTGGGAAGGGAAAAAACCCTCCCTGACGTTCTTTCTCTCCAGAACTGAAAATCCATAATTTCTTAGTTTTTCTTCAACTATAGAATCTGTAAGGTAAAATGTCCGATCATAGTGAATCTGTTTATACTGATAAAAAACAGTCAAAGACAGTATAAAAATAATAACTCCCACTACCATAAGGAAAATTCTGATTATTTTTTTAATCATTACCTAACTTGAGTTGAAGTTTCATTCAGGGATAGAATTTGCTTTTTAAGAATTTGGAGAGACTTTAGTAGTGCCATAGCCTGAGTTACTTGATTGTCGTTATAAATATCATTTTCCTCAATACCATCTTCTTCGCGAAGGACACGTTCCAGAAGTTCTTCTTTTACCTCTAACCCATCCTCTTTTAGTGCTTGAATTAGTTTATCTAAATCTTGATTTTCCCACTCTGGATTTTTCTGGAGGAAATTTTTTACTATTTCTGAATTTTTCAGCTTATCAATAAGCTCCTTTTCTTTAGATGTGGGAATAAAAGGCTCAATCCTCATATCAGGTTTAATACCTTCACCTTCTATACACACTCCTGAAGGGGTGTAATACTTTGCTGTGGTGAGGGTAACCGCACTTCCATCTTCTAAGGGGATTACCGACTGAACTGTTCCTTTGCCAAAGCTTGTAGTTCCCAGAATAATTCCCCTCTGATGGTCTTTTATAGCTCCCGCTACTATCTCGGATGCACTTGCACTACCCCGATTTATAAGAACAACCAGGGGAACTCCCAGGCCTTCACCTCCTGGATGAGCTGAATAAACCTCATTTTGAGCAGGATTTCTGCCTCTCGTGGAGACGATTACACCTGAAGAGAGAAATTCGTCAGCTACCTTTACTGCCTCCGAGAGAAGTCCTCCTGGGTTATTTCTCAGATCTAAAATCAAAGCCTCCACACCTTCCTGTTTAAGGAAAATCAGAGCCTCTCTCAGGTTTCTGGAGGTTTCCTCATTGGTAAACCCTATAATCTTTATATAACCTATTTTACCTTTCAAAATCCTGTATTTGACATTGGGCAGTTTAATAAGAGCCCGTGTGAGTGTAAATTCCAGAGGTTCTTCAATTCCCTCTCGAATAATTGTGATAGTGACCGGGGTTCCAACCTCTCCTCTCAATTTAGATACTGCCTCGTCCAGTGACATATTTTTGGTACTCTCTCCATTTATTTTTATAATTTTATCTCCTGCTTGAAGACCGGCCTTACTTGCTGGTGTATCATCAAGAGGAGCAACAATTACAAGGGAATGATCTTTGATGCCTACGGTCATTCCTAATCCTCCAAATTCACCTTTTCTTTCCACATTTATTTCCTCGTACTCCTCAACACTCAGCCACCTCGAACGAGGGTCATTCAAAGACTCCACCATTCCTCTGATAGCTCCCTCAATGAGCTTTGAAGTTTCCACTTTCTCTATATATTCGTTCTTAACAATTTGGTAAACCCGAATGATTAACTTGAGTTCGGAGAAGAAGTCATTTTCAGCCTGCACCTGGGTAAAGAAAATAGCTATTGTTATCAGGCAGATTACCAAAATAGCAATGGCTAAACTTCTCTTTCTCATTAAAAAAATCGCTCCTTTAAATTTTTATAGTTTTCCACCAGACATTTAGCCTCCATTTTATTCAACCCTGCTCCCAAAACAATTTTCTCTGCTTGAATATCAGTTATCAAATCTTCCGGACTGTGAGCATCGGTGTTTATCACTAACTTAGCTCCGTATTTTTTTGCCAGCCCCACAACCCATCCATTGGTCAAACAATGTCCTTTTCGTGCTGAAATTTCAAGGTAAATCCCTTTCCGGGCAGCTATTTCCACTTCTTCTTCTTTTATTAAGCCAGGATGAGCTAAAATATCAATATCTGCTTCCAGAGCTGCTTTGTTCGTCCCAGCAGGCACTGGTTCAACTATTGTCTCTCCGTGAACCACAATAAGTTTTGCTCCTTTTTTGCGAGCTTGATGGGCAAGAGGCTTAATGAGAGAAGGAGGAAGATGGGTAAGTTCCACCCCTGGGATTACCTTTATTGAATCCTCCACAGAATTTATCTCCTCGCAAAATTTTACCACTTTCGGTACTATCCAATCCAGAGTGGTAGAATCCACATGGTCAGTAATTCCCAGCAGGCTGTAACCCTTTTCTTTTGCCCGTTGAACCAGTTCAGCCGGACACAAAACCCCGTCACTCAGAAAGGTGTGAGTATGAAGATCTATCACCTCAAAAATTCCCTTTATCTTTAATTAGAGAGTATTTTAGCAAAATTTTCAGCTTTTGTAAAGTCAAAATTGCTATTCTGATTTTAAAAAATTATCCCAATTCCAGATACAGCTTACGTCGGGAGTGAATTTGTAGATACGGAAAAGAAATCTTTAAAAAATAGCTCAGGGCTCTTTTATTTTAATTATTTCTTCCAATGCCCGGTCAGCCCATTCGGTGTTATAGTATTTAGCCACAACTTTTTGAAGAAGAACTTTTCTTTTCAGAGGATCTTTTACCTGCATAGCTTTCTGGTAGGCAACTTGTGCCTTGCTTAAACCTTTAACTTCGGTTACAGTAGAGGGTTTCAACTCAGATTCTGTTATTTGTGCAGCTTTCCTGGCAGGGATGAGCTCTGGAAAAGTTTTTTCAGCCCCGGACGCCAGACTCAAAATGACATCTGCTAAAAACTTAATTTCCTCATCAGCCGAAGATTTCTTCATTTCGATGAGTTTCTCTTTGTATTTTTCCTCCAATTTCAACTGATTTATGGGTATAAAAGGGATAGACTTTTCTTTTGTAATAGATTTAACTATTCGAGCAAAGTAAAAAAGTAAAATTATCCCGAGAGGAATCAGAATTAAAAGAGCAATTTTCCAAGCTATTTCAACAATAGCCATTTAATCCTCCCTTTTTATTTTTTTTTATGTGACATGCTTAAATCTTAAATTAACAAATTTGAAGCATTCTTTCAATAGTTTTTCTTGCTTTGATAGCAACTTCAGGAGAAACCCGGACCCTGTATTTCATTTCCTCAAGAGACAAGAGCACTTTTTCCAGGGTTATCAATTTCATGTCAGAACAAATAGCCTGTTCTGAGGCAGGTATAAATTTCTTATCCGGGTTTTCCCTTCGTAATCGGTAGATGATTCCTATTTCTGTCCCCACAATTATCTCTTCCGCTGCTGATTCTCGGGCATAGCGACACATTCCCCCTGTAGATAGCACTTCGTCAGCAATGGCTGTGACCTCGGGTCTGCATTCGGGATGAACCACCACTTTAGCCCTCGGATACTCCTTTTTCAGTCTAACAATGTCACTTGCCAATATTCTTACGTGAGTCGGGCAGTACCCTGGCCATAGAATCATTTTTCTTTTTGTTTTCTCCGCCACGTAACCTCCAAGATACTGGTCAGGAACAAAAATAATAGGATAACTTCCATCAATACGTTCAACAACCTTTAAAGCGTTAGCTGAAGTGCAGCATATATCGGACTCTGCTTTTATCTCGGCAGTAGAATTTATGTAACAAACCACAGGAGAGCCGACATTTTCTCTTTTCTTGGCTTGAAGGGCTTCCAAGGTTACCATGTTAGCTAAAGGACAGCCTGCGTGCTGATCAGGCAGAAGAACTATCTTATCAGGACATATGATAGAGGCGGTCTCAGCCATAAAGTGAACCCCACAAAATACAATAACTTCAGCATCTGTTCTGGCCGCTTTTTGACTTAACTCCAGTGAATCTCCCACAAAATCCGCGATATCCTGAACTTCACCCAATTGATAATTGTGGGCAAGAATACAGGCCTTTTTTTTTCTTTTCAAATTCTCAATCTTTTCTATCAGTTTCTTATTCTTATTATTCATCTTATATTTTCCTTTTAACTTCTGTTTCTTCAAATAATAAGCTCCATACTCATATCCAAACTCGCTACGGAATGGGTCAGTTTCCCAATTGAGATAAAATCCGGCCTTAACTTTACAATTTTTTCCACATTTTGTAAATCTATCTGTCCAGAAATCTCTATGGCTATTTTCCTTGGTTGGCTTCTTATGATCTGCACAGCTTTTTCCAGCTCATTGTAGTTTAAATTATCCAGCATGATAACATCAACTCCGCTTTCAATAGCTTCTTGCAGTTCCCCCAAACTTGATATCTCTACCTCAATTTTAGACAGGGGGGATAGATTCTCCTTCATAAGTTTGACTGCTTTTTTTACTCCACCTGCTAATTTGATGTGGTTATCTTTTAAAATGATGCCTCCATCCAGAGAGAACCGGTGATTTAAACCTCCTCCCATTCTAACAGCATACTTTTCCAGTTTACGAAGATTAGGAGTAGTTTTACGGGTATCCAGAATCTTTACTCCATAAGGAGAGGCAATTTCCACAAATTTTCTGGTGAAGGTGGCAATTCCCGAAAGTCTCTGAAGAAAATTGAGAGCCACTCTTTCTCCCTCAAGTATAGCCCGAGGACTTGCTTCTAATTCGAGAAGTATGTCCCCAAAAAGGAAAGGTTGACCATCTTTTCTGCTGCTGTTAAATTCCACTTCTGGATCAAGGAGACGAAAAACTTCCTTGACAACCTCAATACCAGCCAGGACACCTTCTGATTTAGATATTATCTTTGCCTTAGCCTTACCGGGAATACCATCAGAGGAGGTTAAAACCTGGGTAGTAATGTCTCCTTTACCTATATCTTCTTGAAGAGCGTTCAGGATAATTTCTTTAATTAAACTAACTTCCATTTTTTGTCCCGGTAATAAATATTTACACACCTACTAAGTTCCAATTTTAACTGAATTTACAATTTTTTTTAGCATTGCTATTGCAGAAAGAGCAGCAAGCATACTCGTCTTGGGATTTGCAGGAGAAGGAACATTTTCTACTTTTATTTCAATATCTCCAAAATCTCCCTGGATCATTATTCTGTGTGTA
>Ga0190360_1000509_pt1 | contig 21659 bp, 21 predicted proteins | sample 48721834_MG_FD_161271 | JGI IMG/M metagenome (GOLD analysis project Ga0190360, IMG submission 161271) | Hydrothermal vent microbial mat bacterial communities from Southern Trench, Guaymas Basin, Mexico - 4872-18-3-4_MG | ecosystem: Environmental > Aquatic > Marine > Hydrothermal vents >... | reverse complement strand
TGGTAGGCAGAAGGGTTTGGACACCGGGGGGAAGATAACACTCGTTCTTTGCGTGGCGTTCGTGGTGAGTAGCATAATCACTGCTGTGTTCATTTCGGGGTAAAAGATGGGCAGTAATGTTGTTGAAAAGCTTGAAAGAAACGTGGTTGATTTAGTATCTCACGAAGAATTTTCACAGAAACTTCAAAGCGGAAAAACACTGAGAGTAAAGCTTGGTGTTGATCCTTCAAGGCCGGATTTGCATCTGGGTCACGCCGTTGTCCTCAGAAAGCTTAGAGAATTCCAGCAATTTGGTCATCAGGTTGTTCTGATAATTGGTGATTTCACAGCTCAGATAGGAGATCCTTCTGGTAGAGACACCACAAGGCCGATACTGACTCCGGATGAAGTGAGAGAGAACGCCGCAACTTACAAAGAGCAGGCTTTTAGAATCCTTGATGAAACAAAAACAGAAGTCAGATTCAACAGCGAATGGCTCTCTGATATGAAATTTGCCGATGTGATAAGACTCGCTTCGAAATACACTGTGGCTCGCATGCTTGAACGAGACGATTTCGCCAAACGCTACAGTTCCAATATGCCCATCTCTATTTCTGAGTTTTTGTATCCGTTGGCACAGGCTTACGATTCTGTTGCGGTCAAGGCTGATATTGAACTCGGTGGAACTGATCAGTACTTTAACCTCCTTGTTGGCCGCAAAATACAACAGGAATTTGGTTTGAACCCTCAAGTTGTCATGACCATGCCGATAATAGAAGGAACTGATGGAAAACTCAAAATGAGCAAGAGCTATGATAACTACGTTGCTTTCAACGATTCCTCCAACGAGATGTACGGTAAGTTGATGTCCATACCAGATGAATTGATATGCAAATACCTGAGGCTTTTAACGGACATTGAAGAAGAAAGAATCTCAGAAATAGAGAAGAGCATGCAGTCAAGAAAAATGAATCCCAGAGATGCAAAAATGCTTCTTGCTTTTAATGTTACAGCGTTTTTTCACGGCGAAAGCGAAGCCCAGAAAGCTCAGGAAGAATTCATCAAAGTTTTTAGAAACAAGCAACTACCGAAAACGTTGCCAGTTGTGAATCTTGACAATAAAGAGATCAAATTGGTAGAATTGCTCTTGAGAACCGGGTCTGTTTCGAGCAAAAGTGAGGCTCGGCGCCTCATCGTTCAAGGAGCTGTTAAATTGGACGATGAAAGAGTTACCGACATACACGCTGTTGTCGAGATCACGCGGCCAACAGTTTTGAAAATAGGCAAGAGACGATTTTTCAAACTGAAATTAAAACAATCTGCTTTAGAAACTTGATTCTGCTGTTCCTAAGTGCTATAATTTTAAAAGCGTATTGGTATCATTTTCTTAGTTTAGTGCGGTTCTTTGACAAGAGTGGGGGGACAACCCAGCCGAATTTTGCTGTATGTTGATTACAATTGTGAAGAATATGAAGGGAGGTTGGAGTTATGAAGAAACTTCTCATTTTAGCTCTTGTATTGGTCGTTGCATTAGGGGTATTTGCGTCAGAGATGTTCCCAGATGTATCAGCTACACACTGGGCATACCCATTTGTGGATCAACTCAAGGATAAGGGAATTATAATTGGGTATCCTGATGGAACCTTCAAGGGATGCAATACTGTGACAAGGTATGAAGCCGCTGCGATGATCAGCAGGCTGCTTACCTATATTGAGGACGACATTGTTGGCACAAAGATAACAGATGTCATCAACGTTCTCGATGCAGTGAGTTTACGTCTGGGAACGATGATAAGAAAGAACGACGAATTTGAAAAGAAAACAGATGTGGCTATTAGTGGTTTGAAAGCGGCAGATGTAGATATCAAAGCGAATATCGAAGAAATCTCTAAAACAGTGGAATCGCTGAAGCAAACGGCAAATATTCACGACAAAGATATAATGAAACTCTACGAAGCTCTTGCAGCTCTGCAGAAAAGGTTGGATGTGAAAGTCGCTGATCTTGAAAATGCGCTCTCGGCGAAGATCGATGCGAACGAAGAAAAGATAGCAGCTCTTTCCGATCTCACCGCTGAGCAGGTCAATTACGTTATGGATGAGCTTGATTCCATTAACTCTCAGGTTTCTGAGCTCAGAGACGGGCTTTTCGCTGTTAGAGATGATATGGAAGCATCCATCGCTGATCTTAAAGAAGCCGACGAAGCCATATCTTCGAAGCTCTCGGTTGAAATCGCAGCCGTGAACAAGGAAATCGAAGCCCTTCAAAAGAAAGTTTTCGCTTTCGGGCCTCTGAAAGATGTTGTCAAGGATCTTTCCGCGACAGCCAATGCCCAGGCTGGTAAGATATCTTCGGTTGAAAGCGAAGTCGGCGAGATTGGAGCGATGCTTGATAACGTTGCTATGACGCTTGGCTACACAAGAATAAAACTTGACAGAGCCCTTGAAGACATTGAAGCTACCAAGGACAGAGTAACAGCTCTTGAGAACGGAGTAACAGCTCTTGAGAACGGAGTAACAGCTCTTGAGGATAAGTCCACTGTCTTTGAGTCGCAAATCAACGAATTGAATCAATCCGTCGCCACGGCGTACGCCTTTGGCATCGGTGGTCTTATAGTGGCTGTCGCTGCCATCATAGTAGGTGCAATGTAGACCCCTTAAGGGGCTTAAAAACAACATCAATTTCACAAGTAAAGGAGGGTGTTAAGTTATGAGAAAACTTTTGTTAGTTTTGCTTGTTGGACTCTTGAGTGTGGCATCTTTCGCCACGGTTAGCTTTTCAGGTAAAGCAACTGCTGGGGTCTCAGTGACAATGGACGCAGCAGGAAACATCACTCTGGATATCCCGTGGAGTGGCTATTTTGTGGCGGGCGCATCTGACTCTTCGACCAACACGGAATTTTGTGTTTACTTTGGCATGGGCTTTGACACGGCTCTGGCAGGTTACGTTCAACAGTATCTGTACAAAACAGATGCTCTGAGCGTCCGCTACAGACTTGGGAAACCGATGTTGTATACGTGTTGGAATCCATGGGGAACGTGGTATGTTTACAATGACGCTGCAGCTCTGGCTCTTCTTTTCGACATGACTTCCGGTGATTTGACAGACAACCTTGGAGTGTATGCTTACTTTCCAGATGTAGAAGATGGAGAAGGTGCAAGCGTTGATTTGGACGTTGTCAACAGTCTGAGCTTTTTGTACTTCACAATCGATGTTGCAGCAAAGGGTATTGTGAGCGCTGGTGCAGGTGCTTTCCCAGAGCTCGGTACCGATGTAGCAATTGATCTTGGAGAAGCTCTCGGTCTTCCTGAGGGATCTTCACTCAGCGCATTTGCTTACCTTGGTCTTGATCCATCAGCGGAAGATGTCACTAACATGTTGAGCGCTTACAAGGTTGGTGCTAGCTTTGGCTACGACACAGTGACTGGATCTTTCAGTTTTGCAGGTCCCGGCGGTGTTATTGCTGCGTCGTTTAAAACAACTGCGCTCAATCCTGTTACACTCGGCGGTAGTGTTAGTTTCCCGGTTGATCTGGGAGACGTCTCAGATCTCACCCTTAGCGGTTACCTCAAGTGGGCATACGAACTTCTCAGCAACAAAATCTCTGTTACATATGATGGTGGAGACGTTACCGCTGGGTGGACAATTACTGTTTCCTACTGATCTTTAATTTGTTAAAACCGAATGACCCCGGTCTTTTGACCGGGGTTTTTGTTTGATGTGTCGAATTAGCGGTGGTAATTCTACGTGGTATTATAGGTTTTGAAGCGCGCAACGGAGGTGATCAAATTGATATGGCTTTTGATAGTGCTGGGAGTTGTTTTTCTTGTTGTGATATGGTTTGTGGCAGTTTATAACAGTCTTGTCAGGAAAAGAAAACGGGTTGAGAATTCCTGGAGTCAAATCGATGTTCAACTGAAACGGCGTCATGATCTGATACCAAATCTTGTGAATTCGGTTAAAGGATACATGAAATTCGAGAAAGAAACACTTGATGCTGTTATTTCTGCTCGTGCAAAAGCTGTGTCTGGGGGTTCAATTCAGGATAGACTGAAAGCCGAAGGAGAGCTTTCCGGGGCATTGTCAAGGCTTCTTGCCGTGTTTGAAAGATATCCTGAGTTGAAATCCAGCGAGCGAGTCGCTCAGCTCATGGAAGAGCTCACGACGACTGAGAACAGAATCACTTATGCCAGACAGTTCTACAACGATACTGTTATGAAGTACAACACTTCTATAGAAGTGTTTCCGAACAATTTCATTGCTTCCATGTTTGGCTTCAAGACCTATCCGTTTTTTGAAGCTCCAGAAAAAGAAAAGGAAACTCCCAAAGTTGATCTTGGTTTCTGAGGTGTTCTTGAGTGGATTTTGTTCAACAGCAGGCGAAGAATATCAGAAAGACTTATCTGTTAGTGGCGTTGTTCATGATCATGATGGTCTTTCTTGGTTTTTTTATTGATGTGATTTTTTCCATATTTCCTATCGTAACACTCTTGATGGTCACAATAGCAACTGTGCAGGTGTTGGTGGGCATTGGTTCAGGTCCGTCTCTTGTGCTCAAGTCGGTTCAAGCTAAACCACTTTCTGATGATTCCTTTGAAGAAAAGCAGCTTAGCAATATTGTTGAAGAAGTGTGTGTGGCTTGTGGACTGAGCCATATTCCCAAGGTGTATGTGATTGAAGATGATAGTATAAACGCCTTTGCAACAGGGTTTTCTCCTGAAAAAAGTGCTGTTTGTGTTACTCGTGGTCTGCTTGATGAGTTAAATCGAGAGGAAACTGAGGGTGTGATAGCTCACGAAATCAGCCATGTGTTGAACAAAGATACACTTCTAATGACAATGGTGAGCGCAATTTTGGGAACAATTGTTTTGGTGCAAATCGTGGCCTGGCGCACGCTTTGGGGCTATGGAAGGTTTGGTCGAATCTCCAAAGGTAAAAGGGGAAAAGACAGTTCTGGTTATGTGTTTCTTGCTCTGTTGATGATTGCCGCTGTCGCCACGCTCTTTGCGCTACTTGGAAGAATAACTGTTTTCGCGGTTTCCAGAACAAGAGAGTACTTTGCCGATGCCAGAGCCTCTGAACTGACCAGAAACCCCAAGGGGCTTGCAAATGCGCTGAGAAAAATTGCGAGGAACGAGAAAATGAAAGTTGCCAGCATCGCAACTGCTCATCTTTTCATCGCAGATCCGTTGAAGAGAAAGGTGAATGAGCGTCATGGCAAATTGGCAAATCTTTTCAGCACTCATCCGCCGATTCACATGAGAATCGCTATCCTTGAGGGTGTTGATGCCGAAACCGTCTACAAAGAGTTGTACGAGGTGAAGGGATAATGAAAAAAATTGCCGTTGTGGGTAAGGTAAATATAGATACGTTTATTCATGTTGAGAAGCTCGAATACGGTAGAAATCATTTGTCGAAGAGAGTGTATACAGATGTTGGAGGAAAGGGAGCGAACACCGCCGCAGCACTCGCTAAACTTGGCTTTGAACCTGTGCTTCTTGCAAGTGTAGGAAGCGATAGTTCAGGCAAATCTGCTCTGAAAAGGCTTGAAAAGTTGGGTGTTGATACCTCTTTGGTGAATTTTTCCAGTTCCCATACTGGGAGAACATTTGTCGTTGTGGACAACCAGGGTCGAAATACGATGTTTCATGCTCTTGGAGCTAACAAAGATCTTCTCGCTGAGAATGTGAACTGGATATTTCTTGAGAACAGTTCAATTGTGTTTGTGCAGTTTGGCATTCCCATTGAAACAGCACGGGAAGTAGTGGTCATGGCGAAGAGAAATGGCAAGACTGTCTTTGTCGATCCAGGTGGTTTGGAAAGTGAAGTGCCCTTTGATATCCTTCCGTTTATCGATATCATAGCTCCCAACGAAAGTGAGCTCTTCGCTCTTTCTGGAAAAGACACAGTTGAGAAAGGCGCAAAATCTCTTGTCTCGCGTGGTATCGAGACCGTGCTTGTTAAGCAAGGTAAAAAGGGAGCGTCGCTTTACACGGCAAAAAGCTCATTCCATTTCAACGCTTACGATGTCAATGTCGTTGACACCACAGGAGCGGGGGATGCCTTTAACGGAGCGTTCATAGCGGCCATGATCTTGAAGATGGACCCTTACGACGCTCTCAAACTTGCCGTTGCAAGCGCATCTCTTGCGGTTCAGAAGAAGGGGACTTCAAGTTCAAGTCCAGTCCGAGAAGAACTTATGGGCTTCCTTAAAGAACGTGGGGAAGATGCCCTTTTGAAGTCGCTGATAATGTAACAAGGAGGCGTTTTTGTGAAATACATAGTTGTTACAGGTGGAGTTCTCAGTGGGATAGGTAAGGGGATTTTCTCTGCTTCTCTTGCCCGCCTCTTGAAGGATTCAGGTGTGGATGTGAGTGTTCTGAAAGTCGATCCATATCTGAATGTCGACGCCGGTACAATGAATCCAAATCAGCACGGTGAAGTGTTTGTTACGGAAGATGGCTATGAGGCTGATCTCGATCTTGGACACTACGAAAGGTTTTTGGGGGAAGATATGAAGCGCAGTAATAACATAACCGCTGGACAGATTTACTCCAAAGTCATTGAAAAAGAGAGGAGCGGAGGATATTTAGGTTCAACGGTTCAAATAGTCCCTCATGTTACCGGCGAGATAAAGGACAGGATCCTGTCTCTTCAAGGATATGTGAACGTCATAGAGATAGGTGGTACTGTTGGTGACATTGAGAGTGAGGTGTTTCTTGAAAGTGTGAGGGAGCTCGCTCTGGAAAGATCTCAAGATGATTTTGTCTTTGTGCATGTGACATATGTTCCCTATCTCTCAGTATCGAATGAGTTCAAGACGAAACCAACTCAACAGTCTGTTCAGCTTCTCAGACGTGCCGGGATTAACCCAGATATGATAGTTGTCAGAAGTGAAAAGTATGTTGGAGAAGAAGTGCTCAACAAGGTTGCACTTTTTGGTGGTGTTCCGCGTGATATGGTCATAAATCTTCCTAATCTCTCCAATGTGTATTCAGTCTTGGAAACATTGAAAGATCTACAAGTCCATACAAAAGTGGCGCAAAGATTGTCAGTGAAGCTCAAAAGCTGTGCCCAGTGGATCTATCCGAAAGATTTTAAACCGTTCAGAGTTGCTTTAATTGCGAAATACCTTGGAACAGACGATGCATACAAGAGCATTGTTGAGTCGGTTTTCCTCTCTGGTTGCCGAAAACCGGAAACTGTGGACTCAGAGATGCTTGAATCTTTGTCTTGGGAAGAGGTATGCGAGTATCTTGATCAGTACGATGGGCTAATAGTTCCCGGTGGATTTGGAAAGAGGGGCATAGAAGGAAAGATAAAGGCTATAAGGTATGCCAGAGAGCATGGCAAACCAATGCTCGGAATCTGTCTTGGCATGCAGCTCATGATAGTGGAATTTGCAAGACATGTTATGGGCTACGCGGATGCGAACTCAACTGAATTTGATCCGGCTACATCCCATGCGGTTATTACCATGATGGAAGAGCAGAAAAGAATCATGAAGTTAGGGGGGACAATGCGTTTGGGTTCGCAAGAAATGGAGATTCAGCCTCGAACAAGGTTGTGGAAGATATACAGAGGATCGCCCAAAATTAAGGAAAGACACAGACACCGCTATGAGGTGAACTACGATATGTTTCAAGATATGTTCAAGAAACCATCAGAGTCCGGCTATAAGTTGGTTGTGGCGGCTAAATCTGCTTTTGTTGAGGCTGTTGAACTTCAGGATCATCCGTTTTTCGTGGGAGTTCAGTATCACCCGGAATTCAAGACAAAAGTCGGTAAGCCCCATCCGATTTTTGTGGAGTTTGTTTCGAGTATCTCAAGGGAGGAGGCGAGAAAGTGAAATTTCTGAAAATTGGTGTGCCAATAATAGCAGCGGTGGTTGCTTTTATCGTTATTACTGGTGTGTACCAGGTAGGACCATCAGAAGTGGCACTGGTGAAGACGTTTGGAGCATATTCTTATACCGTTGGACCGGGCATTCATTTTCACATGCCGTACCCGTTTCAGTCGCATGTGACAGTGGATGTAACAGGCCTGAGAAAGATCGAAATAGGTTTTCAAACTATTTACTATCGCGGACAAGTAAGATATGACAGCGTTCCCACTGAAGCTATTATGATCACGGGGGACGGGAATATGGTGTATGTGGAGGCAGTTGTCCAGTACAGGGTAGTGGATCCCACGAGTTTTGCTTTCAACATAACAGAAGAAGAAAGGCTTGTTAAGTTCACAACAGAATCGGTTCTTAGAGAAAGGGTTGCTGAAAGAAGTGTAGATGAGATCCTCACAACAGAAAGAGACCAGGTTGCCATGGAAACCACAGAAAGAGTTCAAAAACTTCTCGAATCGTACGATGCTGGAATAAGAGTAGAAAGTGTGTATTTGCAAGAGGTGGCACCTCCGGATCCGGTTGTATCAGCTTTTGATGATGTGAACAACGCGCGGCAGGATAAGGAAAGGTTCATAAATGAAGCCTTGAAATATGCAAACGACGTGGTTCCAAAAGCTGAGGGTCAGGCCCAGAAGATTCTCAGGGATGCGGAAGCTTACGCCGATCAGCAAATTTTGATAGCCCAAGGCGAGACATCGAGATTTCTGAAAGTCTACAATGAATACATAAAAGCTCCTGTGATAACTCGTCAGAGACTTCTATTGGAGACGTTGCAAGAAGTTCTTGGAAAGATGAAAAACAGAATACTCATTCTTGATTCAAGCAATACTTTAAAACTGCTGGATATAACTGAAATTATGGGGGGTGAGGCGCCATGAAGCTGGCGATTCTTATAACTGTGGCTGTAGTAGTTGTCATAGCCGCCGTTTTTGCCGTATCCTCCTTGTTCATAGTGGATCAAACCGATCAGGCGGTGCTGCTTAGATTTGGAGAAATAAGAAAAATCATTACAGAACCGGGTCTCTACTTCAGGACACCGTTTATCGACAATGTACACAGGTTTGAGAAGAGGATAATGATCTATGATATAGCTGTAGAAAAGATAATCACCGCGGACAAGAAAACTCTTTTGATAGATACCTATGTGCTCTGGAAGATATACGATGCGAAGAAGTTCATAGAGTCTATCAAAAATATGGATCTTGCTTTGACAAGAATAGACGATGTGGTCTACTCCCACGTGCGTGATATTTTTGCAAAACATACACTCGAAGAGATCGTTTCTGAAGAGAGAAACGAGTTTCTGAGTACTGTTACAGAACTCAGTAGGAATAGCCTCTATGATTTTGGTATTGAAATTGTTGAAGTTCGCGTGAAACACGCCGACTTGCCAAAGGAAAACGCGCAGGCCGTTTACAACAGAATGAAAGAAGAAAGGTATAGTATAGCGGCTCAGATAAGAGCGGAAGGACGAAAGGAATCCGAGAAGATCAAAGCTGAAGCCGACAAAACTGTTACCGTTACCCTGGCAACGGCTGAAAGTCAAGCTCAAACACTACGTGGAACTGGTGAGGCGAGCGCGACTATCATATACTCTGCAGCTTATTCGCGCGATCCAGAATTCTATGAACTGTGGAAGATTCTCACTGTGTACAGATCTTCATTAACGGATTCGACTCTGATTCTCGGTGAGAACAGTGACTTACTGAGGTACTTTCAGCAGATAAAGTGAAAAAAGAGGGGGAATTCCCCCTCTTTTTTTATTTTTTTATTTCGCATAGGCGATACTTCTTCGTTCTCTGATCACCACTACTTTCAGTACACCGGGATATTCAACTTCTTCTTCGATCTTTTTTGCAATGTCGTATGCAATCTTATCTGCTTCCGCGTCGTCAATTTTCTCTGGTTCAACTATCACTCTGACTTCCCTTCCAGCTTGTATTGCGTATGCCTTTTCCACGTTCTTGAAACTCATGGCAATTCTCTCCATCTTCACAAGTCGTCTTATGTAATTTTCAAGGCTTTCACGTCTCGCACCGGGACGAGCCGCCGACAGCGCATCAGCAGCTGCAACAAGCACAGATTCAGGGCATATGGGTTCTTCTTCACCGTGGTGACTCATTATCATGTTGGCTATCAGTTCGGATTCTCCGTAGCGCCTCGCTATCTCTGCTCCAATTTCTGTGTGGGCTCCCTCAATTTCGTGATCCAAAGCTTTTCCAATATCATGTAACAAGCCACCTCTTCTCGCCTTATCGGCGTCTAAACCAAGCTCTTCTGCCATAAGTCCTGCTAATTGAGCGACTTCTATAGAGTGGGTGAGAACATTTTGACCATAACTTGTTCTGAATTTCAGTTTTCCAATCAGTTTAACCAGCTCGATGTGCAAGCCCGTTACACCTGTTAAGAAAGTTGCTTCTTGACCTGTATCCTTTATTACCTTTTCAATTTCCTGTTTGGCTTTTTCGTACATTTCTTCTATTCTCGCAGGGTGTATACGCCCATCAACAACGAGCTTCTCGAGTGTTATTCGAGCTATTTCCCTTCTTATTGGATTGAAACCTGATAGAACCACTACTTCTGGAGTGTCGTCTATAATCAAATCAATCCCTGTGAGTTTTTCAAAAGTTCTTATGTTTCTTCCTTCTCTTCCTATTATTCTACCTTTCATATCATCAGACGGTAGACTCACCGTGGATACAGTGAGTTCGTTTATATACTCAGGAGCGTATCTTTGCACAGCAACAGCGATGATGCGCTTGGCCTCCTTTTCCATTTGCTCTTCGTATTGATCCTTTATCCTTTTGAAGAGTTGGCCGAGATCGTGTTCATATTTGTTGCGTGCTTCTTCTAAAACTATTTCTCTTGCTTCTTCTACAGTCATTCCCGCCAACTGATTGAAGCGTTCTTGCAGTTCCTTTTCTTTTTGCTCTATTTTCTTTTTTTGAGCTTCAATCTGTGTTTTCTGACTTTCAATGAAACTTTCTCTCTTATCTACGTTTTCCTCACGCTTTGCTATGATTTCTTCCCTCTTCAAGAGACGTTCTTCATAACTTCTCAGCTCTTGCTCCCGCTTTTTTCTCTCTGATTCTATTTCCTCTTTGATCTTGTGAGCTTCTTCACGCGCGTCTATAATCGCTTTTTTTCTGATCACTTGCGCTTCCGCTTCAGCTTTTTTCTTTATAGATTCTGAATCTTGCTGCACCTCTCTCATTTTCTTTTCTATTTGGAATCTGCTCAGCAGATATCCTATGAGCAAGCCTGCAATCCCTGAAAGAACTATGAATAGCCAGTTCATTTCGTTTAAGCACCTCCTTCTATATTAAGTCCTCTTATCTGATCGTAAGAAAAGCCGCGTCTTGCAAGAAAATCCTTTATTTTCCCTTTGCTTACCTTGTGTAGAGTCAGTATTTTCAACATTACCTGGTTGAGATCGTTTTCTGATAGAACTCTATCAATGACCGACAATGCTGTTTCTTCGTCAATTCCGAGCTGCGTAAGCTTTCTGCGAATTGCAAAAGGTCCGTAACCATATACTGTCAACATATCGCTGGCGTAGATGTATGCAAACTCTTCATCATTGATTTCACCGGTCTTTTTCAGGGTTTCAACCGTCTTGTCAATAACTTCCTGATCATAACCGAAATCAGATAACTTTCTAACAACTTCAGCCACAGATCGAGCTCTGTACTTCAAAAACCTACGCACATCTTTCAATGCGTCCTGTGGACTATTCTTTCTCCTTCTCATCCTGCGTTTTCTCCAGAGGTAAATTGTATTTCTTACGGATTCTCCTTTCGATTTCCAGCGCTATTTCAGGATTTTCTTTGAAAAAGGCGACAACGTTGTTCTTACCCTGACCAAGAGTGAATTCCTTACCGTTTTCTCCCACATAGTAGAACCAGCTTCCCTTTCTCTGAAGAAGATCCTCGGAAAGAGCGACGTGGAAAAGATCGTTCTCCCTTACTATACCTTTTCCATAAATTATGTCGAAAAAGGCTTTTTTGAATGGCGGTGCGACTTTGTTTTTGACAATTTTAGCCGAAACAACATTCCCTACGATTTCCGCTCCGTCCTTGATCGCTTCTGCGCGTCTTATCTCAATTCTGAGCGTTGAATAAAACTTTAAAGCGATACCTCCCGTGGTTGTCTCGGGACTTCCGTAAAGAACACCTATTTTCATCCTTATTTGGTTTGTGAATATGACGACAGCGTGAGATCTGTTAACGTTTCCTGCTATCTTTCGGAGAGCTTGAGACATAAGCCTTGCCTGTAATCCAACCTGCATATCGCCCATTGCTCCTTCGATCTCGACTCTTGGCACCAAGGCAGCTACAGAGTCCACCACGACCAAATCAACGGCATTGCTCCTTATTAACTCGTCCACAATTTCAAGAGCCTGCTCGCCGTAGTCTGGTTGAGATATGAGCAGAGATTTCAGATCCACTCCAAGCGCCTGTGCGTAGACCGGGTCCAAGGCGTGCTCGGCATCGACGATCGCTGCTATTCCGCCGGCTTTCTGCACCTCGGCTATCGCGTGAAGAACAACAGTTGTCTTACCACTTGCTTCGGGACCATATATTTCCACAATTCTGCCCCTTGGATAACCGCCCACACCTGTGGCGATATCTAAGGAAAGAGATCCTGTTGGGATCACATCAACGGGCATAACCTTTTTGTCATCGCCAAGTATCATTATAGAACCCTTTCCAAAGCTGTTTTCTATCTTTCGTATCGCTTTTTCCAGGACTTCTAACCTGGCTTTCTGTTCCTTTTCATTCATTCTTTATCAATCCTCCTTCAAAGCGGCACTCGTAAACGCATTTGTAAATCGGACCCGATGGTGTTAATTTTGAAGAATAGATAGAAAACCTGTCAACACCGACAACAATTGGTTCGATGTTGATATCTTCAATAAATCTGTCCCACATAACTGGGTAGTCCTTGATTCTTCCAAGAGTTATATGGGGCGCAAACCTTTCCTCAAAAGAAAAGCCGTGCTTTGAAAGCTCTCCACGCATTTCTTCATAAAGCCGAGAAAGGGCTTTCCCCGATTCCACACCCATCCAGAAGACTCTTGGGGCTTTACCTTTCTTGAAGCATCCCACCTTTTCCACGACAAATGAAAAGGAAGGGAATCCCCTGACTCTTTGGCAAAGATGTTGAGCTATCTCATCAACCTGTCTCGGTTGAACTTCGCCGAGAAAGAACAAAGTTAAATGAACATTTTCTCTTTTTACCCAACTGGCTCGGAAGCCTCTTTTCTTGAGTTTCTCAACTGTTTGCATCGCGGCATCTCGAACCGCATCGTTAACATCAATAGCTATGAAGCAACGCATGACTTCATCCCCCCAGAAATCTCTTGTTTTGAACAACATATACGGCGCCGGAAATCACTGTGAAGACGGCGCAAATGTGTACAAAGAAAATTGTAAGAAGCTTTGCATCAAATACGAACGCCTGCGAGATGAGTATGAGGATCACAAGAATAATTTGAGTGACTGTTTTGATCTTTCCCCACATATTTGCCTGAACTACCTTTCCTTTACTCGAAGCAAGGATTCTGAAGGCGCTCACTACGCTGTCTCTGGAGATGATCAGCGCAACTAACCAGGCTGGAATGTAACCAAAAGGTATCAAAGCTATCATCACGGAACTGATCAGAACTTTATCTGCGATTTGGTCCAGTACTTTGCCGGTATTCGTTATGAGGTTCAACCTTCTTGCAATCAGCCCGTCAATGTAATCGGTGAATGAGGCAACGGCAAACAGCGCCAAAGCCCAGGTCCAGTTTGAAAGCGATATGAGCACAAAGATAGGAATAGTCAGCAGTATTCTAAAAACTGTGATGGAATTGGGAATGTTCATAGTGCCACTCCTTCCAGGTCATAGTCAAGGCTGGCAGTAATGGTAACGTGGTAGAAGCCGGGAATTATTAAAGAATCGCGGCTTTGCACTAACACATTGCCGTCCACCTCAGGAGCGTCCATGAAGCTTCTTGCGATGTAGTAACCATTTTCTTGCTCTTCTACAAGAGTCTCAATCGTTTTACCCGTCCATCTGCTCATTCGTTTTCTGGAGATCTCTTTTTGAAGAAGCATGAGTTCTTCTTGCCTCGCTAACGCAGTGTCGCGTGGGATTTTTGGAAAAAAGCTTTTAGCTGGCGTTCCTTCTTCGTCAGAGTAAACAAAACAGCCCAGCCTATCAAACTGAGCCTCTTTGAGAAATTCCAAAAGTATTTCAAAATCGTTTCTCGATTCACCGGGAAAACCAACAATGACGCTTGTTCTGACAACCGCATCAGGTTGAGCACTCCTGATTTGCTGCAGAATATCTAAGATTTGCTCACTCTTTTTCTGTCTGCCCATTTTCTCAAGAATCTTGTCACTACCGTGTTGGACTGGTATATCAAAATAGGGAAGAACCTTTTTGCAGGTTGTCATTGTATCTATCAATTGAGGTGTGATATGATCGGGGTGCAGGTACATCACCCTGATCCAGAATCTTCCATCTATCGAATCAAGTTTCTTCAGTAGATCACAGAGAGTGCCTTCGTCGGTATCTATCCCGTACGCCGAAGTGTCCTGTGCTACGAGTATTATTTCCAGGACTCCGTTTCGAACGAGCTGCTCAGCTTCCGAGATGACGAAATTCATCCTTCTGCTTCTGTAAGAACCCTTGAATGCTGGAATTGCGCAAAAGGAGCACGTGTGGCTGCACCCGTCAGCTATTTTTATATACGCATACGGTCCACTGTCGAAGCGTACTGAGGTGCTGTAGATGCTTTCCGGGTGGCGGTAAATAACTTTCTTTTCACCTTTTTCCACAGCGTCGGCGATTCTCTCTGGTGGGACAACACCAAACCATCCGTCAACTTCGTGAATTTCCCTTGTAAGATCCTCAAAATACCGCTGAACTAAACACCCTTTGACGAACAACAGGAATTTTCTGCGTTTCTTGTGATCTATAAAATCAAATATTTCGCTTATAGAATCCTTTTTAGCTTCCTCTATGAATCCGCATGTGTCCAGAATGACTGCCTCTGCTTCTTCAATATCTTCAACGATCTCATGTGATCTCTGCTCCAGAATCGCCCTTAAAACGGCGCAGTCCGCTTCGTTCTTTGGACAACCCAATGCCTTTATTCCTATTCTCACTAATATTCACACCTTCCAGTGAAAGCCTTCGCTTCTCCAGATAAAGGTTTCTTATGTGCTCGAGCTCTCTTTTGTACTCGTCATTCGCGTAGTTTGGATAAGTGAATTCCCAATGTCTGAATGATCCATTAAGGTACATGAGAGTGATTTCAGCGTACACTCCTTTGCCAACATAGATCCTATTTGTCCAACTCTTTGTTGAAGCCAGAACGAAGTTCATATGATGAATATACCCCGGGTCAAGATTGAATTTTCTCTTGCCTTCAACCGCAAACGCCATTTCTAATTGATTTGTTTTCAACTTAACATCGGCTATCAAAGAGGGATGAATTAATCTCTCAAAACCAATCAGCTTACCCTTAGAACCCGGTCCCAGCTCCCTGTCATAGTAAGTGGTGTACCTCCCAAAATCGAGTTCCTTGGATATATAGTCAATTTTTCCAAATGATTCTTCAAGAAGTGGCGTTATCTCCTTGAACCAGTAATCCAGATACGGCGAAAACATGAAAATCACAAGGTTCACCATTTCTGGGGAGCTCACCTTTCCCACACTATCACCTCAAAACTGTCAAGCCTTACCACCCATTCCTTTCCTACTGTCTTGATAAGACATGTTCCAGTGTTTTCAGTAACAGTGTGCTTTGTACCCTTAGACAGAATCACAGAATCACTGGCTGAAACTTCCGAACCATCCACTAATATTGACTCACTCGATGTGTTAACCAACTTCACAGAGGATTTTTCAAGTGTGTTCAAAAACTGATTTAACGACACAAAAAAGAAAAACACAGCCACAGCCATCATACTCAGCATCACGACTAAGAGCTTTGAAGCCTTATCACTTTCTCTGCTTTTCAATTTTTTAACAACAGGATGCTGTGAAGATTTCAACGCTTCTTCGTATTGCCGAAGCATTTCATTTCCATCTAAACCCAGGAGTTCAGCGTACCTCTTTATATATCCCTTAACATATAGAGGAACATCTACTCTGTTGAAAGATCCTTCTTCGATTAATCGAAGCTTCCACGGTGGAATTTTCAGCTCTTCGGCCGCTTCATTGACAGTGAGCCCCTTTTCTTCGCGAGCTTTTTTAAGATCCTCACCCACTTTGATCCACTGGTCCAAACTATTCACTCCTCAAGCAGATAAGACAAAGCTTTCGTCATGCCGACGATTCTGCTTCTGATCTATTCGTTTTCTTAAACTATTATATCAGCTCAAGCAGTTCTTTCGAATTGGCTGTATATCTTTTCACCCCTTGTTTTGAGAGAACATAAACACCCTCTTGATTCAAAGCTTTTTCAATAGCTGAAAGAACTGTTTCTCTGTCCTGATCGCTTTCTACAAAGTCTATCTCATCGCCGTTAATAATCAACATGTTTTTTTTAGGTTTCAACAGAAATTCCTCATCATAATACGCATTCAGTCTTCTCCAGTACTCTTTTTCAACTTCCATTTCATAAATTCGTCCCCTCTTTCTTATTCTCTTGAGTGTCGTGCTTACACAACAGTATATGTAGATCGTAAGCTTGGGTGTTGGAGTTATCTTTGACATTGTTTGGTAGAACGAGTTGTACAGTTCATATTCCATTTCTTCCAAGAAGCCCGAATCTTTTTGCATTTTAACAAAGACAAAATCTCCGATCATGGATCTGTCCATGACCGCATTCTTTACTTTACTTGCTTCCTTGATTTGAAGAAACCTCTTGTGAAGGAAGAATAGCTCCATCGTCAGACACCACCGGCGTTTATCTGTGTAGTATTTCTGAAGGATTTCATCAGCTACTGGATCAGCCATTTCATAGAATCCTGTCATCCCCATACCTTTTTCGAGGATCTCTACGAGACTCGTTTTGCCCGCACCCACTGTCCCTTCCACGACTATTTCCAGCATCATTCGCACCTCGCATGATTGTGATAAATGATTCTCTGATCTATTTCACCGTTTTTGACCTTCTGGAGTATATCTCTTATCACCAAATCTAATCCCGAAAACGATTTGTCGACTTTTTCAGTGTCTATTACAAGAAGCGCAGAGGAGTCGTAGTTAGCAAAGAAGCTTTCATATTCCTCATTCATTGTCTGCCAATAGTTTTCATCTATTTCAAGTTCCCACTGCCTTCCCCTTTTCTTAATACGATCTATCGCAACTTCTACGCTGCATTTGAGATATATCATCAACTCGGGATAAGGTACCAGTTCTATGAGTTCGTCGTGCAGTTCTTTGTAAATGCTGTATTCAAGGGCGTCCATTTCACCTCTTTTCAGAAGCACATTTGGAAAGATGTGATCACAGTGTATGGATCGATCCATGATTACGTTCCCTTTCTTGCAAGCCAGTTTCATTTGCTGAAATCTTTTTGTTAGAAAGTAGATTTGAAGTTGAAATCCCCATCTTTGTGGATCTTTGTAGAAATTTTCAAGTATATCTACAAGCTTTTGATCAGTGAGTTCGTAAAATGGTTCCAGCTTGAGCCAACGCGAGACACAGTTAATGAATGTGGTCTTGCCAGCTCCTACAACACCTTCAACAACTATTCGCGGTTTCATCAGTTTTCATCCTTTCTCAAATATTTTTTTGCTTCTTCATATACAGAGGGCACTGCCGCAAGAATTTCTCCACTTTGCAACTTGTATGCGTCGCTGTGTATTCCTCCAACATTTATCCCGGCTTCGCGAGCAATTACAACTCCAGCCGCTGTATCCCATGGTTTTAGGCCGACTTCCCAGTAAAGGTCACAGCGTCCAGCCGCAAGGTAGCACAATTCGAGTGCGGCACTGCCTATGATACGAATTTCTTGTACTCTTTTATACATTGTTTGAATCGAACTAAGTGTCCATTCCATCAAAGCTTCGTTGTAAGGCCAGCCCGTTACGGCAAGAGCTTCACTCAGCGAACACATCTTTTTGTTGTAAATCTTCCTCCCGTTCAGAAAAGCGCCTTTCCCAGTTTCCGCACAGAACAACTCATTTGATGCGGGAGAATAGACCACTCCCTCTTTTAGAAGGTCTCCATCTGCCCTCGCTATGGAAATGGCAAAATATGGTAGACCATGTGAAAAGTTCAGAGTTCCATCTATTGGATCAATGATGAACGTCCATTCACTTTCGGGAATTGCTGTTTCATTGGATTCCTCGGCCACAAACACAGCCTCGGGAATTTCCTTCTTTAAACGTGAAATTATGTACTCTTGGCTCCTGATGTCTATTTCTGTTACGATATCTGAAGATCTGGATTTGAAACGCATTGTGTAACGCTCATTTGCTGAATCCAAGATGATCTTTCCAGCTTCCACGGCAATCTCACTTAGGAGCTCAATTGTTTTCATTTATCTTCACCTTCCATCTCCTCCTTGAGTTTGAACAATTCGTCTCTCAGCCTTGCAGCGTCTTCATACCTCAGTTCACTTGCGGCTCTATACATTTCTTCTTCCAACAGGGCCATGTAATCTTCTCTCGAAATGCTGTCTGCTGTTTCGATAACACTTTTAAGTTCCTTTTTTTCTTCATCCATGAACTGCTCGAACACCTGCATTTCAAGTGGCTTGACGATTGTTTCGGGAGTGATTCCATGACGTTTGTTGTATTCTATTTGTATCTTTCTCCTTCTGTTTGTTTCCCGGATAGCTCTTTCCATGGCTGGTGTAACCCTGTCTGCGTACATTATTACCTTTCCGTTGAGGTTTCTTGCCGCTCGTCCGATCACCTGTATCAGCGTTGTTTCTGATCTCAAAAATCCCTCTTTATCGGCATCAAGAACTGCAACAAGAGAAACCTCGGGTAGATCGAGTCCCTCTCTGAGCAGGTTAATTCCCACTACCACATCGACATCCCCTCTCCTCAGCTTCTTGAGCACATTCACTCGCTCGATGGCATTCATCTCAGAATGTATATAGAGAGATCTAACACCAAGTTCTGTCAAATATTCGCTGAGACGCTCGGCTGTTTTCTTTGTCAGAACAGTTACTATTGCGCGTTCTTTCCTGCTTCTAACGGATTCGATTTCATTTATCAGGTCATCCACCTGGTTCTCTGTCTTTTTTACCTCGACATATGGATCAACAAGCCCGGTGGGTCTTATTATTTGCTCCACCATTTGATCTGAAATACTTCGCTCGAAATCACCAGGCGTTGCTGAAACAAATATCACTTGATTAACCTTTTTCAGAAATTCTTCAAATGTCAGTGGACGATTGTCATAAGCTGAAGGTAAGCGAAAACCATATTCCACAAGGTTTTTCTTTCGCGAGCGATCTCCGCGCCACATTGCTCTCAACTGGGGAACAGCTATATGGGACTCATCGATGAAGACTAAGAAGTCTTCATCAAAGTAATCCAGTAGCGTGTAAGGTGGATCTCCTGGCTTTCTTCCATCGAAGTGACGAGAGTAGTTCTCGATTCCCGGACAATATCCAAGCGTAGACAACAGCTCAAGATCATTCAGCGTTCTTTGACTTAGTCTTTGGGCTTCAAGGTGTTTTCCCTGGCGATTTAGCTCCTCAAGCCGCGCTTTCAGCTCCTCGCGAATAGACCTTATGGCTCGTTTTACCTTTTCTTCAGTTGTGATAAATTCAATGGTGGGATATATTATTAACTTCTGGAACTGCTCAATTCTGTTTCTGTTTAATTTGTCAAAAGAGTAAATTTGCTCAATTATATCTCCAAAGAACTCGACTCTGATGCCTTCATCTTGATAGGTGGGAAATATTTCGATAGTGTCTCCAGAGATTCTGAAGCACCCTTTTGAATTTACATCATCACTTCTGGTGTATCCAATTTTTGCCAATTTTCGAGCCATCTCTTGGGGATTTTCTTTCTTTCCAACGGTAATGTACATGTTCATTTCTTCAAAATCTCTTGGATCTCCTGAAGCGTATATACTCGAAACACTCGCGACCACAACGACATCTTTTCTTGTTTTGACTGATTTGAGAGTGGACATGCGCATTCGAACAAGAATATCGTTAATATCCGCGTTCTTTTCTATGTATAGATCTCGTGTTGGCACGTAAGCTTCGGGTTGATAGTAATCGTAGTAGCTTATGAAGTATTCAACACAATTGTTGGGAAAAAAAGCTTTGAATTCACTGTAGAGCTGAGCGGCAAGGGTTTTGTTCGGTGAGATTACAAGGGTTGGTTTCTGCAGTTCCGCGATGACATTTGCCATTGTAAACGTCTTACCACTACCCGTGACTCCTATCAGTGTTTGAAAACGATTGTTACTTCTTATACCCCTTACTAAAGCATCTATAGCCTCGGGCTGATCTCCCGATGGACCGTATTCACTCACAAGCTTAAACATCGTATCCCTCCGCTCAATTATAAAAGATTAAAAGAAAGATAATGTATCCAAAGCTTCACGCCTTACCAAGAGAGCAGGTCAAACTGGTATACTCAATTCTGAGGTGTTGAGATGTGTACTCCTTGGAAGCGATAATGGTTGCTACTACGCTGATAGGATTTCTCGGCGTCGTTCTCAGAAGGAATTTCTTGATGAAGATCATCAGTTTAGACGTTATGAGCACAGGGGTTATCAGCTTTTATGTGGCAATAGCTTCACAAACAGGGGACAGCCCCCCAATTGTAACGGCAATGGCTGTTTCCTACGCGCATCCTGTGCCTCAAGCGGTAATTGTAACGGCGATTGTAATTGGTTTTGCAACCCTCACACTTTCCTTAACCTACACAATGTTGGTTGTTAAGAAAACTTCTACTCTTGATAGTCGAAGAGTTGAGGAGCGAGTTAATTGGTAAGGATTTATGTGCTGTTTAATCTTGCGCTCATCGTTTCTTCTATGCTCGCTTTTTTGAATAAGTTCAAGAAGAGCATACCACTTGCCGCTGGATTTGTGAACCTTGTGGTTGCCAACGTAATATATTGGTCTCAGCTTTCGGGAGAAGCTGTACTGTGGAATTCCTTTGGTGTGAAATTAATTCTTGACAATATCTCCAGAGATTTTCTTCTAATGAACAGCATCGTATTCCTCGCCTCGACTATTGTAGCTACGAAGAAGGAAAAGCCGTCGGTTTTTTTCTTTCTGCTCGCGTTATTTCTTCCCTCGTGCAACCTTATGTTTCTCTCTTGTGATATGTTCAATATATATGTCCTGCTGGAATTGACAACTCTTGTCGTTTTCCTCTTGGCGAGCTTTGGTGGGAAAACCAACCAGGTGTGGTCCGCTCTCAAATACATGGTACTTGGCACCGCTGGTATGAATCTTTACTTGCTCGGTGTGGGGATGATTTTTGCCCGCAGTAGGACGTTTGAACTACCCACATTAGTTGACATTATCCCGGCCGTGCTCGTGATATCCGGACTTCTGGTAAAGGCAGGGGTGTTTCTTTTCAGCATGTGGCTGCCTGATTTACATTCTTCTGTTGAGAGCGAACTGTCTGCGCTGCTCTCTGGCGTGGGGATCAAAACCGCTGTTTACGCCATATTGAGATTCAGCCCATCTCTTGGTAAGACTGTGGACGTTGTTGTTCTTTTCGGTGTGGTATCGGCCATCGCTGGTGTTGTCTTTGCTCTAAACGAAAGGAACTACAAAAGAATACTGGCTTATCACACACTCAGCCAGGTTGGTTTTGTGTTGTCCGCTCCGGCAGTGGGCTCATTTTACGCCTT
>Ga0190360_1000508_pt1 | contig 21660 bp, 11 predicted proteins | sample 48721834_MG_FD_161271 | JGI IMG/M metagenome (GOLD analysis project Ga0190360, IMG submission 161271) | Hydrothermal vent microbial mat bacterial communities from Southern Trench, Guaymas Basin, Mexico - 4872-18-3-4_MG | ecosystem: Environmental > Aquatic > Marine > Hydrothermal vents >... | reverse complement strand
CCCATACCCAGTTCCAGCTCTCTTTAAAGCCTTGATAAAATTTTCTTATCCCCATTCCGATCTCCCGAAAAATAGGTTGCTCAAACATAAATCACGACCCTATCTGCAATAGCGATCCTATCTTGTTGACAAATTTTTTACTGTCGTAAGGCTTTGTGAATATTGCCGATACACCTAAAGATTTCGCCTTCTCTTTGTCCTCTTCGGTAATCGTCTTACCTGTTAATATTATCACGGGTATGGCTGCCTTTGCAGGAAACTTTCGAACCCTCTCGAGTAGTGTAAAGCCTCCACCTGCCGGCATCATGAGATCGAGTATGATAAGATCAGGGCTGCCCTTCAAGATCGCCTGAGTTCCCTGATAAGTATCGGATGCAATTGTTACATCATATCCAGCCGCCTCAAGACGCATCATTACCATCTTCGCAAAATCAAGCTCATCCTCTACCAGCAAAATCTTCTTTCTATCTGCCATGTCTACCTCCATGGATAAATTCTATTCTAATCTATACCTTCTTCTTCATCATCCTGTTCCTCTCAATGCCGCTCAGGAGTCCAAATATTGGTCCCAGAAGAAAAAACATTAGCCACCCCCATAAACTATCTCTTCCTTCCAGAAAGATTGCCTTTAAATTGATCCCGATCACAATACCAAGAACCGTTCCTAAAATGGTATTCTGAAGGATCGGGTTTTCGATCGGATTCCAATCAAAATATCTCTTCATCTTCCTGCCCTCCTGTATTTATTGACTTTCCTGAAAAGTAATCCTAAATTTAGTTCCCCCTCTTCTGTAGACCCTTATCTCGCCTCCCAACTGGTCCTTCACGAGAATGTTGACTATATGCAGTCCAAGTGATTCTGTGCGATGTATGTCGATCTCCTCTGGAATTCCTATTCCATTGTCCCTTACAATGAGTTCGATCTTACCATTTTTTGAACGCAGCTCGATCAAAATCCTGCCTCTGCCTTTAAAAGATGCAGGAAATGCATGTTTCAATGAGTTTGAAAGCAGCTCATTTATAACGAGACCGCAAGGAACTGCCATGTCTATGCCGAGGCTGACTCCTTCTACATCTACTCTCAATTCTACTCTATGGGGATCGATGTTGTATGCACTGAACAGTCCGTGTGCAACATTTTCGATATATGTTGCAAAGTCCACACCTGCAAAGCTCTTTGACCTATAGAGAGTCTCATGGATCAATGCCATCGATCGGACCCTGTCGCGACTCTCCCTGAACATTTCCAGAGATTTTGTGTCTTTAACATGCATTGCCTGCAGATTAAGCAGGCTGCAGATCACCTGTAGGTTGTTCTTTACACGGTGATGAACCTCCTTAAGCAGAAGCTCTTTCTCCTTCAGCTCCTTTTGAAGCTGCTGATCTGCACGTATCCTCTCTATGGCCATTGCAATCTGTGAAGAGACAAACATCAGCATCATCTTTTCCTCCTGCCCGTACCTGACACCCTCCGAATAACTCTGCACCGTCAGAACCCCGATTGTCTCATCACGGGTCTTGAGCGGTACTCCGAGCCAGTAGAGGCACTTTGTTTCTCTTGGCTTTACCTCACCCCCCTTAATAAGCTCCTCTAATTTCTTTTGATCTGCCAGAAGCGGACGGCCAGTACGTATTACATATCCTGTAAGACCTCCTGCAGCCATCCTTGAACTCGGCTTTTTATCATAGGCATCAACAAAGTATGGAAACTGAATCCTGTCTGTGGCAGAATCATAAAGCGCAATGTAAAAGTTGTCGGCAACCATCAGCTCTGCTACTATCGCGTGTATTGAAAGGAACAATTCATTAAGGTCCTTTGAAGCAATTGCAGCCTCTGATATTCTATATATTGCAGATCTTGTCTTCTCTGCCTTCCTCTGCTCTGTAATATCATGGATCTGCGTGATTATTCTTCTCCTTCCCTCACTATCGCTGACCAGAGCAGACTTCACCTCCACTCTTCTCTTTTTGCCATCCTTTCTGATTATATTGAATTCATATTTAGATGGAACTTTCTTACCACTGATCCTGCTTGTATACCGATCGATTACAATGTTTCTACTCTCATCATCTAAAAATCTCATTATGTTACTTTTCATGACCTCTCGGCGGCTGTATCCGAGTATTTTGCACATCATATCGTTTGCATAAATAAACCTGAAATTATCGTCAACGATTGCTATCCCGTCATGAGAGTTTTCAACAACAGAACGGAACTTCTCCTCACTCTCATATAGTGCCCTTTCTGCTCTCTTTCGTTCCGTAATGTCTCTTGCCACTGCCTGAAAGGCCACAACCTTTCCATCCTTCAAGATTGGTGTGGAGCGTATTTCAATTGTAACCTCCTTGCCCGATTTCGTTACAACTTCATACTCGATTGGGGTGTTAAGTATTTTACCCTTTGAAAGTGATCCAATCCTCTCCCTGAACTGCTTTTTATATTTTTCTGTAATTATATCCCAACCACTCATTCTGAGCAGTTCTTTCTCTGTGTAGCCCAAACTCTCTATGATGCTTCTATTTACTGATAGGAGTCTGCCCTTAAGATCCATTATAAAAATCCCATCTGGGCTGTGTTCCACAAGATTTCTATATTTTTCCTCGCTCTCTCTCAGAGCCTTCTCAGCCTTTCTCTTCTCTGTCACATCGCGGGCAAATCCGCATAACTCTATGACATTTCCATCCGCATCGCGAATCGGAACCTTTGTGGCCACGAATATCCGCCTCTCTCCGCATACATCTAGAATGTCCTCGCTTCTGTGAACCTTTCCACTCTCAAAGACCTCAAGATCAATTGCCCTGATCCTCGCCGCCTCCTCCTTTGAAAAGAGGTCTTCATCCTTCTTGCCAACGATCTGGTCGATCGGCTTTCTGAAAATTCTTGAAAAAGCAGTGTTTGCAAGGATATACACACCCTCTCTGTTCTTTGTAAAGATTATCTCCTCAGATGCATTTAAAATGCTTCTTATTTGCTCTTCGGAGTATTTAAGTTCCTCCTCTATTCTCTTTTTCTCTGTAATATCACGGCTTATTCCGCTGAATTCGACCACCCTTCCCTTACTGTCCCTTATCGGAGTGCTCTTGCATGCCACCCATATTACCTCACCATCCTTTCTTACCATTCGAAACTCCACTTCATTTAAGATTCCATCGACTTTCTCTGGAGACTCACCCCTTATTATCCTCTCCATGTTTCTTCTGAGCTTTTCAACATCATCGGGGTGAACATATTCTGAAAAGTCGTGCCCTATCGTCTCCTCTGCTTCAATACCAGTAAAATGTTTAGCCGACCGATTAGCAAACAGAATCTTACCCCTAAAATCGACTGTAAATATCAGATCTTTTGTATTGTCTATAAGATTTCTGTACTTTTCCTCTGTCTCCTTCTGCCTGGTTATATCTGTCACAATACCCAATATTGCATCCTCACCCTCGTACTTTATCAATTTTGTTGCAACTATAGACTCAACCCTTCTGCCATCTTTTGTTATAAGAGTATATTCGTGTGGTTTAACATCCCTACCCTTTAAGTGTTCTGCATAATTTTTCTTCATCATATCTACAGATTCAGGTGCGACTAACTTAAAAAAATCGAATCTTGGAGATAAAAACTCATCGGATCTATAACCAAGCAGCTCCTCACACTTGTTGTTAACATAAACGACCTTTCCATTTTTATTAATAAAGATCATGTTTGGTGACTGCTCGGCAAAGGTTCTGAACTTCTCCTCATTCTCCTTCAACTCTTCTTCTTTTCTCTTTCTCTCTGTTATGTCTCTTACAAACTCTACCACTCCTGTGACCCTGCCTGTGGCTGGATCTTTTATGGGATAGCTGTAAAGATCGATCCACTCTGCAACAGACCCCTTCAGGCCGGGCACGATATCGTGCTCAACTCTTCCTGATTTTATACAGCGAAGAGTAGGACATGGATCGCAGGGTCTCTTTCTGTTATGATATGCAGAATAGCATTTCCTGCCCTCAAGTGGAAGGTTTTCTCGATACCAGTTCTTCATCACTCCATTGACCATACGGATCGTCATGTCTGTGTTGAGAACGCTGATTCCATCCTGAATCGCTTCAAAAATGGTATCGAGAAATACCTTATCCTCTTTTACTTTCTCTTCAACCAACCTCCTTTCATTTTCCAATCTGATCTTATACAAAGCAAAGGCCAGATCACTACCTATCTCATCCAGCAGTCCAAGCTCCTCTTCACTAAACTGCTTCGAATGAACAACATACAGCATCAACCGATTATTATATTTTACAAAAGGAATCAATGCCAGATATGACTCTCCAAAGGGAATTATCCTTAATCTTCTGATCGAACTCAATCCCCTCTTCTTTATGATCTCCTGGATCGATTCCCATAGGTATATATCGCCAGCCTTGAATACTTCATCCTCTGTTGTTATAAATGCACTAATATACCTGTTCACATCGACGAGTATCTTGCAGGCAGAGCCCAGCAGCCTTTTTCTGTCATTTTCCCTTGTGATCAGCTGATTTATGTTTCTGATGCTGAGCAAAACCTCAGTGAGATGAGCAGCCTTCTCCTCCGCCCTCTTACGCTCTGTTATATCCTCGATTGCAATGAGAATCATCTGTGTCTTATTTGCTTCCCGATAGATCCGTCTGGCATTGAGAAGCATCGTCTTTCTTCCGATGCGTTTAAACTCATGATCTACTTCAAAATCCTCAAATGAGGTATTTTTAGGCAGTATCTCCTTCAGCAGTCTTCTCAATTCGGGTATATCCCACTGACCGCCTCCGAGCTTAAAAAAGTTATTTCCTATAATCTCCTTTGGTTTTGCACTAAATGTTCTGTAAAAAGAACGATTTGCAGAAAGCACTGTAAATTTATCATCGAGTACTATTAGCGGATCCCTTACTGTGTCTACTATAGACTCTGCATATGCCCTTGCCTCTCTTACTGCCCTCTCTGCCTCTCTCTCCTTTGTTACGTCACGAAACACAAGAACAACTCCAACAATCTCACCCTCCTCATCCGTTATCGGAGCACCGCTATCTGCAATAGATATCTCCTTCCCATCTCTATTTATCAGCAGTGTGTGGTTTGCCAGGCCCACTACCACACCATCACGAAGGACTCTATCAACCGGATTCTCAACGCTTTCCCTCGAATCTTCGTTTATGATTTTAAAGACCTCCTTAAGATACTTCCCCTTTGCCTCATCTGTTGTCCAGCCTGTCATCTTCTCTGCAATTGGATTCATAAATGTAATCTTGCCTGAAATGTCTGTTGTAATCACCCCATCACCAATGCTCATAAGAGTAGTAAAGAGCCATGCCTCGCTTTTGCGTATCTGTTTTTCCAGTTTGTGCTTATATATTGCAGTCTCTATTACAGCCTGCATCTCCCTGTCATCAAATGGCTTTGTAATAAAGCCAAACGGCTGGCTCTTCTTTACTCTTTCTAAAGTCTCTTCATCTGCATAGGCGGTTAAATATATTACCGGAATGTCAAAACGTGTGCGAACCAGTCTTGCAGTCTCAATACCATTCACTGGTCCCTTTAATTTTATGTCCATAATAACAAGATCGACCGGATTAGATTCTATCTTCTTCAGTGCTCCATCAGATGTTGCAGCAATTCCCGTCACTTCATACCCCATTACCTGCAAACGATTCTTAGTATCTTCGGCTACTAGGCGCTCATCTTCAACAATTAAGATCTTTTTCTTTTTTAACATTCTGGCTTCCTCATATTATTGATATTAAAAAGAGAACCAATCCAACAATTCCAATATAACATTTTTCTATTCAACCAGCAACTCTCTTACATTCTCACGCAGTTGTTCAGGATCGATCGGTTTTTTGAGAATCGGTATTGCTGCATTCAAATTAAATCGATGGAGCCTCTCATGATCTATTCTGTAGGCACTGGTTATTAAAATCGGAATTGCCTGAGTCCTGTTGTCCTGTTTGAGTCTCCCGATCACTTCATAACCATTCATCTCTGGAAGCATCATGTCCAGCACTATCAGGTCAGGAAACTCCTTCCTAGCAATCTCTATTGCCTCTATCCCATCCCTTGCTTCGATGAAACGGTAATCATCAACACCTAAAAATTTCTCTATTACATCGATTATTTTATCATCGTCCTCCACAATCATTATTTTTGGAAATGGTATCTTCTTTATTGTGAATATAAATTTGGATCCCTTTCCAGGCTCAGATTCGACCCAGATCCTTCCTCTGTGTTTTTCCACGAGTCCCTTTACTATTACGAGTCCAAGTCCTGTTCCCTGATATTCGCCTTCACCAGAGGAGCCGATCTGGGAAAACTTTTTAAAAAGTTTTGGTATGTCCTCTCTTGCGATTCCTCTTCCAGTATCCTCAACCTCACATCTAACGAATCTATCACCATCTTCTACTCTTATTGTTATCTTTCCTCCCTCTGGTGTGAATCTGAGTGCATTGCTCATCAGGTTGCTGAAAATCTGATTTATTTTGTCTCTGTCTGCATATATCTTGATAGGTCTGTCAGGCACATCAGATACTATACTGACCCCTTTCTCTTTGGCCTGATTCTCATAGCTTAGAGCCATGTCTGTTGCTATCTCGACCATATCGATCGAACTTCTCCTGAGAAGCATCTTACCCACTTCTATCTTCGATATGTCGAGCAGATCCCCTACAAGACGCTCAAGCCTCTGAACATGATCCAGGGTTCTGTTGAGAATTCCCCTCTGTTTTTCAGTAAGGCTCCCTGCAATTCCATCAAGGCAGAGGCCGATTCCCTCCTGAATCACTGCTATTGGTGTGCGCAGTTCATGAGAAACGGTAGACAAAAACTCTGTTTTAAGCACATCGAGTCTCTTGAGCTTTCTGTTTGCCTCCAGCATTGCCCTTTCAGCCTTTCTCTGTTCTGTTATGTCACGGAAAACTGTGACCGTTCCTGCAATTCTGCCATATTCATCTCTGATCGGCGCACTGCTGATGCTTATCGGAATCTTCCTTTTATTCTTTGATACAAGTAGAAGACGATTTTTTACATCATGAGAATCCTCGCCGCAAATTTTCGTGTCTGTTAGATCCTTGATTTCCTCTCTTCTCTCTTCATCAATAATCCTCAACACACTACCAATAGGTCTGGATTTTACCTCTGCCTGTTTATATCCCGTAAGCGATTCAGCAACAGGATTCATAAAACATACACGACCCTTCTTGTCTGTTGCAACAACGCCATCACTTATGCTGTAGAGAACCGCTTCAAGCCACTGCTGGTTCTCTTTCAATTTTCTCTCCATATTGTATCTGTAAAATGCCATCTCTATGGCAGAACGAAGATCCTTGGACTCAAAAGGTTTAAGCAGATAACCATAGGGTTCTGTGAGCTTAGCCCTTTGTAGTGTCTCTTCATCAGCATAGGCCGTCAGGTAGATGATTGGAATGCTGTTTTTTGATCTGATGATCCCAGCCGTCTCGATTCCATCCTTGTCACCATCTATCCTTATGTCCATCAGGACTAGATCCGGATTACTCCTGCCTACCTCCTCTATTGCCTCATCACCTGTAGAAACCATGCCGCAGACCGAGTAGCCCATGTGTTCCAGCATCCGCTTTATCTCCTCTGCAACTATCTTCTCGTCTTCTACTATTAATATCTTCATCTTCTTCATTCTATTCATCCTCACCCTTTTCTCTGAAAATTATTCTGAATTCACAGCCACTCTTAGAATCTATTTCAATCCTGCCGTCGAGCTGATCCTCTACCAATATCTTAACCAGATGAAGTCCTAAGGAATCACTTCTCTTTGAGTCAAATCCTTCAGGAAATCCGACTCCATTGTCGCAGACAACAAGCTCCAATTCACCACCCTCGATTCTTCCAAACCTTATTGAAATCTTTCCGCTTCTTCTTGCTCTGGCAGGAAATGCATGCTTCAGCGCATTGGATACAAGCTCGTTTATTATCAATCCACAGGGAACCGCAAGATTTACTCCAAGCTTCACATCCTCAACCTCGATATTGAAATCGATCCTCATAGGATCGACATGATAGGTTCTGTAGAGCTCCCTTACCAGACTCTCTACATAACTGTTAAAATCGATCTCTGAAAGATTGGCAGACCTGTAAAGCTTTTCATGAACAAGCGCCATAGATCGGACTCTGGTTCGGCTTTCCTCAAACATCGAAAGAGACTGTCTGTCCTTTATGTACCGAGCCTGAAGGCTAAGAAGGCTGCATATTACCTGCAGATTGTTCTTCACCCTGTGGTGTATTTCCTTCAGCATGACCTCTTTTTCCCTGAGATCTCTCCGAATCCTCTCTTCTGCCTTCTTTCGTTCAGATATGTCCCTAATAATAGAGATCGTGTTCAATTTGCCTTTTAATACTATACACGACAGCGACAACTCAACAGGCAGGAGTTCTCCATTCTTCTTTATACACTCGAGTTCCAAGACTTTCCCTTCAGGGTAATCTGCCTTTTCACCAAACAGCATATTTAATCTGTTTTTTAAATTCGTACGATGTCTCGGAGGTATTATTAATTTATATATATCCCTTCTTCTTACTTCCTTTGCAGAATATCCAAATATTCTCTCTGCTGCCCTGTTCCAGTATGTAACCCTTCCCTTACTGTCGATCATGATAATTGCATCCTGTGCTGCACTGCTTATTGTTCTGAACTTTCTCTCGCTGTCTCTCAGTGCTGCCTCCGCCCTGTCGCGCTCCGCCTCTCTGATCTGGATCTGCTTGATCATGTTGTTGAACTCTTCATAAAGGATACCAATCTCATCCCTGCCCAGTCTCTTAATCTGGACAGAATAATCGGCCTTGCCAGATATCCTCTTTGTTACTTCAGCAAGCTCAAGAATGGGCCTCGAAATTGTCTGTTGAAGCCTGAGTGCCATCATATATGCAAACAAAACAAGTGCGCCAAGAAGAAAGAAGATTGTCACCAGATCTTTTCTAATTGTATTCTTTACCTTCTCGGCAGATACTCTCATATAAATGCTTCCATATCTTTCACCTTTATAGATTATCGGCTGGAATATGTGAAGAAAACCAGACTTGAATAGTGATTCTTCTCTCACGAATTCCGATTCTATCATGGCCTTCCTGTCGATAGTACCAAACTCTGCAAAAATATTTCCATTTGTATCATAAACACACGCATAAAGGAGCTGAGGAAAATTCTGAATTGTTGAAAGCACCTCCCTTGCACCATACTGGTCTCCAAAAATCAATGGAGTTACACAGTGTCCCCCAACCAGTCTGGCATTCATGATCGACAGATTCACAAGATTGTTCTTTAGTGATTTCACATCATAGATAAATATATAGGTAAATCCGAGTGAAAGAACAGTAGTAGTGACAACAAGTATTATAACTACCAGTTTTGCTTTTATCGATAGATTTTTAAACACATTCATCTTTCACTCCTGGCAGGCTTGACAATCTTGGCAAAATTGAGAAGCAGATAACTAAAGTGCAGACCCGACTCGCGTACAGCACTCTCATTAACTTCAAATCTTACCTTACCAGAGCTGAGATAGAAATTGATAAGCACACCCATGTCTGCAAATTTATCGGTATCACCGATCGTAAGTATTGGTTTGCCTCTCGTATAGTCGAGAATTTTCGAAAGATTTTTCTTCTCAGAACCAGAAATAAAAAGCAGATGACATCCACAAATCTCTCCAACATTCTTGACCATCCTGATTTCAACTCTTTTGCTTTTTATATTCTGGTCGGCATAGAGAGTGCTCAGAGTATCTCCAAAAGGATTTTCTCCAATCACCCCGAGTATGAACGGCTTTGTAATATCAGAAATTCCAGTTTCATCCGGCCAGTCGATGAATCGGGTAAATTTTTCTAAAAAAACCGCCTTCACCGTATACTGACCAACCTGCGAATAACCTGGCATTAAAATAAAAAGGAGTAGAATAAATGTAGTCAATATTCTCTTTTCGTTTAACCTTCTCATGATTCCATCCCTGCTAAAGCTCTCATATACTTCAGAGACCTATCTCGACTCCTAACATTGCTGTGATTCCTGGTTGCTGTATTTCAGGGAGATAGAATGTCTGGTCATACAGTCCGCCACATCTGATGTTGCTGTTAAAAAGATTCTCGACTCTTGCATATATACGACAGCAGTTCAACACTCTCTTTGTTGTGATAAAGAGGTCGAATAATGTATATCCAGGCTGTCTTCCATCAGGGAATAGTGCTCTGTTTCTATTATTGATCGAGCCGATCCATCTGAAACGAGGTGTGACAGTAAGAAAATTAAAGAGATCTCTAAACGTAAATCCGATCAATACCTTATTGCGGGCTATTCTCGGTATATCACTATTACTATTTTTCTCATCCTCGATTCCATCTGTATAGGAGTAGTGAAAATATCCCGAAACCTTACTGATCAGCTCTACATATAGACTCAGATTCAGACCGGTTATTCTCTGTTTTCCTATGTTCTCATTTCTGAATCCCTGAGAATATACAACCGTATCTTCTGTACTGAAATATTTATTAAATGAAGAGTCGGAATACATTACACGTTTAATAACATCGGTCAATATACTGTTGTACACAGATAAATCACAACCAACACTGCTTGCGATCTGGTATGAGAGGGTTGCCTCCAGTGTCTTTACACGCTGATTTCTCAACCCCCATTTCGGCTGATCTTTTCTGATCTCATCAACAGAAAGCATGACAGCTGTTGGTGAACCCCACTGCTCATACTGATAGAATAGTGAAGGTGCCTGAAATGCGGTTCCATAAATCAATTTCAATACAGACTTAGAATTTGGACGAATTATTATCCCGCTCCTCGGATTGAACGTCCCCTTATATCGGGTAGAATAGTCGTACCTCCCTCCAAGCACAATATCAATCTTCTCTGATAGATCATATTCGATCTGTGCAAAACACCCGTATCTTCTCTCTCTTATTGTCAGTGCACGATCAATCTTTTTTGCATTCTCTCCTTCATACTTATATGAATTCCCAAGAACCTGATCATTTGCATAAGGCGGTATGCTCCTTGTATCTTCATACTCTACTGCTGTTATTATGTTCGATTCATTAAAAAGTCTGCTACTATATCCAATAACTGCCCTGAAGGTTCTATCCCTTCCAGTCATATACTGGCTGTATATATCATTAAAATTTAGAGCACTCTTCCATTTATAAAAGCGTGTCTCAGGATCCTGCACTCTCTGGATATATGCTAAATCGATGCTCAGAAGATTTGAGAGTCCAAACTTTTTTCTGAAGTGTGTCTGAACTAGATCTGTCGTATATTTCCAGCGAGCCTCTTTGTTGTATATGTAGCTGTCCGGAGGAAGACCGAGCGAATTACCCTCATCAAATCTCTGCCGAAAATATGAAAGTGAAAGATCTCTCCATCTTGCTTTCAGAAATATTGTGTGATCATGTATCGGTTGCTCAAATTTTTTCCTTGCAGGTGGTGGATAACTTTTAATGATATTATAGACAGAATCTAAGCCCATGAAGTTTGGTCCATCGGAATTAAAGAATCTCACCAATCCATAAAGGGAAAAATCACTGCCTATCTTCACTCCTCCCTCTGTAAGAAGATCTCTGCTCCTCATGCTTCCATAACTCAGGCGTGAAGTTAGAGATGGTTTGCTATCCACATCCTTGGAGACTATATTTATTATCCCTGAAAATCCATCTGCTCCATAAATGGCAGAAGCAGGACCAAAGATTACCTCTATCCGCTTTGCAAACCTTACGGATATTGAATTGCCTATAGACACAAAAGTACCGCTCACAGGATTTATCTTCTCTCCATCGATCAGTACCAAGAACCTGTCGTTGCCTTCAATCCCCCTTATTGTATAGAATTCTCCAAATCCACGGGCATTCTCTACAATGTCGATTCCCGGTATGTCACGCAGCAGATCCGACAGATCTTCATATCCTCTTTCAATTATCTGCTGCTCTGTAATTACGACAATACTGGCAGGTGCACTGGAAATGGGTTCTCCATATCTGCTTACACCTGTTACGTTCAGGTTCATCAGTTCTTCAATCGTCATCATAAACAGCTCTTTGGCCTTAATCCTTCTCTGGCCAGAGACTACCCCTGATGCGAGCATACAGATAATTAAAATAAAACGGCAAATCCAGACTTTCATTCAAACTCCTTTTTTTCTCCTGCCAAATTGTATCTTAAACTCTGTCCCATCTTTCACATTCACCTCTATCCTTCCATCCAGTTGATCTTCTGTTATTATATGTACCAAATGAAGGCCGAGAGAATCGCTTCCCTCTATGTCAAATCCTTCGGGCATTCCCTTTCCATTGTCTCTAACAACAAGCTCATACTCACTGCTCTTTTTTCTATAAAACTTTACCAAAACCTCACCCTTTCTCTTCCATCCTTTTGGAAATGCATGCTTTAATGCATTGGAAACCAGCTCGTTAACTACCAGACCACATGGAATTGCACGATCGATATCGAGCTTCACATCCTCAACATCTATTTCAAATTTTATCTTACCAGTATCGATGTGATAATTTTTGAATAGTTCTCTTACAAGTGAATCAATATATCCTGTAACATCTATGCTTGAAAAGTCACCCCTTCTATAAAGCCTCTCATGAACAAGCGCCATAGACCTTACTCTATTGCGGCTGTCTTCAATCATCTCTAGTGCATCCTTATCCTTTATATATCTCGACTGAAGGCTGAGAAGACTCGATATTATCTGCATATTATTCTTAACCCTGTGGTGTATCTCCTTCAACAGCAGCTCCTTTTCCTTCAAATCCTTCTCAATCTGTTCCTCTGCCCTCTTCCTGATTAGAGTCGTTGTAAACATATCTCCAAACGCCCTTATTATGACATTATCCTCCCTTGACCACTTTTTCTGTTCCCTTACTGAATTCAATCCCAGAACCCCGATGACAGACTCCTCATATACCAGCGGCACCACAATAAACGATTTGACAGACAACTGTCTTATAATCTTCCTCTCATTAACAGCCTCTGGAGGAAGATCTTCTATATCTGCAATATGTATCATTTCGAAGCTCTTTATCTTATCCTTGAACCACCTGTATTGATCCAGAGACCCACCGTTTATAATAGATTTTATTGATTCAGTACCACTATCATTCCATTCGTAGATATTTTCAATTGATTTTCCATCATCCGAAAATCTGAGTAAATAGATCTCGTCCACACCAACAAATAAACCTATCCTCTTTAATGCCCAGTTTATTCCTCGATCTACCTCTTTGTGAGAAAGACCAATAAACTTTGTTGATATAGAGCTCAAAAGCATCTCCATCTCAATCCTGTGTCTTAGTTCTCTCTCTGCCCTCTTTTTCTCGGTTATATCAAGAAGCTGTGCTACTGTCTTCTTCCTTCCCTTGGAATCCTCCATCACTGTCGAGCTTATCTCAACACGCCTCTTCTCGCCACTCTTACGAACCACATTGAACTCATACCTTGAGGGAATTTTCTCTCCCCTCTGTCTTCTGACATATCTGTCTGCCACAAGCTCCCGACTCTCATCATCTAAAAAGATGCGAAAATCCTTTCCAAGTACCTCCTTACGAGGATATGCAAGTATTCTGCAAAGTTCATCATTCACATATTGAAACCTGTAGTCTTCACCAATTATCAAAATACCATCATGAGAATGATCTGCAACCGAGCGGAACAGCTGCTCGCTGTCCCTGATCGCATCCTCTACCATTCTTCTCTCGGTAATATCTATGGCAAATGCAACCACAACTTCCTGACCAAGATAGACTCCCTTGTTGAGACGGACGATCTTCGGGAACACCTCTCCATTTTTCCTTCTCCCCCAAAATTCAAATCTCTGAGGTTTGCCTTCAAAGGCACTCTTTATGTATCCTGCGATCTTTTTCATATCGTTCTTGCCAGGCGCAGAAACCGCCTCTGGAGTCTTTCCTATGAAAAACTCTTTCGGATATCCATACATCTCCACTGCGCCGCGATTTACGTCCAGAAAACGACCATCTCTATCCTGAATATAAATTGCATCCGAAGCATTATCAAAAATGCTCCTGTAGCTCTCCTCTGAAAGTAAGAGTTCTTTCTCTGCCTTCTTTCTTTCTGTAATATCCCTGACATTTCCCAATATCGCCTTTGCACCGCCATAAGGAATCATGCTGATTGCAAATTCGAGATGTTTTGTCTTGCCACTCTTTGTTATTATGCGGGCCTCGTATGTGTTCGGTACATCCTCACCCATCTGGCGCCTCCTGCCAATCTCTTTTATCTTCTCCCTGTCATCCGGATGTACTACATCCCACACATTCATAGAATAGAGCTCTTCCTTGCTGTATTCTGTTATCTCGCAGACCCTGTCGTTAACAAATTTAAATCTGTCTTTCCAGTAGATATATATTGCATCATGACTCTGCTCTACAACTGTTCTGTACTTTTCCTCACTCTCTTTCAGTCTGTCCTGAATTAGTCTCTTCTCAACAGCAAATGCTATATGATTGGAAACAATCTCCATGAGTTCGACATCTTTTTGTGTATATGCCTCAGGATCATCATAACTCTGAACACTCATCACGCCTATTACCCTTGTACCCATTTTTAGAGGTACACCAAGCCATATCTTGGAAGGAGTCCCAACAGTCTTTACCTTCCCAAGCCTCTCCAGCCTCTTGACACCATCCCAATCTATTAGAAGTGGTTTTGCATTTCTTATTACATATGCAGTCAGAGTCTTACCCAGAGGGAATGTCTTATATTTATCCTTCTGATCGACCTTATAGATTGAGCTCAATTCGTCCTTCTCCTGGTCATAGAGTGCCATCATAAAGTTTGTTGTGTCTATTAGTTCACCTAAATATTCTCTTATCGAGACAAACAGCTCGTCTATGTTCTGTGTAAGACCGATCGCATTGGATATTTTTAATAGAACATTCTGTATTCGCTCTACCCTCTTTCTCTCTGTTATATCCCTGGCAAACTGTGAAGAACCTACTATCCTGTCTTCAATACGAATCGGATTGAACGATACTTCATAAACCCGCTCGATCTTATCTTTTATTTTATATCTTACCTCTTCAATAAATCTTTGTCCACGAAATACACGACGGCTCTTTTTTATCCACAACTGGCGTTCATTTTCAGGAATGAATTCGATCAATCTCATCCCTTGTTTGACTTCAATGTTGTAAAGTTCCTTCATGACAGCAGCATACGACTCGTTGTATTTTACGATCCTTCCCTTTCTGTCAAAAGAGACTATCAGATCATCCGTATTATCCAGAACTGCCGAAAGGCTGGCCTCAGACTCTTTCACCTCCTGTTCTTTCTTTACCCATTCTGTGATATCCTTTGATACAACGGTTACTGCATCTACCTTTCCGCTCTTTGAGTTTCTTATTGGACTCAGAGTTCTTATGAAGTGTCTTCCATCCCTTTCGCTTTCATGTTTATAAACAACACTCTTTCCGGTTCTGAAAACCTTATTGAGCTCTCTCGAAAACTCTCTTGTCTTCTCTTTTGAGTGAAACTCGCTATATTTTCTTCCTAGAACATCCACCTCTTTGAGTCCGTATCTCGAAAGAAGCTTTGAGCTTGCATATAGATACTTCATCTCCTTATTCATCAGGTATACAGGATCGTCCATAGAATCCATGAGAGATCTGTACTTTTCCTGGCTTTCCCGAATTCTACTCTCAGCACGTTTTTTTTCGGTGATATCTCTTACAGTACCAAGGATGCCAACAGGAGTACCCGAATCATCGAGTATGAGAGAGCTGCTCATCTCTGCAGGGAAGGTCGTACCATTTTTCCTTAAATGCCGGATTTCACCCCTGAATTTGCCATCTTTCTTGACTTTTCGATCTGCATCGCTGACAGATTCCATCTGCTCAGGAGTATAAAACATTGAATAGTTCCTGCCGATGATTTCATCAATAGTATAACCATGCATACCTGCAAATGTTTTGTTGGCAAACAAAAGATTTCCTTTGAGATCATAAACAGCTATGCCTTCTGTGCTCTGCTCTATAGCAACAGACAGTAGCCTCAACTTCTCCTCTGCCTCTTTAAGCTCTGTAATATCTCGAAGGTGTTCTATCACTCTGACTACAGATCCATCTTCATCCATCAGAGGATAGGCTCTCGCGTCCAGCCAGACACCCAACTCATCTACATACTTCTCAATATAGGCGGGTTTTCCTTTCTTTATACATTCAGATATGACACACATCTTGCAGGGAGTCTTCCTGCCGATCAATTGATAACACTTCTTTCCATGAACCTGGTCTGGTTTCAAATTTAGAAATTCGTATCCTGCCTTGTTGTATCTTAATACATTGTATTGCTTATCAAGAATTCCGATCATATCTGGAATGGCGTTGAAGAGCGATTCAAGAAAATCCGATGTCTCTTTGTACTTCTGTTCGCTTTCTCTGATCTTTGTTTCCATCTTGCTTTTATATAAAGCAGTCTCTATTACACCTCGCAATTCTCGTTCTTCAAAAGGCTTGACAATAAAACCAAAGGGCTGTGTCTGTTTTATCCTATCCAGCGTATCCTGGTCTACCAGAACTGTTAGATAGACAATGGGAATCCCAAACTGGCTTCGCAGCTTCTCTGCTGTCTCTATCCCATCCATATCTCCTCTTAGTTTAATGTCTACCAGAGCAAGATCTGGACTGAACTCATTTGCCAGGTTGAGTGCCTCCTTGCCAGTACGGGCAACACCTACTATCTCGTAGCCAAAATTTTTTAATGCAACTCTGATCTCCTCTGCAACCAGTGACTCATCCTCAATTACCAATATCCGCCTTTTGTCCATCTTATAGCTCCTTCGGGTGTAAATAAGCTTTTTATTCTTTTATTATGCCATTCTCTTTTGCCAATCTCATTATCTCTCTTTTTGCCAGTCTGCTTGCCCTGGTCTTCTTGGTTTCCCATCTATTAACCGTACTGAGTGTTACACCGAGTTGATGGGCAAACTCCTCCTGTGTGAGGTTCAAAGATTTGCGGATCTTTTTAATCTCTTCGCCAGTCATGATGCAATCCTCCCTTTTGTTAAATATTTAAACACAACCTGTCGAATCATGAACATATTCAATATCTTATCCAACGGCTTAAATTTAATAATTATAATGAAAAAGAGACTCTTTGCTTTCTTATTTAATGTTAATCTATCAAATAATATGCCTAATCAATAATCAAGTACAAATAAAAAGCCCCTTCAGACTAACATGTCCAAAGGGGCAGAATGAGGATTTCTTGGATTATATCCGGCGGTCTACCTAAATGCTAAATATCTCTCTCCTCCAGCTGCTTTTTTAATTTCTCCTGATCCTCTATGGCCTTCCTGACTCTTGCCAGTGCCTTCATGTAGAGTGTTTTCTGTTTCAACCTTACAGCAGCCTTGTATGCCTGTTCAGCCTCATCTAACATTCCCAGCACTTCATATGCCAGACCAAGGTCATAGTGTGCAGCTGGCTGCTTTGGAGTCTCTTCTACGGCCCTCTTCCACTCATCCAGTGCCTCCTCCCACAAACCATTTTCTGCATACCTTACACCAACACCTATGCTGCCTGACCCTGGTTCTATTGTTCTCTTTTCTGTAACATAGTAGGGTGCTATCATCCTGACAAACCTCTTGCAGATCGACTTGGAAAGATCATTTAAAATCTCTCCCTTTGGCTTGAGTGCCTTCTGTTCATCTGCCAGGACCTCGAAAAACGATCTCTTCTCGTTTCTGCTGTCATAGCTCTTTGAATCGCTGTGAGCGGCAAGAAGCCTTCCTGTCTCTACATCAACAACTCTGAAATTAATTGCAACCGTACCCTTTCTGACCCAGTAAGACTTGTCTACCCAGACCTCCTCATAAATCTCTCGTTTTACCTTCTTTTTCTTTCCTGTCTTCTTATCTTTAACAGTAACCCACTGGTACTTGCCTGTTCCCCTTCTCTCTTTGACCTTTTTGGTAATCTTCTTGTCAGGCTCTACCTCGTATGTAGATACCTCACCGAATATCATTGCATCTACACCAAGAAGTTTACCTATCTCAACAGCCGTATTCTGGTCCACTGCTCCGGTCATGGTGAACTTTTGTTCATTTAGTACTTCATTTATCTTATCTCTCTCCATAATGTCATAATAACCTGTCTTTATTAACATTGACTGGACAAGTGTTGCAATCTGCGAACCGGCTCTCTCAGGGCCTTTAAAGTCGACTATTGCTATCGATTTTATTCCAGGCATATCTATTGCAGGAGGCTTGAGCACCTTTACGGAAACCATCGAAGGTATGGAACACGACACAATAACGGCAGCTATAAATAAAACCACTACCAATCTGTATCTCTTTTCCATCTATTAACTCCTTATTATTATAAACAAAATAAAAGATTCTTACAATCAGGATTGTATTTTTAAGTAATATAAGCAATCCATAAAAAAAAGCAAGTGAAATTTAGGTGGCAATTTATCAAAATTTATTTTATCTTGTAAAAAAATAAATAGGAGAGAAAAAGGGATGAAAGAAAAGATTAAAAAGAATATCGGATTTGGCTCATTTCCAAATCTTTTCTGGCTTGTTGTCATGTTTGAGTTCTTCGAGAGGGGCTCCTATTACGGGATGATGAGCTTTATCTCTGTCTATTTTGTAGATGTGTTGCATTTTCCTAAGGAAAATGTCGGCATTATAAAGAGTGTTATTCAACCGCTTCTATATTTTCTTCCAATAATCTCTGGAGCTCTGGCAGACCGGTTCGGATATAGAAGACTGCTTATGGTTGCATTCTCCCTTTTAGGTGGAGGTTATTTTCTCACAAGTCAGGCAACATCATACGGGACTGTCTTTGCTGCCCTGGTAATCATGGGTTTCGGTGCTGGCATATTCAAACCTCTTATAACAGGTGTAATAGCAAAAGTAACTGACAGAAAAAACAGCACACTTGGATTTGGAATCTACTACTGGTCGATCAACATAGGAGCGTTCCTGTTCCCCCTATTCCTCGTCCCATTTCTTAAAGCAATGAATCCTACATACGTAATAATAGCATCCGCAATATGTACTGCATCCATGCTCATACCAACAATTCTCTTTTTCAAAGACCCTGCAAAAATGGAAAGGATCAAAAAACGTGAACAGACAAATCTGGTTCAGACAATAGCAAATGGTTTTGAAATCATATACTCTCCTATTGTACTGCTCTATTATCAAATGAAAAAATCTATATCCAGAAAACTCATCTGGTGTGTGATTCTGATGGCACTTTTAGGATATTCGCTATTCCAGTATATAAATAAAAAACCTACTCTTGATAAATTTTCAAGATTTGGCATAGCAGGAAAAAATTCAACATTGATTTTTAATGTAAATAGAAATATGCTCGGTAAAGATAATTATAAAATCGAAAGGGGAAAAGACGATTCAACAAGATTTGATCTCACTATCTTCAAGCCTGAATATCTCGACCAGTTTTCATCCGAGATTCTTACAAGGATAAAATCTATTCCTGGTTTTGAGAAAACCTCTGAGTCTGATCTACGCAAATGGATAAACTTTTCCGATAAAAAATTAATAGTCCGGTTCAGCCAGAGCAGTCTCATTAAGACCGATTTTGGAATCGAAAAATTAGATGATGCACATTACGGTGTGATACTGAAAAGTGGAACCAATTTCGATGAATATAAACAAAGACTTCTGACCACACTTCACCATATACCGATCCTATCCGGCCTTACAATGAAGGATTGTGAGAGACTATATCAATCAACAACCGCAAGATCATTTTTTAATCTCTTTGTTGTTGCACTTATAGCGATAGCTCTCGGAATAGTAAGTTTCTCGACAGCAGGAGAAAGAAAAGAAGGAAAGGCCAGTACAAATCTTATTATTCCATTCCTGATAACGCTTGCAATTGGGGCTTCACTATGGCTAATACCTGGTCTGAATATTCTTGGAAGAATAATTGCTTCTGTTATCTATCTTACGGCGAGTTCCCTCTTCATTATAGACAAATCAGACCCTGGAAAATTTATAAGCCATGCTAAATTCCTTCTCATGATCGTTCTTTATTCTGGATTCTGGGTCCTCTATTTTCAGATGTTTGATTCGGTATTGTGGTATGTCAAAGCATATGTAGATGCCTCATCACTCAATCACACAATAAACAAATTTCTGGGACTATTTGGAATAAACGCTAACTGGTTTTTCGATGTAGAACATGTCACTGTAATCAATGCTGGAACAATAATACTGCTTCAGATATTGATCTCAACGATTGTCAAAAACAGAAAACCGCTTCCTACAATGATGTTTGGTATAGGTTTGGGCACACTTGGTATGGCCATACTTGCTATAAATACAAATATATGGATATTTCTGGCAGGAATTGCCATCTTCTCCATAGGAGAGATGACGGCACATCCAAAATTTTACAGCTATATAGGCCTTGTTGCACCAAAAGATAAAAAAGCCATGTATATGGGTTATGTATTTCTATATGGAGTCTTCGGCAGCTCAGTAGCAGGTATTGTTGGGGCAAAACTCTATGTCCATTTTGTTGACGGGCTTAATCAACCCAGGACGCTCTGGCTGATCTTCAGCTCTATAGGTCTTTTTACAATTGCGGCTCTGGCCTTATATAACAAATTCATAAAATCAGATTCTAAATGAATATAGATAAATAAATCTATTCATATCGGAGGCTTTCCACAGGATCCAGACGTGCCGCTCTCCTGGCAGGAAAGACCCCTGCAAATACTCCGATCGTACCAAGAATAAGAGCAGTTGTGATCATTACTGTTCTCGAAAACACGGGCCTTCCAAGATAAGCCATACTCTCACTCTGTACGGGTATCATTCCAAATATTTTAATAATAAAATATGAAACCACTATTCCAATCAGACCACCGATTATCGCTATTAACAAAGACTCAAAAATAAATTGATATATTATGTGTCTGGGTTTTGCACCAACAGCGATCTTAATTCCTATTTCTCTTGTGCGCTCTTTAACAACAACATACATTATGTTGGCAATTCCAACACCTGCAACAAGAAGTGTCAGACCTCCTATAACACCTAAAAATATTTCTATCCCTGTAAAAACCTTATTCATCTCCTTAAGGTTTTCTACAAAATCCCAGTACAAAATGGCATTCTTATCCTCAGGATCAAAACGATATTTTCTGCCAAGCACCCTGTATATTTCAGACTTGATGAGTTCTGCATCTGTCAATTTGTTAGGACGTACTGTAATCATACGAAGATATCTCCGTGGATAGATCGTCTCAAATGTTGTGAATGGTATGATTGCACGCTCATCATCAGGACCGTTACTCATTCCGAGCTGAAGTTTCTTTTGCATTACTCCAACAACTCTAAATGGCACACCATCCATTGTTACGATCTCTCCCACAGGATCTTTCCTGCCAAATAGCTGCTCTGCTATTACTGAACCAAGAAAGATCACTCTCCTCTTTTCAACAATATCCTGATCGTTGAGGAATCTACCTCCCTTCTGGGGATACATGGTTCTTAGAAATTCGAAATTTGGACAGACCCCTTCGCAATATGTAGATGCACTATTCTCTCCTGCCCTCAGGCGCACACTGCCTCGGCCGTAACTGGGGGATACTTCCTGAATCTGTGGAATTGCTTGAAGAAGCAAATATG
>Ga0190360_1000506_pt1 | contig 21699 bp, 14 predicted proteins | sample 48721834_MG_FD_161271 | JGI IMG/M metagenome (GOLD analysis project Ga0190360, IMG submission 161271) | Hydrothermal vent microbial mat bacterial communities from Southern Trench, Guaymas Basin, Mexico - 4872-18-3-4_MG | ecosystem: Environmental > Aquatic > Marine > Hydrothermal vents >... | reverse complement strand
TGCAAAATCCGCATTAACCAAATTCGTAATACGCCCGGAGAGCCGGTTTGGCAGCGTGGGTATTATGATCATATCATCCGTAATGAGGAAGCATTAAATCGCATTCGTGAATACATCCAGTTTAATCATCAAAAGTGGAATCTGGATAGGTATTACAAAGAATGGATACCGCATGGGCATGAGCCACTGAGGTAAATAATTTGTGATATTTCAACAGCGCTGCCAAACTGAAGTTTGGGAACGAGGAGGGTGCTCTGGATAAAGATTTAAACTCATCTTAACTTTCTACATATAGTCTGCAAATTTATAAAGGTAATTTAAAAATATATTTTCAATATTTGGATATCCATAAATATCAGACCAGTGTGGTTCATCCCTAAAGCATCTAATTTATTTAACTTAATTAATATATAAATATGTGCCTCATCCTAAATGCCCACCATCAGCTTTTTATTGATTTTCTTGATATATATCTTTAAATTAATTTCGATTTTAATGCGAGCATCGGATGAATAGAAAAATACATGAAAGATATCTAAGACTCAAAAACAGGAAGGCAAAAGACTGGTGGACCACAACCTTTGGTGATCCGCTCTCCTGGCTGATACTCTCTCTGATTGGTGACTGGAAATTCATAACACCCGATCGCATTACAATACTTTCATTCTTTTGTAAAATTGGGCCTGCAGCAATGATTCTGTTCAAGGGCCGTCCAGTTGTAATTGCTGCTGCCATCATACTGCAAGTAGGTCAGATACTCGACAGCATGGACGGCAACCTCGCCAGATACAGGGGGATAACATCTCTACAGGGAAGCTTTATTGACAAGATTCTTGATGGCACAGGATTTCTATTCCTATGTTCTTCACTCTCATGGCACATCTATCAAAATGGGGGTGCAGCATATTACCTAATCATGGGGCCACTAACTGCCGGTCTTTATCTATCAATATGCTATATGTACTGGGTCACGGCATTTGCCGAACTACAGAAGAGTGGAGACGTGAAAAAGACAAGGGTAGAAAGAAATGTAAAATCTATATCAGATATTCCCCTGTGGAAATACATCATAAAGGGGCAGAAAAAGATTTTAAAGTTCAACCAGGCCGACTTTTATTTCTGGATTGGTCTTGGATTAATAATCAATCATCCAGAAATAGTTCTATGGATTCTATTTGTAATGCTGCTCAAAAAGACCATAAGAAGATTCTTTGTACGAAGAAAACAGTTAATTAAATTAGAAAGAGAATACTAAGGTGGAAAAGATTGAACTAGCAGTAATACTTGCCGCAGGCAGAGGCTCTCGGATGCTCTCTGCTACAGAAAAGATACCAAAGTGTCTTATAGAGGTAAAAAATGTTCCAATACTTCACCGAATGCTCAATCAACTAAAAGATATAGGAGTAAAAAGGACAATAATAGTTGTTGGCTATTTGGAAGAGAAAATAAAAGATTCTGTAGGCACAAGATGGAATGGAATGGAGATAGATTATATTGTTAATGAAAAATGGGCCACTACTAACAATGTTGTATCACTTTATATTGCAGCAGATGAGATTAAAAACCACTTTTTTCTAATAGAATCGGACATAATAATTTCAGACAATGCCCTCTATCTCATGCAAGAGTTAAACACAGCAGCAGTAAGCAAATATCTTCCATATATGGATGGAACGGTTGTAGAGCTTGACAGGGATGGCAGAATCACTGCATTTTATTTGAAATCGGATAAGAGAAGACCCGCAGATCCATCTGCACTATACAAAACAGTCAACATATATTCTTTCGACTTAAACGACTTTAAAAACATAATCGTACCACGTCTGAGAAGACTGGTAGAAGAGAAAAGAAATAATGTTTATTATGAACTTGCAATCGCCGAGGCAGTTACTGCAGATGAAATAATACTCACGGCTGCCGACTTTTCAGAAATAAAGTGGGCCGAGATTGATGATAAACGCGATCTAAGAAGAGCAAGAACGATTTTCAGTGGCTGACCCTTATAGGCTCTTCTTTATATCTCTCTTATACAATCTTCTCATCTCCCTGAACACATCATTATAAACGCCCTGCTTAAAGTCTGGAAAACTCCATGGATAGGGATAAAAATCTCCCTTTTCCCAGCGAAGAGTCAAATCGGCCCAGATGCCATCTTTCAGGTAGATCTTCTGCCCATTGTATTTTGCAGATGCAAGAACTACCTTATCATAATCCATATATCCTGAATCTATATTGACTCTTCTTTTTCCTTTGATGGATATCCGCTCTTCTATGGAATTTGTCCTTAGTTTAATATTTGCAAGATCTGCCGGATCTATAAGCTTCTCGAATGAAATAAAGATACGGTAGATCGGCCTACCCATCTCCTCAACATAATAATCGCTTACCTTAAATTCAAAATTACGGCTCCTAAAATCTATTGTTCCAAATTCTTTCTCCAGTAGGTTCAAACCATCATTCAATAGATTCTCATCGCTGTAAAGAATGCCTGCAAAGAGCTTAACTGGATGTGGCTTATTGGGTTTCAAATCTTCTCTAATCTCCTCACTTTTTTGGGACCCACAGACCCATCTCCTTTCTACGCTGAAGATTGAACTGTAATGCAGATAGTGCCTCCTCCACCAATTCAGGAGGAATGCCAAATACCTCATTTATTCTGAGATGATAATCGGACTTAATATTGAAATTTCTCTTGCCGTTAAAAAAACTCTCCCTCATGAAGGTCTTGTGCACATATATTCTTCTGTTCTCCTCAACCTTATTTATACAAATTCCATTCATTGTTTTCCAGCCAAAAGAGTCGAGCCAGTGTTGAAAGAACTCTTCATCTGAGACAGGTCTGTCTTTGAATCTGTACCGCCACTTCATGCCGCTGTAGTCGAATGTGTACAGATCGTACAGATTCTGTGCTGCGTAAGCTACTAACCTTATTCCAGTAAATTCTGCCTTATATGTGACTTCCCTCTCCTGGCTCAAATTCAGCGGATGATTGACTAAATAACCAGGGTCAACAAGAAATTTCTCTCCATCCAGTAAAACAACAAGCGCACAGTGCACATTTTTACCCCATCGCATGTCTGCCATCACCGGATAACAACCAAAACCAAGGGTCTTAAGGATTATCTGAAGAAAATTGGTAAGAGAGAAGCAAGTGCCGCCAAGACGGTTTTTTAGATACCCTTCCATTATCTCATCTGGAAGCCTTATCCTGTAGATATCATCATGGTGATTTTTGTATTTGATAATCTTGCTTATATTCTCATAAGGTATATTTGAAAAATTGTGGAGTACTTCCTTCAGCAGCTCAATTCCAGCCCTTTTCTGAGAGATGGAAAAATGATTAATAAAACTGTTTACGGCATCCCTGTAATGGGAGGGATCCATTATTGAAATGACCGATTCATTGCTCATCAAATATCTATTTACTTATTGGATTCGATTACCTCTTTAACGCTGCGGAGAAGATCGATCAGGGCATAGGGTTTCTGAAGAAAATGAAATCCCTTCTCCTGTATTAGTGGCCACTGCGATTTATGATCTGTGTAGCCACTGGTCAATAAAATCTTCAAGTCAGGATTTTTCTTCAGTAGTCGTTCCACCAGATCTATTCCAGTAATATCTGAGAGGACAACATCGCTGAATATCAGATCAAACCTGCCCCCCTCTGTATCAAACACACTAAGTGCCTCGTTAGCATCAGATGCTGCAAAGACAACGTAGCCGCTCTTCCTGAGTGCCCTCATAGAAAATTCACGAACACTGATCTCATCCTCTACAACAAGAATCCTCTCACCACTTCCCTTCAATTCATCAACAGAGATGAATCTTCTCGTTTCCTCCTCCGGTTTTACTCCGATAGCAGGCAGAAAGACTTTAAAGGTTGTTCCTTTTCCGAGCTCACTGTAGACATTGATCCACCCCTTATGCTGTTTAAGAATTCCATATACAACCGAAAGCCCGAGCCCCGTTCCCTTGACCGGCCCCTTAGTGCTGAAGAAGGGCTCAAAAATGTGGATTAAATGATCTTCTGCTATTCCTGTACCTGTATCTTCAACCACTATCTGGATAAATTTACCCGGCCTTGCCTCTGAATTGTTTTGGCAATAAAACTTATCCACAACAACATTCTTTGTCTTTATGGTTAATCTTCCCCCAGCAGGCATTGCATCCCTGGCATTAAGAATCAGATTCATTATAACCTGCTCCATTGTGCTCCTGTCAGCATTTACAGTCCATAGATCTTGCTGCATTTCTGTACGTATCTCGATGTTCTCTCCAATCAATCTTTCCACCATGCCCATGAGACTCTTAATTATCTTGTTGAAGTCAACAGGAATATACTCCATGGGATGTTTACGACTGAAGAGTAGAAGCTGTCTTGTAAGATCTGCCGCCCTTACAGCAGTCTCTTTTGTCTCCTTTAATTCCAGGTATGCAGGATGATTTGTGCTGATCTGACTCATTGCCATCTCTGTACATCCCTGAATGGCAGTAAGCATATTATTAAAATCGTGGGCTATTCCCCCAGCAAGTATACCTATTGCCTCCATCTTCTGGGCATGATGAAGCTGTTCCTGAATCTTCTCCCTTGCCTTCTCTGCCTGCTTCCTTCTAATTGCAATGGCAATCTGACCAGAAACAAAGTTTAGTATATTCAAATGTTTATCAGTATAGAGTTCAGGATCTGTATAACTCTGCACAACAACTGCTCCAATGACCTCATCTTTTAACCTCAATGGTACACCGAGCCATACTTCTGCCTTTGAACCAACAATTTCGATCTCACCCTTTCTTGCAAGCTCTTCAATGTCCTTCTTCCTCAAAAGAAGAGGTTTGTTGTTTTTTATTACATAAGAAGTGAGAGTCTTTCCTGCTGGATAGCTGCTAAAGTTATCTCTCTCGTCATTAAAGTATGCCAGAGAGAGCGTCTCATCCTTTTTATCATATAGAACAACAAAGAAATTCCTTGTATCCAGAACCTTACCAAGATACTTCTGCACAGATTCTATTAATTGATTCATATCTTCTGTGGTATTTACTGCTTGTGTTATCTTGTAGAGAACCTTCTGAAGCTTTTCCGCCTCTTTGCGTTCCGTGATATCCTGAATGGATCCATCAATATACTCAATTTCATTCTTATCATTTAAAAATACTCTTCCCGTATCCTGAATCCAAATCTTCTTTCCATTTCTGGTTTTAAACTGTAACTCATCGTGCACTACACCACCCTCCCTTTTCCACCTCTCAATCTGCTGCTCTCTGTGCCGAGGATCAATATAAAAGTCTGCTGCCGAACACTTCATGAGCTCATCTACACTGTCGTATCCCAATATTTCGGCAAGGGCAGGATTTGCATGAATAAACCTTCCATCCTTTGTTGTACGATATATACCAATAGGCAGCTGATCTGTTAATGAACGGTGCTCTTCCTCGCTTTCACGAAGTTTCTCTTCAGCAGCCTTCTGTTCAGTTACATCTCTTATCATTCCAATCAATTTGATTCTCTTATTTCCAAGTGTTGCAGTGTTGGCCTCAAAATATCTAAAACTACCATCGCTCGTTTTAACCCTGAAACTAAATTTGTCCGGGCTCTTTTTGCCTTCTTTCCAGTCCTTTATTATCTTTGAAACTCTTTTCCTGTCCTCATCATCAATCTTTTCAATAGAATCAAAACTTCTTCCCTTTATCTGTTCTAAACCATATCCAAATATTCTCTCCATATAGGGATTTATATATTCAAATCCACCGCTACCATAGATAAATATCCCGTCAAGCAGACTTTCAATGAGAATCCTGTATTTCTCCTCCAGTTTCCTCAATCTCTTCTCTGTTTTCTTCCGTTCAATAATCTCTCTTTCCAGATCCGCAGTTCTCTCTTTTATCAACTTTTCAAGATTATTTCGATAATTCTGAAGCTCAATCTTATTCTCCTTATGACGAACCGCATTTTCAACTGTTACCTGTATTCTATTTAAATAGCCCCCGTCAACATCCTTTACTAAATAATCATATGCTCCAGATTTTATTGCCTTTACAGCAACATTCTCATCCCCCTGTCCTGTTATGATTATAAAGGGTGTATCTTTAAAATCACCAAACAGGTCGAATGCAGTCCCATCTCGCAGCCTGTAATCTACCAATATCACATTGAACATAGAATTCTTCAGAATATTCCCTGCCTCCCCGACCGATTCTGCAATCACATATTCATAATCCAGACCATTATTTTCTATGTATCTTTTAAACATATCCTGATCGATCTTGTCGTCCTCAATCAACAGTATTCTATATCTTTTCTTATTCATCTGTTCCTCTGATATATAAACCGCACAAACAACTACTTTGCTATGCTGAATCTAATCTTAAATTTAGTTCCCCCATTCCTCTCCACTTCGATCCTTCCTCCTAATTGATCCTCCCCAAGAATGTGAACCAGACTCAGTCCCATAGACTTTGATTCTCTTAAATTTATATCTTCTGGTATTCCTATTCCATTGTCCTGAACGATTAGTTCAACATCTTCTTTGTCTATCAATCTAAGCACGATATCTATCCTTCCCTCCCCTTTCCATGACGGTGGAAATGCATATTTTAGGGAATTTGTTACGAGCTCGTTAACAATCAAACCGCAGGGAATTGCATAATTTATCTCAATTGGTATCTTTTCAGCCTTGACATTCACCTCTACTTTCAATGAAGAGTTCATATAGGTATGAAACAGATTGGTTGTCAGACTCTTTATATAATCGCCAAAATCGATGTTTGCTAAATCTTCAGACTGATAGAGCTTCTCATGAACAAGTGCCATTGTACGGATTCTATTCTGGCTGCTCTTCAATATCTCCAGGCTATTCTTATCGGTCACCTGACTCGACTGGAGGCGTAAAAGACTCAATATCACCTGCATATTGTTCTTCACTCTGTGGTGTATCTCTTTTAAAAGCACCTCCTTCTCCTTAAGCGATTTCTTAACCTGCATCTCGGCCTGAATACGCTCCTTTATCTCTCTCTTAAGATTCTTGTTTGCCTCTCTCAACTCGGCAGTTCTTTCTTCTACACGCCTCTCAAGCTCATCACGTGCCTTCTTTAAAGACCTCTCAGCCTTTTTTCTCTCAGCAATCTCTCTTTTCAGCTTTTCTGTCCGTTTCTTTACAAGTTCCTCTAAATGTTCACGATACCTGACAAGTTCATCTTCGGTCTTTTTACGTCTGAGTGCCCTGTCAATCGTAATCTCTATCGTCTTTAGATAATTTCCATGAATATCTTTTATCAGATAATCGTATGCACCCGACTTCATGGCCTTGACAGCCACCTCCTCGTTGCCCTCGCTGGTTATGAGAATAAAGGGCAGCCCATTGAGGCTTGGGAATAGATCAAAGGCATTACCATCTGGAAGGATGTAGTCGAGCAGCACGGCATCGAACTCTTCTTTTTTAATCAGCTCCTTTGCCTCAGCTATGGAACATGCAAACCTGCAACTATATGGCATCTTCTCTTTTTTTACAAATCTTTCAAATGACAGCCGATCTATCTCATCATCCTCGACTATTAAAAGTCTTTTCTTTGCCTTGCTCATTTTCTTTTACCAAAAAATGGCCAGTTTAAAATATTAATATTAAAACCAATAATCAACATTATTCTTTCTTAATAGTAATATAGAACCTGCTCCCCTTTCCAGGCTCTGATTCAACCCATACCTTTCCCCCATTCTGTTCAACGATTCTCTTGACGATGGAAAGACCGATCCCTGTACTCTCCTGCGTATCTCTGGATTCGAGAGTCTGAAAAACCTTGAATATTTTTTCATGGTACCTCTTCTCGATTCCCGGCCCGTTATCTGCAAAGACAAACTGCCAGTAGCCATTTTTTTCAGTGCATCGGATCTCAAGCTCCCCATTTTCCTTATCGTTGAATTTCACAGCATTTGAAATAAGATTCTGGAACAGTTGATAAATCTTAACCCTCTCCGCATGGATTGTCGGCAATTTACACTTTATCTTAATATTAAAGTCATCAGGAATCGATATGGAAGAAATGACCTCATCAACAATCTTGTTGCAGTCAACCATATCCGCCTTTCTCATTTTTCTGGATGCCTTTGAATACTCAAAGATAGCAGTGATGAGATTATTCATCCTTCTAACTCTCTGCTGCAGCAGTCTCAATTTCTCACGTCCATCCTCATCTAGTACTTTTCGATAATCACGAGAAATCCACTCTGCAAGCTGATTTATTGCCCGAAGCGGAGACTTTAGATCGTGTGATGCAACATATGCAAACTCCTTCAACTGTTCCTCCAGCATCCTGCGTGCCGTAACGTCTCGAATCACACTTATCCATGCAGCACGTCCCTGATAGTATATTTCATCAGAATGTATATCCACATACAGCCTTCTGCCATCCTTTGTCATATGTGAGTATGAAAATGAATAATCGATGTTTCTAACATCTATACTCCTCTTAACCCTCTCGATCTCCTCTGGTGGATGAAGGTCAAATGGGGTCATCTTGCGAAGCTCTTCTAGGGAATATCCATATATACGCTGTACGGCTCTGTTGCAGTCCAGAAATCTATAACTCTTCTTATCAAATATCACAACCGGATCTGCAATAGCATTAAACAGAGTACGATATTTTTTCTCGCTCTTTTTAAGTGCCTCCTCTTTTCTCTTTCGAAAATCGATTTCTGTTTTCAGCTGTTTATATAGAGATGCATTTCGAATAGCAGTGCCAATCTGTGTGCTCAATGTTTCCATGGCCTCAACATCTGCCTTGCTAAAATCGTTCAACTTATCGCTCTGAATGTCGAGAACACCTATGACTCTGCCCTGGCTGAAGATGGGAATGGCAAGTTCCGACTTTGTCTCCTCGTCTGACAATCTAATATAATAGTGATTTTTACTTACATCACCACTAATCTGTGTCTTACCTGTTACTGCAGCCTGTCCAATCATTCCCTCTCCTAACTTGACAGTCAAATCTTTCGGGAATATATCACAATATCCTCCAACAATCGACTGTAGTTTTAACCTTTTCTTCTTCTCATCACAGATTAGCAGCATTACACCATAATAGTCAAATGAATCGCGCACTGCCCTGACGATCTCTGCGAGCAGAGACTCCAGGTCAAGTTCGCCGCTTATCCTCTGGCCAACTCTGTAAATCAAATCTGCCTGAGCAGCCCTTCGAATTGCCTCCTGCTGCAAACGTTTTTGCATTGTTATGTCTGTAAATACAGCAAGGCTTCCAGCAAATTCTTTCCCCTCATATCGCGGGCTTCCGCTTACAAGAACAGGAACTCTTGTTCCATCTCTTCTCAATAGTTCAACTTCGTATCTGCTGGATTTTCCATCCTTTCTCAATCTGTCTGCTTTTTCTATTATTCTATGTTGATCTGGAGGACATGTAATTCTCCAATCCTGGCCGACAAGCTCTTCAAACTCATAACCCAATAGGTCCAATGTGGCAGGATTAACAAAAATAATAACTCCATCTGCATCCTGAACCACAACACCTTCGGTCATATTGTTTATGATACTCTCAAAAAATCTCTCTAATTTTTTTACTTTCTTTCTCATCTCTCCCCATCTCAAAACATCTATTTAACTCTTACCTTCTTAATCGAGAAGTAGAATGTACTGCCCTTGCCAATCTCAGATTCGACCCATATTCTGCCGCCATACTGCTCAATAATCTTCTTGACAACAGAAAGACCAACACCTGTGCTCTCTTTCCTGTCTCTGGACTCCAATGTCTGAAATATCTTGAATATTCTATCATAATATTTTTCATCTATACCAGGACCATTGTCTGATACACTGAACTTCCAGTAACCATTATCCTCCATGCATCCTATCCTGATTTTCCCTCTTTTCTTATTGTTGTATTTTACTGCATTGCTTATCAAATTTAAGAATATCTGCTGAATCTTTACAGGCTCAGCATAAACGGTAGGAAGCCTGTTCTCAATTCTGATATTGATGTTATCCGGCGGCGAGATACTATCTATCACCTCCTCTACTATTCTCTGACAGTCAACATCCCTCTTCTCCTCCCTCTCGCGGCCTGCCCTCGAATATTGAAGCACGCCATTTATTAAATTCTCCATCCTCTTGACCCTGCTTAAAAGCAGATCTATCTGTTCTCTGCCCTCATCATCGAGCCTGTTGCCGTAATCCTGCGAAATCCATGTGGCAAGCTGGCTTATGCCTCGAAGTGGAGCCTTCAAATCATGCGAAACTATGTAGGCAAAATCTTTCAGTTCATTATTAACAGACTCCAGCTCCCTGGTGCGCTCTCTGACCTTCTCTTCGAGCTCTCTGTTCCTCCTTTTTATTCCAAGGGCTCTTGCCTCGTAAATCCCTAAAATCAATAAAATAAAAATAGCAAAACTCAAAATCCTAAACCACAACCTCTGCCAGAAGGGTGGAATTATCACTATCTCAACCTCTGTTCCCTTCTCATTCCAAATTCCATCATTGTTTGATGCCTTTACTTTAAACTTGTATCTTCCTGGTCTAAGATTCGAATAGGAAGCATACCTCTTCGATGCGGTTGTATAAACCCACTCCTTATCGACACCTTCCATCATATAGGCATAGCTGTTCTTTCCCGGAAAAACATAGTGCAGTGCTGCAAACTCGAAGGAGACCATGTTGTCTTTATGAGAAAGCACTATTTTATCACATACTGTGATCGATTTTTCCAGTGGTGATCTCAATCCATTATCCTGCCCAATAGGTACTACTCTATTGAAAATCTTGAAATTTGTTATTACAACCTGAGGTGGATAAGGATTATCCTTAATCGTCTCTGGATAGAAACTATTAAAACCTGAAATTCCTCCAAAGAACATCTCCCCATCTGGACTCATGTAGCGTGCCCCACCGTTGAATTCATTATCCTGGAGCCCATCATTTATATCATAATTTCTGAAAGTTTCTGTTTCAGGATCAAATCGTGAAAGACCATTATTTGTGCTTATCCAGAGCCTGCCTTTACGATCTTCTAAAATTCCATACACAGCACTTCCTGCCAATCCTTCAGGTTCTGAATAGTTTGAAAACATCTCTGTCTTAGGATCAAATTTTATTATTCCCGATCCATTAGAGCCTATCCATAATATTCCATCTTCATCTTCGTAAAGTGTCACACAATAATCATTGCTAATGCTGTTGGGATTGTCGGGATCGAAATTGTAGTGATAAAAACTGCCATTCTCTGGATCAAATCTGTTGAGTCCCCCCCCAAATGTAGCGATCCATAAAATACCAGAACGGCTCTTCACAATCGACCAGACTCTATCATTACTCAAACTGCTTGGATCATCAGGATCATACCTATAGCGAGTAAATTTTCCACTCTCTGTATCAAACCTGTTAAGCCCGCCGCCGTCAGTACCTATCCAGAGAACTCCCCTGTGATCTTCACAAATAACTCTTACCCTGTCATCACTCAAACTGCTCGGGTCATTCGGAGAGTTTTTATAGCAGGTAAATTTTCCGCTCTCTGGGTCGAACCTGTTCACTCCACCACCATATGTTCCGAGCCAATAAGAACCTGACGAATCCTTGAGTATTGAAAAGACCCTGTCGTTGCTCAGACTCGTTGGGTCGTTAGGATCATGCCGATAATGGGTAAACCTTTTAGCCTTTCTGTCATATATGTTCAGTCCTCCTCCATCCGTACCTATCCATATAATACCGGGACGCTCTTCATAGAACGATCTGGCAAACATGTGGCTGAGACTGTTGGGGTTTTTGGGATCATGCGTGATGTGGACAAACGGTTTGGGTTCTCTGATAAATTTGCACAGGGCACCGCCGTAAGTACCGACCCATATAACTCCAGATCTGTCTTCATATAAAGAATAAATTCTATTACTGCTGAGGCTGTAAGGGTCTGTAGAGTCGTTTTTATAACAAACAAAACCTTTGCCATTTCTTTCCAGTCTATTCAGGCCCCCCTCATTTGTTCCAATCCATATAGTGCCCAAATGGTCTTGATACACAACATGAATCCAATCATCACTCAAAGATCTTGAATCCTCAGGATCATGAAAGTACCTGATAAACTTCCCAGTTGCCGGATAATAAAGATTGAGTCCCTTATCTGTTCCTATCCAGAGCCTGCCAGATGAATCCTCACAGATCGAATTGATGTTGTTGCTGCTGAGACTATTAGGGTCGTTTGGATCATGGAAAAACCTTACCCATCTCTCCTCTTCTGGATCGAATCTGTTTAATCCATTGTCAGTCCCTATCCATAGAACATTGGAGTGATCTTCAATGATGGCATGTATACGGTTATCGCTCAGACTCTGTGAATTTTCAGGGTCATGCCTGTACCTCTTGAACGATTCATCCTCTCTGTTGAATCTGTTTAATCCATTGTCAGTACCTATCCATAGACGCCCTGACCTATCCTCAAAAATCGTGAATACCCTATTGCTGCTTATGGAGTTTGGCTTTTCAGGATCGTGAAAATAGTGAGTAAATGTCTCTTTCTCTCTGTTGAATCTATTCAGTCCATTGTCTGTACCGATCCACAGATTGCCCGTTCGATCCTCATATACAGTATATACCCAGTTGTTACTCAGGCTCCTGGGATCCTTAGCATCAGGAGTATAGACAATAAAATCATATCCGTCGTATCTATTGATTCCAGATTCTGTACCTATCCAAATGAATCCTCTGCTGTCCTGATATATGCAGTGAATGCTTGCCTGTGAAAGACCCTTTCTGCTTCCAATTTTTTCAAATTTGATTGATTGTGTCTGAGAATAAAGTAGAGAGGGAAGAAGCACAGATAAATAGATTGTGAAAAAGAGCATCCTGACAAATCGTTTAAAAGGGTTAAGCATTATGTGATTTACAATCATTGTAAAACCCTCTCAATAATTTTTCTATTAATTAATTTATTTATTTATCATCCGGTAATAGGCTCAGAGTCCAGTAGAGATCGATTGTTCTTACAACCTCTACAAACTCCATGTAGTTTACCGGTTTTAGCATATATCCAGAAACTCCAAGATTAAAACTCTCGATCCTGTCCTGATCCTCCTCAGATGTTGTCAGCACTACAACGGGTATACGATCCAAGAGCTTTTCCTTTCTAGCCTCTTTTAAAAATTCTATTCCATTCATCTTCGGCATGTTCAAATCTAAAAGAACAAGACAGGGCAGCTCATCCTTAGTGTTCCTGAGATATTCGAGTGCCTCTACTCCATTCTCTACAATATGAAGCTCGTTTGAAATCTTAAGATCCTTGAAGGCACGCTTGACAGTCATTGCATCAACCTTATCATCTTCTACTAAAAGTATGTGTTTATTTGACCGCATCGAAATCTCCTTTCTACGCTTATCATATATTCAGGATAGAAAATCATTAACTATTGAAACACTAATTGCTCAAAGTGTCGATATTTTGACACTTTAAGTAAATATAAAAGAACATTTTAACATACCTGCAAAATCTTTGCCAATCGTTAAAATAAAAAAGGTTCTGGCGATAAAGTTCTGTTATTACTATTTGAAATTAAAGGGAGGATAAGTATTAATATTTTGAAAGGATCGATCTATTTTCTTATTCGCAAGCTGATAAACTCCGGCTCTACCTGAGGGTAATATATTTAGGAAGTTCTCATTCTTCTGTATATGTTATGGAAGACATCTCCTTAAGGCACTCTGGACAAAGACCATGACTGAATTCAACCTCAGAGTGATCCCGAATGTACTCCTCCACCTGTTTCCAGTAGCCCTTATCATCTCTTATCTTCTTACACCTTGCACAAATTGGAAGCATGCCCTTTAGAGTCTTTACATTTGCAAGAAGTTCTTTCAGCTCTCTGATCAACAGCTCCCGTTCCTTCTCAATCTTCTTTCTCTCTGCTATCTCTTCTCTCAACTCTTGATTTGACTTATGAAGTTCCTCTGTACGCTCCTTTACTCTCTGCTCAAGCATATCGTGAGCCTCTTTCAGCAATCTTTCCGTTTCCTTCTGTTTTGTGATGTCCCTGCTGATCCCCACTATACCTATTATATCTCCCTTTGAATTTCTCAGAGGAACCTTGGTTGTTGAGGAAATCCACTTTACATTTCCTTTTGAATCGGGCTGAACCTCTTCCTTATTAATCAGTGGTTTGCCGCTCTTTATTATCTGCTGCTCTTCTTTATAAAACTTCCTTGCAGTCTCCTCAGGGTAGTAATCAAAATCACTGGTACCGAGGGCCTGCTCCGGGCTGCTTAATCCCAACCATTCTGCCTGTGCCTTGTTTATTCTCACAAACCTGCTCTTTTTATCTTTATAGTAGATGAAATCCGGAATATTATCTATAAGTGTCCTTAACAGATTGCGCTCCTGGACAACCATTCTCTCACTCTTTTTCCTTCTCTCCACCTGGAGGTTTAATTTCTTATTTATTTCCTCAAGCTGGCGTGCCCTTTCCCTTATAGTCTTAACCCTGACCTGAAATATCACAAAGCCTGTTACGGCAACAAACAGTACCGCAAGCACCTTAAACCACCAGGTCTGCCAGAATTCCGGAGGAACTATTACTTTAATAGAAATCCCCTGCTCATTCCATACTCCGTCATTATTTGAAGCCTTTACTCTGAATGTATAAACATTTGGAGGGAGGTTTGCATAGGTTACAAGATGGTTGTTCCCAATATAATTCCAATCTTTGTCTATCGGTTCCATCATACATGCATACTCATTTTTGTCAGGGGCAACGAAGTGCAGGGCAGCAAATTCAAATGAAAATACACTCGCCTTGTGTGGCAATTTTATTACCCTGGTCTCAGTAATAGATCTGTTCAATATCTTGCCGCCATACTCCCACTCTCCAATAGGAACAGATTTATTAAATATTTTAAAATCAGTAATTACAATGGAAGGCATGAAGGGATTATCAATGATGTCTTCAGGATAGAATGAGCTGAAACCACCTATACCTCCAAAAAACATCTCTCCTTTCCCGCTTTGAAAATATGCACCAGCATTGAACTCATTGCTCTGAAGTCCATCAGAAACATCATAATTCTTGAATCTTTTGTTTACAGGATCGAATCTCGACAACCCATTATTTGTGCTTAACCAGAGATTTTTATTTTTATCCTCAAGAATTCCATATATAACATCGTTTGGCAGTCCGTCCTCTACCGTATAATGAGTGAACTGGCCACTTGAGATATCGAGAGAGCAAAGTCCATTCATTGTTCCATACCATAAAACATAATTTGAATCATATACCGATTCATATATAGACAACACCTTATCATCTATCAAATTATTGTTTTTGTAGTGCTTATATCTTTTAAAAGTCCCGCTGCTTCTATCGAACCTGTTCAAACCTCCCCCCCATGTTCCTATCCAGAGCCTTCCGAGATGATCTTCACACATCGAATAGATAATATCTGAGCTGATTGTCGTAGAATCATTAGGATCGTTTTTGTAGGAGATAAAGATCTTCTTATCGGGATCGAACCTGTTAAGACCTCCATTACGGGTACCAATCCAAATAAAGCCCGAACGATCTCTGAGTATAACATAAACACAATCGCTACTCAGACTGTTTGGATTATTCTCATCGTGTCTGTAGTGGATAAACCGATCCCTTTCTCTGTCATAACGGTTCAGGCCACCCCTTTCTGTGCCAAACCAGAGATCTCCATTCCTATCCTCACATATTGTAAATACATTATCATCGCTTATGCTGAACGGATCCCTTGGATCGTGTCTGTACCTTTTGAACCTTTTTGTTTTAGGATCAAAACGGTTCAGCCCTCTAAAAGTGCCTATCCATACATATCCCATCCTGTCTTCATATATCGACCAGACAAGATTATAGCTCAAACTATGAGAATCGTTCGGCTTGTTTCTATATGTTTGAAACCGCTTCAATGATCTATCCATCCTTGTGAGCCCATTTCTGGTTCCTACCCACATTCCACCCGACCTATCGCTGTATAGAGATCGTATCTCATCGTTGCTTATGCTGTTTATGTTTTTAGGATTGCTCTTGTAGTAGATGAAGCTATTCTTTTTTATATCGAGCCTATTTAGACCGCAGTCTGCAGTACCAATCCATATCACATTCGATGAGTTAAAAGACGAGTAGATCAGAGTGATTCGATCGCTGCTCGGGCCTCTTCCGTCTTCTCTTCTTCTATAGTGGGTAACGACTCTACCATTTTTCATTCTGTCCAGGCCATTATCTGTTCCTATCCAGAGACTCCCCAGACCATCTATACACAATGATGTTATTCTGTTGCTGCATATGGAAGCGGGATCTTTGCTGCTGTGTAGATATCTTCTATTGTTCTTAGTCTCAGGGTCGTAACAATTGAGCCCGTTTGTCGTACCAATCCATATCATTCCAGAATCGTCCTCACATATAGATGTGATATAGTCGCTTTTTAGAGAGTTGCCGCTATCACCGCCACTCATAGGCTTAATGAACCTGTCTCTTTCTGTGTCATATATGTTCAATCCAAGATCTGTACCGATCCATATTCTTCCTTTAGAATCCTGGTATATTGTAGTAATTATGTTGCTGCTTACACTCTCTGAATCACTTGATGAGTGCATATATCTTACAAATGTCTCTGAAGAAGGGTCGTATCTATCCAATCCTCCACCCTGAGTTCCGACCCATATTCTTCCCGAATCATCTTCCATCATGCAGAGAACATAATTGTTGCTCAGAGTCGTACTATCATTAAAGTTGTATCTAAATATATTGAATTGATATCCGTCAAACCTGTTCAGTCCATCTTCTGTACCAAACCACATGAATCCCTTTCTATCCTGCAGTATGCAGTTTACAGAATTTTGAGAAAGCCCATCAAGAATAGAATATCGTTTGAATCTAATGCCGTGTTTCTGTGCATGTGTAGAAGTGCTGGAAAATAGTATTAAGCATAACACTGCTGATAAAAGACAGGGTTTCAGCCTTAAAAATACATTTTTACTTGACATATTTATAAACTCCATCATGCAAATATAATATATTTAAATATAAATTTTTACTGCAAAATTTCTGCCATCTTTTAAAAACATTCAGATTGTTTTAATCCCTCCAGCTATTGAAAAATAGTATCTCCTCTATACTTTTTCTCTTCCTCCTCTTCAGACTCATGCCTGGTTCTGGATATCCAACAGCCATGAGTTCACATACCCTGATCTTCTTTGGTAGTTTAAAAAATCTGTGGGCCTTTTTAACATCAAACCATCCTATCCAGCATGTTCCCAGTCCAAGGTCCTGGGCCTGAAGCACAAAATGTTCACCTGCAATCCCTATATCCAGTAAATAGTAAGGAATACCTGTAAAAAGTTTAGCCATCCTGTGAGCAATAAAGTTGAGATCGGCAAGCAGAACAACGATTACTGGCGCCTTAATTGCCCACCTTGTTGCCCTGTAAATTCCAGAAAAGACCTCTCTTCCAAAGGCCTCCTTTATATCATCATCATCTATAATGATGAAGCGCCACGGCTGAACATTTTCCGCAGATGGAGCAAGCCTTGCTGCCTCCACACACTTGATAAGCTTTTCCCTTTCCACAGGTCTTGATTCAAATCTTCGTATGCTGAAGCGTTCCTCTATCGCATCGATCATTTTAGTCATCCCTCTTTATGAGAAGATTGATTAACTCCTGGCTCTACTAGTGAACCTATTAAATCTTTTATATCATCTATTCGCTCTCTTCTGCAAAATTGCTCAAGTCCATCGATTATCCTTACTGCACCATCTGGTTGAACAAAATTAAGAGTGCCTACCTGAACGGCCGTAGCCCCTACAATTAAAAACTCGAGAGCATCCCTCCAGTTCATAATCCCGCCAATTCCCAAAACTGGAACATTGACCCTCTTCACTACCTCATATACCTTTGCAAGAGCTATTGGTCGTATTGCAGGTCCAGACAATCCTCCAACAATTCTGGCAAGCATAGGAGCCCTCTTCTCAATATCCACACTCATTCCAATTAAAGTATTTATCAATGATAGACAATCTGCTCCTCCCCTGACTGCTGCAAGCGCAATCTCTGTGATGTCTGTAACATTCGGTGTCAGTTTTACGATTATGGTTTTATCTGTTGCCTTACGAACGCACGAAATCACCTGTTCTGTTATCTCAGGATCCGTACCAAAGGCTATTCCTCCCCTCTTTACATTCGGACACGATATGTTGACCTCGATCCCATCCACTCTTGGATGGTGCTGAACCCTTTCCACAACCTCACCATACTCCTCGATTGTACTTCCAGCAACATTTACTATTACTGCTGTATCGAGCTCATCTAACTCAGGAAGTTTCTCTTTTATAAATCGATCAACACCCACATTTGCAAGGCCAATTGAGTTCAACATCCCACATGGAGTCTCTAAACTCCTCGGCATAGGATTACCCTCTCTCGGCTTCAGTGTAACAGTCTTTGTAACTATTGCCCCAAGACGATCTATCTCCAGATACTCCTTATATTCCACACCGTAACCAAATGTACCTGATGCAGTAATTACAGGATTCTTTAATTGAAGAGATCCAATCTTCACTGAAAGATCAATCATTAAATTCTATCTCCCTAAGATTAAACACTGGGCCATCCAGGCAAACAAGACGATATCCGCCACCTGCAGATTTGATGCAGCATCCCTGACACGCCCCAATACCACATGCCATTCTCTCCTCAACCGAAGCCTCCCATTCCACTGCAGATTTTGCAGTAATATTCTGAACCTTTTTTAACATCTCTCTTGGGCCACATGTATATCCCCGAATCTTTGAATCAGATTTCAAACTCCTCAAAAATGAGGCTAAAATATCTGTTACGACTCCTTTCTGCCCAAGTGAACCATCTTCTGTAGCAATTCTGATCTTAACTCCACATTTCTCCAAATCGGAAGTCCCGAAGATTTCGCCTCCTGTTTTAGTGCCCCAAAACAGAAAGATCCTCTTATCCCTTTCCAGCAGCTCATCAATAAGAAAAAAAACTGGAGCACTTCCCATGCCTCCAGCAACTATCAAACAATCAGAAAAATCTCCATCAATAGAAAAACCCCTGCCAAGTGGGCCCATAACATCGAGATTCTCACCAGGCTTAACTCTTTTCAACATCTCTGTCCCACATCCAACAACACGATAGAGAATTTCAAACTCACCCTTCTGTCTTGATACTCTGTGAATACTGAATGGTCTTCTTAACAGGGGTATAAAAGATTCATTTATTCTTATATGAACAAACTGTCCAGGCCTGCATAAAGAAACTATTTTTTGTGATTCTAAGGAAATTCTGTAGATGTCATCTGAAACCTTATTGTGCTCAGTCACTTTGCAGATTTGTCTGCTCACAATCTCCTCATCTTCTATTAAAATATCTCTTAATGGGAATATCGATTCTTATCCATGAATCGATCGGTTTACCCGCCTTAACTGCAGGAATATAATCTGCCTCTCGAACAGCAGACAGCAGTGCTCTATCAAGATCGGTGTTTCCGCTGCTATTTACAAGCTCTGCATTTACTGGTTTTCCATGTTTATCGATATGAACCCTTATTTCCACGACATCGATTTCTGCACGCTTTATTAGAGTCTCGATATCCTTTATTCTACTTATAACAGAACCAATGCCTCCTATTAACTCGGCATCTGTGGTGCTGTCCTGTTTTACATTTTCCATTCTATTATCACCAGAAAGCGTGCGATTTAGTGAATCGCCACTCTTCTGTGCAGGCTCTATCTTGCCTTTTTTTATAGTTGATCTGAAGGCCTCGACCTTCTCTCTGGCCATAACAGCATAAGATGACTGTGGATAACTCTTTAAAAGAGAATCGTATAGTGTATATGCAAAAGATAAGGAATCCATTTCATTCTCACAGATCCATGCCATACAGTATAGCGTCTTTGGCGAAAACTCTGAATTCGGATATCTCTGGAGTATTGATCGATATTTCTTGAATGCCAGCACTGGATTTGATTGGTCGAACAAAATCTGTTCAGCCTCGCATAGCAGCATGTTTATAGAGTCCTTACGAGTAATTACATCCAGCAGGTTAAGCCGCTTTCTGCTTCTCTCTGCAAGTTCAGAATCTGGAAAACTATCAATTATCTCTCTATAGTAGCGGTTTCCATTGAGCGTGTCGTTCAAAAAAGTGCAGCTTATGTATCCCATATTAAAAAGCACTCTGTCTTTATATCTGGTGTCAGGGAAAAGCATCAAAATGCGTTTATACTGCTCCAGTGCTGAATCTGGCATATCAAAATGCATCAAATAGAGCTCTGCAAGAAGGAACATGTTTTTGTCTGTACTGTTTTTCATAAAACTCTTAATTTCTGGATTTTGATTCTTTTTTTGTTCTGACCCCTCATCTTTCTTCTCCTCCTCAACGCTACTGGCTACCTTGAGCGAATCATCGATGAGGTGTTTTAAAGCAAGGAGTCGCTCTATATCCCTCCTTCTTGCCTCTGCAGAATCTACATATTCTGACCTTTGAAATGTGCCTCTTACCAGCCTATAATGATCGAGCGATTTCTGATAATGTCCCATCTTCTCATAGACTCTTGCCAGTCTGAAGTGTGCCTCTGCCGCCTCTCTTGAGCCCTTATACTTATCCATTATCTTTTTATAGGCCTCTATTCCAGCATCGATCTGGCTGCCGGATATTAAACAATCTGCTATTTCGAGTTCTATCTCTGCAAACCTCTCCTTGTTTCTCTCATCCTTCCTCAAACTCCTGAAAATTTCCATGGCACCTTTATAATCCTTAAGGCTCTTCTTTATCTTCCCATATCTGAACAGTGCAATAAATTTCATATCTTTTGTTGTCTTTGTGTCGATAACCCTCTTAAAAAACTTTCCTGCCCTCTCATACATTCCAAGAGAGTCGTAATCTGCTCCGATCGAAAATAGTGCTTCAGGCCTTAAATCGCCCAGCCCCTTGGCAAGTGCTGTGTTATATGAGTTTATTGCCTCCTCAAACTTTCCATTCGACTCATTAATCTTTCCATAATAATAATATACTCGCGCAGCCAGATCTCTATTTAACTTGTCCCTTAAAAGTTTTTGGAGTATATCTCCTGCTTCATCAAACCTGCCCAATTCGATTGCCGTTCTGGCTAGCCACAGTTCAACCTCATCCTTGAACCCTATCTCAGGACACCTTTCTTTTAGCTCATTAAATCTTCTCTCTGCCTTATAATACTCTTTCAGGTAGAAGTAAGACTTTGCCGCAATAAACATTGCCTCTGCTGCATATCGAGAATCTGGATACTCCTCAATTAGCTTTAAGGCCTTATCGATTGCCTTTCTATAATTTGACTCTTCCTGACTCGAGGGCCTCTCAAGAGTGCGTTTCTTCGTTTCGCTGTAGGCTTTATTGTAGTACTTTTTTAAATTATAAAAAGTGTTAAAATAGACGCAGCCGGAAAAAGATGCTACTGTAACAATCAGTATTATAAACCTTTTTATCATGAAATAATCCAAATTGTAACCATCTAAAATTACAATGAATTAGTCACATTGTCAAGAGCAAATTAAGATTATACCAAAATATTGTTTGACAATTATGATAATTATATGGAATTGCAACAAAAAAGTACACACAGAGTTAAGACTCAAGCAGCCTTTCTGCTTTTCTTGAACTGAACCGGTGACATGTTCCCCAATGTTGAATGTTTTCTGATTCGATTATAAAATGTTTCTA
>Ga0190360_1000504_pt1 | contig 21846 bp, 19 predicted proteins | sample 48721834_MG_FD_161271 | JGI IMG/M metagenome (GOLD analysis project Ga0190360, IMG submission 161271) | Hydrothermal vent microbial mat bacterial communities from Southern Trench, Guaymas Basin, Mexico - 4872-18-3-4_MG | ecosystem: Environmental > Aquatic > Marine > Hydrothermal vents >... | reverse complement strand
TTACAACTGATATCTGGTTTGTTGGTTTCATGGCCTTGATTGGCAGTTTCATGAACAGTTATACAGCAATCAAATATGACAGCATTTTTTTAACCAGGGAAAAATCTAAGATAAAGGTAAGAATCGGGCGAGATATAAGGATTTTTTTAATCATGATTGGGGCTTTTCTTAATCAGATTTACTTTGTTCTTTTACTTCTGGGGGTATTAACTAATTTAGAGTCACTCAGGAGACTTTATATTTTGAGAAAAAATAATATAAGTGAAGCGTGAACAGAGGCTACTGAATTTTCAAGCCTGTTCGTGGCGAAACAAAGTAACTCATTTAATCTAAAAATTTAAAAAAATTTAAAGGGGGAGGGTAAAATGAGTGAAATAAGAATTGCTATTGCAGGAGTAGGTAATTGTGCAAGTTCTCTGATTCAGGGGATAGAGTATTACAGGAAAAACAACCGGGAAGTAATCGGGTTGATGCATCCTGAAATTAACGGTTACAAAGTAGGAGACATAAAAGTTGTTGCCGCTTTTGACATTGATAAAAGAAAAGTTGGGAAAGACTTGAGTGAAGCAATATTTGCTAAACCAAACAATACTCTGGTTTTTTGTCCTGACATTCCTTATTATGGAGTTAAGGTTAAAATGGGCAAAGTACTGGATGGAGTAGCTTCTCATATGGAAGATTACCCGGAAGATCAATCTTTTCGGATTGCCGGTGAAGAGTCCTGTGATGTAGTTGAGGAACTGAAAAAAAGTGGAGCCGAAATACTGGTTAACTACCTTCCCGTTGGTTCGGAAGAGGCAGTGAGGTTTTACGCACAGGCAGCTTTAGATGCAGAAATAGCCTTTGTCAATTGTGTACCTGTATTTATCGCCTCTGATGAAGAGTGGGCAAAAAAATTTGAAGAAAAGGGTCTACCTCTTGTGGGAGATGACATAAAGGCTCAGCTGGGGGCTACCATTACCCATCGGATTTTAACAAAACTTTTCCGTGACAGGGGAGTGAAGCTGGATCGAACCTACCAGCTTAACGTAGGAGGAAATACTGATTTTCTCAATATGCTGGCGCGAAACAGGCTCTCTTCAAAGAAAATCTCCAAGACAGAGGCAGTTGTTTCTCAATTAGATGAACCACTCTCTGAAGAAAATGTCCATATAGGACCAAGCGACTACGTGCCATGGCAAAAAGATAACAAGGTTTGTTTTATCCGCATGGAAGGTAGAGAATTCGGTAATGCACCTGTTGTTCTTGATCTGAGACTCTCAGTTGAAGATTCCCCCAATAGTGCGGGTTGCGCAATTGATGCAATAAGATGCTGTAAACTGGCTCTGGATCGAGGAATAGGTGGTGTCCTGACTTCAATATCTGCTTATACCATGAAACATCCCCCAGTTCAATACTCCGATGAGGAGGCAAGAGAAAGGGTAGAAGAGTTCATAACTGGAAAAAGAGAAAGATAAAAATCTTTAAGACAAAGCTTGTGAAAAATGAGGCTCCCGGAGAAAGCAGCGAGTAAAGCCACGCCAGTGGGGGACATTTTTCAGATTCGGGAAAAAGTCTTATAACAAAGATAAAACTTATAACACAAAAGGAAAGGTGTATTCCCTTCCTCCAAAGCAAGGTATACGCACCCGGGCTGTCTAAGGGGAATTTTTTCCGAAACTGGAGCTTTTTGCTTGACAGAGAACCAAGGGTGAATAATATTATTTAATACTGGGCCGGCGTAGCTCAAGGGTAGAGCGGCTGATTCGTAATCAGCAGGGTGTAGGTTCAAATCCTATCGCCGGCTCCAGTTTTATTTTTAGTCTTTAAATTAAAAATAAAAGAAAAATGAAATTCACTGATTATAATCCGGGAACAATCGAGAAAAAATGGCAGAATTACTGGGAAAAAAATAAAACTTTCTCCTCCCGTCCCTATCAAGAAAAGAAATACTACATTTTAGAGATGTTTCCCTACACCTCGGGGAGCATCCATATAGGACATGTTCGTAACTATACAATCGGGGATGTGATCGCCAGATATAAGCGAATGCAGGGTTTTAATGTTCTCCATCCCATCGGATTTGACGCTTTTGGTCTGCCAGCAGAGAATGCAGCCATTGAAAAGGGAATCCATCCCCGCACCTGGACCTACCGCAACATAGAAAATCTGCGTCGTCAGTTAAAGCAACTGGGATTCTCTTACGATTGGGAAAGAGAAGTGGTCACCTGTGACCCTCAATATTACCGCTGGAACCAGTGGTTTTTCATCAAACTCTATGAAAAAGGACTGGTCTATCAAAAGAAAGCACCGGCTAACTGGTGTCCCACCTGCAATACTGTTTTAGCTAATGAACAGGTAGTAAATGGAGCCTGTTATCGCTGTGAATCACCTGTTGAGGAGAAAAATTTGAAACAGTGGTTTTTCCGCATAACCTCTTATGCTGACGAACTTCTGGAAGAAGTAGAAAAACTTGACCACTGGCCTCTTACGGTTAAAAAGATGCAGATAAACTGGATTGGTAGAAGTGAAGGAATGGAAATAAATTTTAAACTTGCTCATAATGGAGTCAAACTTCCTGTTTATACAACGCGCCCTGATACCGTATTTGGAGCAACCTACATGGTTCTATCTCCCTCCCATGGGCTGGTAGAGGAAGTCGTGAGAAAAGAACCGGGACTCAGATCGGAAATCGAGAAAATGCGCAAAGAACAACTTGCCAAAAAGGAAATAGAAAAAAGAGGGGTGTTCAGTGGCTTGTGGGCTATCAACCCGGTAAATGAAGAAAAGATTCCTATCTGGATAGCCAATTACGTGCTGCAGGAATATGGAACCGGAGCTATAATGGCTGTTCCTGCCCATGATGAAAGAGATTTTGATTTTGCTTTAAAGTATAACCTCCCCATAAGAATAGTCGTTTCCCCTGGTGAAGGTCACCCCGGTAAACTGGAAAAGGCCTATGTGGGAGAAGGAAAAATGGTAAATTCAGGGCAATTTGATGGTCTGCCAAGTCAGGTAGCTCGTAAAAAAATGAGTCAATGGATGACTGAATTGGGAATAGGAATTCCTCGCATTAACTACAAGTTGAGAGACTGGTGCATTTCAAGGCAGAGATACTGGGGAACACCTATTCCCATGATTCACTGTCCGAAATGCGGAACTGTTCCCGTCCCGGAGGAAGAACTTCCAGTGAAACTTCCCCCCGAAGTTGAAATAACCGGTAAAGGCGGTTCACCTTTGAAAAAAGTACCCTCTTTCCTGGAATGTAAATGTCCCCGATGTTCAGGAAATGCAGAAAGGGAAACTGATACAATGGATACTTTTGTTGATTCATCCTGGTATTTCTTAAGGTATGCCTCTTTTCGGCGAAACGAAATACCTTTTGATTCTGAAGAAGTCAATTACTGGATGCCCGTTGACCAATATATAGGGGGAATCGAGCACGCTGTCCTTCATCTTCTTTATTCACGCTTTTTTACCAAGGTTCTAAGAGACCTTGGTCTTATAAAGATAGATGAACCTTTTACCCGCCTGCTTACCCAGGGGATGGTAATAAAAGATGGAGCAAAAATGTCTAAGTCCAGGGGTAATGTAGTTGACCCGGAAAGAATAATTGAGAAATACGGAGTTGACACCCTGCGGGGATTTATACTCTTTGCAGCACCACCGGAGATGGATCTCGATTGGAAACAGGAAGGCCTGGAGGGAATAAACAGATTCCTCAATCGGGTCTGGAAGCTTGTTCTGGAAAATAATACCGGTAAATGGAAAGAAGGATGGGAAGAAATCTATTCTGAGAGAAAAAGTGGAAATGAGGGTGAACTCCAGCAAGTTACCCATAAAACAATTAAAAAAGTAAGTGATGATATTGAAAAACGTTTTCACTTTAATACCGCACTTGCCTCACTCATGGAATTTGTCAACTATCTTTACCGGTATCCTTTTAAGAAAACCGAAATTTTCAGAGAAGCTATCCAGATTTTGATTTTACTGCTCTATCCTTTTACTCCCCATATATGTCAGGAACTTGCAGAAAAAATGGGCTGTGAAAAAGATCTTTCCACTTATCCCTGGCCAGAATACAGAGAGTCACTAACTGAGGAGGAAAAACTAACCCTGGTTATCCAGATAAATGGCAAGGTGCGAGATAAAGTCACCATTTCTGCAGGGGAAAAACGGGAAGAAATAGAAAAAATTGCTCTCCAGAGAGAGAAAGTAAAAAAATATACTCAGGGTAAAACCGTAAGAAAAATAATTTATGTCCCCAACAAACTCGTCAACCTCGTGGTAAATTGAATGTGGAATTTAACACGACAGGAAGGGTTAATTCTTCTTTTCCTGGTAAGTGCTTTTGTTGTTGGGCTGGGTATAAAACTTGTTGGTGGGATACCTCAGGAAATTCCCACTTACACTCCACCAGTAGACGTTAAAATTGAAGGGGCGGTTCAAAAAGAGGGATGGTACAAAGTTACTTCTGGTTCTACCGTAAAAGAGTTAATTACAAGAGCAGGTGGGACTTTGCCCTGGGCTGATTTATCCGAAGTGGACCTTTCTCGTCCTTTAACCTGCAAAACAGTCGTGTACATTCCTGAAGGCAGAATGGATTTGAATCGTGTTTCAGTAGAGGAACTTACTTTTTTGCCTGGAATAGGTCCCGAACTTGCTGAAAGGATAATCAAATACAGGATAGAGAAAGGGGGCTTTAAGAATCTTGCCGAACTCAAGAAGGTTTCTGGAATTGGGGATGTTCGTTTTGAGAAAATAAAAGACAGGCTAAAAGTTACTACAGGAGGGGAAATTGAAGGAGAGTAAAGTTTATATGATTGGTCCCAAAGCTGCCTGGCAGAATCTGGACAAATTATTTGCCCGAACTGGAATAAGGAAAAAAATAGAAAAAGACGAAATTGTGGCCATAAAAATACACTTTGGGGAGATGGGAAATATCCGCTATATCAGGCCTGCTCTGGCAAGACAGGTAGTAGATATGGTCAAAAAAGCAGGTGGAAGACCATTTTTAACTGATACTACCACTCTCTATCGCCATGCCCGTCACAACCTTTTTGACTATCTGCAAACAGCTGCCAGAAACGGTTTTACTTCTGAAACCATGGGATGTCCGGTAATAATTGCTGATGGATTAAGGGGAACCTCCGGTCAGTGGATAGAGCTTACCAACCATCAAAAACTTAAAAAAGTTAAAGTTGCCCAGGCTGTATTTGAATCTGATTTTCTTATTGCCCTAACTCATTTCACACTTCATCCTGACGCAGGAATTGGGGGATCAATAAAGAACATTGCTATGGGATGTACAACCAAAGAGACAAAACTGGCCATGCATACTTCCCAGGCCAAACCAAAATACGAGGCATCAAAGTGCACTTTGTGTTTTTCCTGTGTTAGAGTTTGTCCTGCGGGTGCTTTTTATCAAAAAGGAAAAAAAGAAATAGGGTATGATCCGGAAAAATGTATCGGTTGTGGGGAATGCATTGCCTATTGTCCTTCCAGAGCAATAACCGTCCCCTGGGAATCGGTGTTCAGTCTGGATGTGCAAAAAGGAATAATAGATGGATTCTGTGGAGTCATTTCCAGATTTTCTTCTGAAAAGAGATTTTTTATAAATATTTGTTTGGATATCACCCATCATTGCGACTGTATGAAAGAAAGTCATCTACCAATTGTTCCTGACCTTGGAATTCTGGCTTCTTATGATGCACTTGCCTGTGACAAAGCAAGCTTTGATCTTCTCAATAAGGGCACAAATTATCCGGGATCAGAATCAGATAGAAAAGGTGCAAAAAAGGATAAAGTAAAGACCATTTATCCCAGAGTAAACATGGATAAATTTTGGAAACTCTGTAAAAATTCAGGGTTGGGCAATTTAGAATACAGTCTTGAAATTATAAACTAACTACGGATTTTTAAAAAGGAGCCTCATCCACATCCACTCAAAAGTTAGCCTGGGCGAGACATTGGAAATGAGTAAATGCCTCACCTTTTTCAAAACCTCAATACCCTCGCAGAGACATCTAAAAGAATAATTATCTTTTAAATTGAGCATTTCTTGTTTTTTATCTACATTAATGAGAGAACAGGCCGGGTCAAGTTTTAAAAGTAAAATATCTCTTAGAAAATAAAGAATAATGTTTAGAAAAGTCTGAAAATAAGAATTTTCTTTATTGCTCCAGTTCTCGCAAAGGTCAAAAACCTCCTCAAGTGAAGAGGCTTTACCTGTAAGAATATTAAAGATTTTTTCCCTTTCCTGAAAAATTTCCTCCTCCTTTACCAGCTTTAAAGCCTCACCTATACTTCCCTGAGCTAATTCACTCACCAGAGGAATAAGTTCAGAAGGTGTATTATTTTTTAGAAGAAGGTTGTGCAGATCGGTTTTTTTCAAAGGTGAAAATTCGATAATCTTACACCTGGATACAACAGTCGCAGGCAGAAGCGCTGGCAGGTGTGTAATCAAAATTATAACCAGGTTGTGAGGAGGTTCTTCGAGAATCTTAAGAAGAGAATTAGAGGCTTCCGGGGTTAATTTATCAGATTCATCCAGGATCCATATTTTCTTCTTACCCTCGTATATTTTACATCCTACCTCCGTTTTTAAATCACGGATCTGTTCGATTCTGAGAGACCCCCTTTCAGGAGATATCAATCTGAGGTTGGGGTGATTCATCTTATTCATTCTCCTGCAGGAAGAGCAGTCATCGCAGCAGTCAACTTTTTTTCTCTGGCAATTAATCGCCTTAGCGAAATTTAAGGCTACGAGTTTTTTTCCCACTCCAGCAGGTCCGGTGAAAAGATACCCTCCGTATAAATTACCAGAATCAAGATCTTTACGCAAAATGTCAATTGCCCTCTTTTGACCAAGAACGTCGCTAAACGCCATGACTTAGTTTTTCCAGAGTTATTTTTTTTATTTTCTCATGAATAAAAAGAGGAGACTCATCTGCTTTTATTACTTTTATTCTCTCAGGACAGAGTTTTGCTATTTTTAAATAACCCTCCCTTACCTTTCGATGAAAAGTAAGATCCTCCTTTTCTATACGATCATTGGCCCTTTTTCTTCTCATGGCTAATTCTGGCTCAATATCCAGAAGAAAGGTTAAATTCGGCCATATACCCTGAGTTACCTTATCGTTTAGCTTCTGAATCATTTCAAATGAAAGGCCTCTTCCGAATCCTTGATAAGCCAAAGTGGCGTCGGCATAGCGATCAGAGATAATGAGTTTTTCCTCTTTTAAAAGAGGAACTATAACTTCCTGAACATGCTGTGCCCTGTCGGCAAGGTAAAGAAAAAGTTCGGCGAAGGGATTTATTTTCTTATCCTCCATGAGAAGAAGGTTCTTTATCAGTTTACCCAGATCAGTCCCACCTGGTTCCTTTGTTACTGCTATCGGATAATTTTTTTTCAACAAAAAATCCGCCAGCAAAGAAACCTGAGTTGACTTTCCACTTTTATCAATTCCTTCAAAACTTATGAACACGTTTTTCTCTCACCTCCGTCTTTTTAAACCTATACCAACCTCTATCTCTGTCAAGAGTATTAATCTGAAATTGGGACTTTTTTCTTACAGGGTAAGAGGCTTCCTTGCAAGGTATCTCCGGGAACCCAAGGAGAAAGATACAGGCAAAAAGCATCTCAATTTCAGGAAAGTTTTATCTTGACAAAAAAAAAGGAAATATTAAAATAATGACTGAACAGTCAGTCAAAAAGGGGGGTCTCAGTTGCCAACGGTAAAGAGCAAAGTAAATAATACTCGCAAGAAAAAACAGAGCAACCACAAAGATCGAATTTTACAGGCAGCAGAAAGGCTTTTTGCCGAGAAGGGTTTTTATCTTGCCACACTTGATGAAATCGCCAGAAATGCGGATCTGGCCAAAGGAACCATATACCTTCATTTCAGAAACAAAAGGGAACTTTTCATTTTGGTGATCGAGAGGAAGCTGGACATTTTATTAAATAAAATAAAAAAGGCGGTTAGAGAGGGAGATTCTCCAGCTGAAAAAATAAAAAGGGCCATCCAGGTTCATATGGGTTTTCTTGAGAAAAATCGTAATTTTTTCCAGATACTCCAGGGCCTTTCTGGAGAATCCCGGAAGGAAATGGAAAAAGAACTGACTCAGAGAATACTCAAAAAAAATGCAAAATACCTGAGGATCATTCAGTATTTAATCCGAAGAGGTATAGCCAAGGGGGAAATAAAGCCTCTTGACTCACGCAAACTGGCGGTAATTCTGGTGGGAATAGTTCACGGTCTAACCCTGAACTGGATAGCTCAAAAAGAAAAAGAGTCTCTGGTAGAAGATCACTCTCTTGCCTGGGAGATTTTCTGGAAGGGAGCAAAATCCTCCGAAATTTAAATTAAAATCTTTCAAGGGGGGAGGGATATGTTAACCGGTATTTTAAAGAAAAAGGTAGTTACATCTTTAATTCAAAAATATGTGGGAAAACTTGCTCGAACCAACAGTAAAGAGGATTTTTACTCAACCTTTGATAACATTCTGGTAAATCTGGAGGAACATGCCAATGATCAGAACAGGAACGCTGTTCAGGTGGTGAGAAAAGCTGGAAAGAACGGTCATCCCTATGTTGAACTTGCCAGACTCCTTGTTCAAAGAAGATTGTCAGAAATCCCCCGGAAGAGACTTGTGGATACCTTTTTTGTTCCCTGGATTTTAACTGACAAGATAAAAGTTCAACAGATGCTGGAAAGAGAGGGATTTGAGGCTCCCTGGTTTGTGGTCATCTCTCCTTTAAAATACTGTGATCTTTCCTGCCCTGGTTGCTATGCTAATGCTGACAGAGGAGAAACATACCTAAGCTTTAAAACCTTAAACAAAATCGCCAGTGATGCAAAAAGACTGGGAATAAGATTTCTCACCATCTCTGGAGGAGAACCTTTCATTTACTGGGATAAAAAAGAGGAAAAAAACATTCTGGATTTCTTCCAGGCTAACCCGGATGTTTACTTTCAGGTTTACACCAATGGAACATCTCTTGCTGACCGAGAATGGGCAGAACGTGAGCTCGGGGAGAAAGCAAAAAAAGGAGATGAAAAGGCAAAAGCGGCACTGGAAAGAATAAGAAGAGCCGCCCGGAGAAATAAACGTCTGTATGGAACAGAAAACATAGCTCCACTTCTGGCCAGACTGGGAAATGTGGCTCCGGCTATAAGCCAGGAAGGATTTGAGGAGGAAACAGATAAAAGAAGAGGAGAGGGGATGTACCTTCTAATTAAAAATGCCAGGAAAAATCTTACCTCTCATGGCATATTACACGGTTTCAGTATAACTTACATCCGTGAAAATGCCGATGTTTTAACCAGTGAAAGGTTCATAGATCACCTCATTCAGCAGGACGTTTCTTTTGGATGGTATTTTATCTATATCCCCAAGGGGAGAGATCCCGATGTGGGACTTATGCCTACTCCGGAGCAGAGGGTGCGATTAAGAGATTTTGTTTGGGAGATGAGAAACAAAAAACCCATATTCATAGGTGATTTCTGGAATGACGGACCCTGGGTAGGAGGATGTATTGCTGGAGGGAGAAAATACTTCCATATAAGAGCTGACGGGAAAGTTACCCCCTGTGTTTTTGCTGATTTCAGCATAGGTCATATTGAAAAAGATTTTTATAAACAGGGAAAGACACTTAAAGATGTTGTTCAGCATCCTGCATTTCGTTACATAAGAAAAAAACAACTGGAAATTGAAAACAAGTGCACACCATGCTGTATAATAGATAATCCCACCATTTTAAGAGAAGTGGTAGAAAAGTTCAATCTGGAGCCAGCGCTACCGGGAGAAGAGGAAATTGTCAGAGGAGAAACAGCAAAGTTTCTCGACCGTTACTCCGAAGAGATGAAAAAAATAACTCAGAAATTCTGGGAGGAGTTGAAAAGAGGCAAACTGGATACGGAAAATGTAAGATTAAGTCAGGTTATTGAAAATTACGAGAGGAGAAACAGAAAAAGGGTAAGCTGTGAAGAGAAGGTACATTCTCCTCTTGCCTAAAAATGGAGGCAGGAGATGGACCTCAGCTACCTTATAAGCTTTTTTCTTAAAAGCAGGATCAACAGAAAAGTTTTTTCCCTTCTTTCCAGGAAAAATAAAAATGGCAGGAGCATTCTACAGGAACTTTTCCAGTTTTACACCAATGGAGATAAACTTAAACTTACTACCAGGTTGAGACTTTTACCTTTTTTCATTTTTTTTGAAATAGGAAGAATGATCTTCAATCAGAAAAAAAGCGAAGTTAAAGAGAAACTCTCAGACCCTATATTTCAACGAGGAATTTCTCTCACCATGAGGTCTGTGGGTAAATACGGAATGAGAAGACCTCAAATCTTTACGGCACCTCCTGTGGTGGTCTGGAATTTTACCAATATCTGTAATTTAAAGTGCAAGCACTGCTATCAGGATGCGGGTAAGAGGTTAAAGCAGGAACTTGACCTTAAATCGCGTCTTAAAGTGATTGATCAACTGGCTGAGGAGGATGTCTTTTCTATAGCTTACTCCGGTGGTGAACCTTTAATGGATAAAGACCTGTGGGAGGTTATAAAAAGAGCCAATAAATATAAATTCTATCAATCCATAGCCACCAATGGAACTCTGATTACACCCGATGTGGCCAGGAAAATGGTAGAAATGGGGGTAAATTACGTAGAGATAAGTTTAGATTCTACAAAAGCTAAGGTTCATGATGAATTCAGAGGTATCCCCGGATTCTGGGAAAAAGCTGTGAAAGGGATAGAAAATGCGGTAGCTCAGGAAGGAATTCAGGTGGGAATTGCCTCTACTATAACCAGATTAAACTTTGAAGAGCTGGAAGACTTAATTCAATTCGCCAAAAACATAGGAGCTGACAAGTTCTATGCCTTTAATTTCATTCCCACGGGAAGAGGTAAAGACATAGTGAATGTTGACTTAACTCCCGAGCAAAGAGAGGAAATGCTCAATATTCTTTATGACCACTATCAGAAAGGAGACATAGTGTGTATGACCACTTCCCCCCAGTATGCCAGAGTTTGTATGATGAAAAGTAACCTCAGTTTTGCTCCAAGTTCTCATTATACAACTGCCAGAGGAAGGCAAGCCCGGGTTCTTGCTGAATTTATCGGAGGATGCGGTGTAGGAAGAGCCTACTGTTCAATCCAGCCTGATGGAATCGTGACTCCTTGTGTCTTTATGCCCATCCCGGTTGGGGATCTGAAACACCAGAGTTTTGGTGAAATCTGGAACAATTCGCCGATTTTAAAAGAATTAAGGCACAGAGAAGATCTGGAGGAAAATTGCGGGATATGTGAATATCGGGCAGTCTGCGGAGGATGTCGGGCTCGTGCCTATGCTTACTTTGGTAATTACAAGGCCCCGGATCCTGGATGCATAAATAATAAAGAGGCTTTCTTGCGGCTTAAAAAGGGGGAAAGAAAACCAAAACCGGTTACAGGACAGGTATAAAGAGAAAGAACTTTTTCTTTGTCAGAAAAGCTATCAAAGCAGCTATGTATTATCTTAAAGCGAAAAACTCTGTTACCTGTAGGAGGGGGAAAGCCAAATTGCTTGAGATGAAGTTCTGTAGTTTTTGTGGGGGGAAACTGTCTCAAAAGAAGTTAGAGGGGAAATCTCGTTTGGTATGTGAAAGTTGTGGAAAAATTCATTATAAAAACCCTGTTCCAACTGTTGATGCCATAGTTGAGATGGAAGAGGGAGTCTTACTAATAAAAAGAAAAAATCCACCTTACGGGTGGGCTCTGCCCGGAGGATTTGTAGATTATGGGGAAACTCTGGAGGAAGCAATAAAAAGAGAGGTCCGGGAGGAGAGTAATTTAGAAATAGAAGATTTGAGGCAGTTCCACACTTATTCGGCCCCCGATCGAGATCCTCGATGTCACACTATCTCAACTGTTTTTATTGCCAGAGGAAAAGGTAGTCCTAAGGCGGGAGATGATGCTAAGGAAGTGAGGGTCTTTTTTGAAGAAAACCTCCCTCAGGATATGGCTTTTGATCATGGAGAAATTTTAAAGGACTATTTTCGGGAGAAGAAAAGGAGAAACCTTTGAGTAAAATTGCTGTTTATCCTGGAAGTTTTGATCCAATCACCAACGGACATATAGACATAATCCAGCGAAGTCTTACTATTTTTGACAGGCTAATAATTGCTGTAAATGATAACCCTCTAAAACCTTTCCTTTTTACTGCTGAAGAGAGAGTGAGTATGATAAAGCAGGTTTTGCCCTCTTTCCCAAAAATTGAAGTGGAAAGCTTCACAGGACTTCTGGTAAATTATGCCAAAAAAAAGGGGGCAAAGTTTATAATAAGGGGGCTCAGGGCTCTCTCTGATTTTGAATATGAGTTTCAGATGTATTTGATGAATAAAAAATTAAACCCTGAACTGGAGATGGTTTACTTTATGACCAATCAAGAATACTCTCACCTGTCCTCTTCAATAATAAAGGAAATTGCCAGACTGGGAGGAAATACCCAGGACTTTGTCCCTCCGGTGGTGGAGAAAAAGTTACTGGAAAAATTCGGCTATTGAGTTTTTCTATTTGACAGCAGGTCAAAAGTAACTATAATAATTTCCCAAATGTTTAAAGTTACCCTCCGTGCCCTGTAAAAAGCACGGAGTTTTTTTATACCGTTTTGTTCCAAGCTTAACAAACAAAAATGGAGAGGGAGAATGCTTAATAAATTTTTTAATCCGGATTCTATAGCCATAGTGGGGGTAAGCCTGGAGAAGGAAAAACTGGCCAATCAGATTCTAAAAAATATTCTGGAGGCGGGCTACAGAGGAAAAGTATTTCCGGTAAACAATAAAGCCACTCCTGCAAGTAAAGTAAGAAGTCTAAAAGTCTATCCTAATTTGAAAGAAATCCCGGAAAAAGTTGACCTCTGCCTTGTTGTTGTGCCTCCCGGTGCTGTGCTCAGTGTAATAGATGATTGTGCAGATAAAAAGATAAACTCGGTAGTGGTTATTACTGCTGGATTTAAAGAAACAGGCCCAGAAGGAGCCAGACTGGAAAAGGAACTGGTTAAGAGGGCAAGAGAGAAAGGCATTCGTATACTCGGCCCCAATGTGCTGGGAATAATAGACACCCATCATCACCTTAACGCCTCCTTTGCACCCACCTACCCTCCTGCTGGAAACATAGCCTTTATATCCCAATCCGGGGCGCTGGGTTGCACGGCACTTGACCAGTTTCCCCTGGAAGGTGTTGGTCTTTCCAAGTTTATCAGCATAGGTAACAAAGCTGACCTTGATGAGGTTGATTTTATTCTCTTCCTGAAAGACGATCCTCAAACGCGGGTTATAATGTGTTATCTTGAAAGTATAGAAAGAGGAAAGGAGTTTATGAAGGCAGCTAAGGAGGTGGTGAAAGAAAAACCTGTAGTGGTTATAAAATCAGGCAGGTCACAGGCCGGAAGAAAAGCAGCTTCATCCCATACAGGTGCACTCTCCGGTGCTGATGAAGCCTATGAAGTTGCCTTTAAGGAAACAGGGGTAATACGGGTAAAAACCGTAGCAGAAGCTTTCTCCGTAGCCAGAGGATTTGCCTTTCAGCCTCCTCCCCGGGGAGAAAGGGTTCTTCTGGTAACCAATGCGGGAGGAGCTGGAATCATGGCCACTGATGCCTGTGAGGATTACTCGGTAAAACTGGCCACCTTGAGTGAGGAGACAGTCCAGAATCTAAAGAAAAACTTACCAGCGGCAAGCTCTATTTCCAATCCTCTTGATATACTCGGTGATGCTGATCCTGAGCGTTTTAAAATTACCCTGAAAGAAGTTTTACCAGATCCTGCTATTGACGCCATTTTATTACTTGTAACTCCCCAGGCAACTACAAAACCAAAAGAGACAGCCCACGTAGTGTGTGAGGTGTATGAACTCTTCAAACAGAGGGAAAAAACCGTTTTAACCTGCTTCATGGGTGGAGAAATAATGCAGTCTGCTACTACAGTGCTTCAGAAAGCGAAAATTCCCAATTACAACGATCCGGATACAGCGGTAAAGGTGCTAAGAAGTATGATTGACTATTCAAAGATTAGAGTAGGGAGAAAAGAAGAAGAAGGGAAGGTCTTCAAGGTTGAAAAATCGAAAATTGAAGTTATACTAAAAGAGGAAAAAGAGAAAGGGTATTTACAGATAGGGGGAGCCAAAGCACTGGAAATAATGAAAGGATACAGGATCCCGGTGGTGGAAAATTATCTGACCCGCAGTCCTGAGGAAGCTCGGCAGATAGCTGAGAAAATTGGAAAGCCCCTGGTGATGAAAATAGAGTCTCCAGCTATTGTTCATAAATCAGATATTGGAGGGGTTAAAGTTGGAATTAAACCGGACAAAGTGGAGCAGGCTTTTAACGAAATAATGGAAAATGCTAAAAAATTTTTAAAAGGCCGATCAGATGAGATAAAAGGTGTCTCAATTCAGCCCTTTTTAAAAGAAGGAAGAGAAATCCTTATTGGAGCGATAAAGGATGTAAATTTTGGTCATCTTATCAGATTTGGGCTGGGTGGAAAATATGTGGAACTTTTTCGTGATTTTTCCACTCGACTTGTGCCTCTTACTTCCTCCAGGGTCCTGGAGATGATTGAAGAAACAAAAATAGCCTCAAAATTACTCCAGGGCTTTAGAGATGAACCTGCCTATGATGTTGAACTGGTAAAAGAGTCTTTACTTAAACTCTCTCAACTGGTAGAGGATATTCCCTGGATAGAAGAAATAGAGGCCAATCCCCTTTTAGTTTATACAAAGGGAGGCGCGGTAATTGACGCCCGCATAAGAATTGCCAAGGAGGAATAGATGGGTGTTCCCAAAAAGAAAGTAACCAGATCCAGAAAAAAGAACAGACAGGCTCATCAAAAGTTAAAACCACCAACGATTGTTTTTTGTCCTCAATGTCAATCTGCAAAATTACCTTTTTTTGCCTGTCCGGAATGTGGCTACTATAAAGGAGAAATAGTAGTGAAGAAAAAGGAGAAACAAAAGGAGAAATGAAAATAGCAGTTGATGCAATGGGAGCTGAAAAAGGTATTGGAACGGTAATTGAGGGCTCTCTTGCTGCTTTTCGGGAAAATCCTGAAATCAAGATCACCCTGGTTGGTGATGAAAAAAGGATAGCTCACGAACTGGCAAAAAAGGAACTGGCAAAAGATTTTTTTTCCATAGTTCATGCTTCTCAGGTTGTGACCATGACAGATCCGGCAACAGCACCTCTAAAGGAAAAGAAAGATTCCTCTATTGCTGTTGGGCTGGAAATGGTCAAAGAAGGCAAAACAGAAGCATTTGTGAGTGCTGGTAATACTGGAGCCGTTATGGCCACCAGCCTGGTTAAACTGGGTAAACTCAAAGGGGTTATTCGGCCATGTCTTGCAGCTACATTTCCTACTTTTAACGGAAAAGAGGTAATTTTAGTTGACGTGGGAGCTAACGTTGATTGTAAGCCAAGTCATTTATTTCAATTTGCCATTTTGGGCAGCGTATTTGCCAGAAGTGTGTTGAAAATTGAAAATCCTAAAGTTGCTCTTTTAAACATAGGCTCGGAGGAAAACAAGGGAAATGACCAGATAATAGAAACATTCAAATTGCTGAAAAATTCCTCTTTGAATTTTGCTGGCAACGTAGAAGGGAAGGACATAACCAGTGGTCAGGTTGATGTAGTGGTATGCGATGGCTTTGTAGGTAATGTGATCTTAAAATTTGCTGAAGGATTCGCTCTTACTGCTTTAAACATAATGAGCAAGGAACTGAAAAAGTCCTTTCTGGGTCTGGGAGCTATTTTTTCCAGTTACTGGTTAAAAAAAGTAGGTTTGAACCTTGATTATGCCGAATATGGAGGAGTTCCACTGCTGGGCGTTAAGGGAATATGTATTATCGCTCACGGGGCTTCTTCCAGCAAGGCTATAAAAAACGCCATACTGGCAAGCTATCGATTCTCCCGGGCAAAAATAAATCAGAGCATTGAATCTATCCTAAAAAGAGCAAGTCAGGGGATAGGTGATGAGTGAAAGAAGAGTTAAAATAGTAAGCACCGGATCTTATATTCCGGAAAAGGTCTTAACTAACGAAGATCTGGAAAAGATGGTGGATACTTCGGATGAATGGATATCAACACGGACAGGAATAAGGAGAAGACATATCGCCAGAGAGAACGAAGCAGCTTCAGATTTAGCTTATCAGGCTTCAATTAAGGCTCTTAATAAAAAAGGAATTTCTCCTCAAGAGCTTGATATGATTATCGTCGCCACAATCACACCAGATATGCTCTTCCCGGCAACAGCTTGCATCCTCCAACATAAACTGGGAGTAACAGATATTCCAGCTTTTGATCTGGAGGCTGCCTGTTCGGGTTTTCTCTATGGAATCTCCGTTGCCAGTCAGTTTATAAAAACAGGCATCTACAAAACCATTCTTGTTGTTGCCTCCGAGACTCTCTCTAAAATAATAGACTGGCAAGATCGAAACACATGCGTGATATTTGCTGACGGAGCAGGGGCCGCTATTTTGCAACTCTCTGATGATCAAAGTGGAATAATCTCCACCTATCTCGGTGCCGATGGTGGTGGAGCTAACCTTGTAGGAGTGCCTGCTGGAGGTTCCAGAATGCCTGCAAGTCTGGAAACAGTTAAACAGCGTCAGCATTATATGAAAATGAAAGGAAACGAGCTTTTTAAAAGAGCTGTAAAGGTGATGGTTCATGCTGTGGATAAAGCTCTGGAACTTGGTAATCTCTCTTACAGTGATCTTGATTTTTTCATTCCCCATCAGGCCAATATTAGAATTATTCAAGCAGTAACCAAAAGAATCGACCTTCCTATGGAAAAAGTTTATATCAATCTGCATGAATGCGGAAACATGTCTGCAGCTTCCATTGCTGTGGCTCTTGATCAAGCAATAGAAGAAAAGAAAATCAATAAAGGAGACAAAGTGTTACTTGCCTCCTTTGGAGGAGGCCTTACCTGGGCTTCCATGGTGATTCAGTGGTAATTATTATTTCAATAATAAAGTCTCATGAAAGGGTCTTTTTTTAAGCTCATCTCTTTAAGCCTTTTTTTGCTTGGTACGGTTATTGCTCAGGCGGAGGAAGGGAAAATCTTTCTTCTGGATCAAAACCTGGCTCTTGTTCAACAGAAAAGAGTCGTTTATCTAAACAAAGGACTAAACGAAGTAAATTTTCATCCAGTGGATGAAGGAATTATTCTGGAGTCTGTGTGCCCGTATATATCAGGGTGCAGTTTCCTGGAACAGAGATTTGTGCTTCCTTCAATCTTATTCTGGAAGGTAGAATCAGAAGTAGAAGGTCAGAGGGAACTAACCTTATCCTATTTAACTCGTGGAATAAAATGGTCCATAAATTACAGAATGGAAATAAAAAAGGAGGAAAAATATTTTAATCTCTATGGATTGCTTAATGTAGAAAATAAAGGAAAGGTTAACTGGTGGAACACCGAACTTGCCTTTATTGAGAAGATCAACTACAGACAAATAGAGACTAAAGAAAAAGAGGAAGAAGAAAGAGTAGCCATTGCCAATTATATAAAAAATGTATGGATTAAGCCGTATAAAGATATACTTTTTTTCTACTTTAAAAGACCCATCACTTTAGAAGAGGAGCAGATAAAAAGTTTTCCCCTATTTTCTCTTTTTAAACTGCCACTGGAAAAAACTTATCTTGCAGATGGACAAAAATACGGGGAGGTGGTGAGGGAAGAAATTTCCTTCTTTAATCCTTTTAAACCCTCTTCCAATTTTGTTCTGCCAGGAGGTCACCTTTATATCTATCAGGAATTACCTGACGGTGAGAAGCTCTATCTTGGTGAAGGAGAACTTACCCAAACTCTTCCAGGTGAAATCATTCAAATTTACCTGGGGCCAGCAAGAGGGATAAAGGCTCAAAGAATCCAGACTTTTTACAGAGAAATTGAGTTAAGTGAGGTGGAAAAGAGGGTTTACAAGAAGGAAGTGGCCCGAGAATATGGATACAAGATTGTTCTCTCTAACTTTCGTTCATATCCGGTAAATGTTAAGGTGGTGGAGCACTTCTACGACTGGTGGGAAATTCTGGAAAGTGAACCTCCTTCCTATGAGAAAGCCAAAGATAAAATAATCTATAATATTAAAATTCCCCCTCAGGGAAGAAAGATCGTAAATTACAGAGCAAAAATTATTTAAATCAGCATACAGGGAGGTTACTATGCCCATTTCTACACAGGATATAAGAAATGTAGTTTTAATTGGACAGCAAGGCGCGGGAAAAACCACATTACTGGAGGCGATTCTTTATTTGACAGGTGTAATAAATAAGATGGGAAATGTTCGGGATAAGAATACGGTATGTGATTATGACCGGCAGGAAAAAGAGAGGGGATTTACTGTAAATCCTTCACTTGCTTATACCTTCTGGCAAAACAGAAAAATAAACATAATTGACACCCCGGGGTTTGCTGACTTAATTGGAAAATCATTGACCATCTTTCCTGTAGTTGAAACCGCCCTGGTGGTTTGTTCCATGGACACTACATCGGGAAGTGAAATCAGAAGAAGCTTAAAGTATTCTCAAAATGAAAAACTTTCTTATCTTGTTTTCTTAAACAAAATAGAAACAGGACAGGTAGAGATTTCTGAAGTGATCGAAAAAATCAAGGAGCAAACAGGTTTTGATCCTCTCTTATTAAATTACCCTCTGATTGAGGATGGAAAACTAAAAGGCATAGTAGATCTTGTTGAAATGAAGGAAAAGGTTTACTCTGAGGGAAAGGTTAAAGAAGAAAAGATCCCTGAACAGCTGGAATCTTCACTTTCTGAGCTAAGAGAAAAGATAATGGAAGCAGCTGCTGAAACCAGTGATAAATTGATTGAGAAGTATCTGGAAGAGGGAAAGTTATCCTCCGAAGAAATGAAACAGGGGCTAAAGGAAGGAATTACCAAAGGCAATATTGTTCCCCTCCTGATGGGATCCGCTCTTCATTGTGTTGGTATAGATATACTACTGGACTTTCTGGTAAAGTTTTTTCCCTCTCCTCAAGACAGAGGAGTGGTAAAAGGCTATCTGCCCGGTAAAGAAGATGAACAGATGGAAAGAAAAATCTCGGCCCGGGAACCACTTTGCGCTCAGGTCTTTTTCACTCTGGCTGAACCACATCTGGGTGAAGTTAGTTTTATCAAGATTCTCTCGGGAACACTCGCTTCAGGCAGTAATATTTATAATGTTAACAAGAATGACGAGGAAAAAATAGGCCAGATATATCTGATGCGGGGTAACAAAAGAGAGGAAACTCCCGAACTTGTGGCAGGAGATATAGGGGTCCTTACCAAACTTAAGACTGCTCAAACTGGAGATACTTTTGCCACCCGGGACAATCCCATGGTTTTGCCCAGGGTGAAATTTCCCGAGACCAATACCTCTATTGCTCTCAAGCCAAAAGATGAAAAAGATGAGCAGAGACTTAGTGCTGTTTTGGCCCGTCTAAGTAAGGTGGATCCCCTGTTAAAAGTAGAGGTTGACAAGGAATCAGGCCAAACAATTCTCTCCGGACAGGGAGAAGTCCATCTGGAAATGACCATAGATCGGATAAAAAAAGATTTCAACATAGAAGTGGAAACAGAGCAACCTGAAATTCCCTATCGAGAGACAATTACTACTACTGCTGAAGCACAGGGAAAATACAAAAGACAGTCAGGAGGAAGAGGTCAATACGGTGATGTCTGGCTGCGGATTAAACCTTTACCAAGGGGTGAAGGTTTTAGATTTATCGATCAAATTAGAGGTGGAGTGGTTCCAGCCCGTTTTATTCCATCAGTGGAAAAGGGGGTAAAAGAGGCTATGAAGAAAGGCAATCTTGCCTCTTACCCCATGGTAGATATGGAGATCACTCTCTTTGACGGCTCCTACCATTCAGTTGACTCCTCAGATATTGCCTTCCAGATAGCAGCTTCCATGGGCTTAAGAAAGGCGGTGGAAGCCGCAAATCCCATTTTACTGGAACCCATAGTGGAGATAGAAATTGAGGTTCCCAGTGAATATCTGGGAGACGTTAATGGGGACTTAAGCAGCAGACGGGGCAAAATACTGGAGGTTCAACCTCTGGGTGGAAGAGAAAGAATCAAAGCCCATGTTCCCATGGCCGAGTTAAGGAACTATTCTACAACTTTGCGTTCTATAACTCAGGGAAGAGGTACTTTCACACAAAAATTTTCCCATTATGAGAGAGTTCCGGACGAGATTGCTCAAAAAATCATAGCTCAGAGGAAAGTAAAACAGCAGGAAAAAAAGTAAATTAGAGAATTTTCCAGTAAATAAAAGCATCCTCCTGCGTGTCATGATAGTAATGAGGGCGGATGGCTATTTTTTTAAATCCAAATTTTTCATACAAGTTCTGAGCAGGGATGTTACTTTTCCTTACTTCCAGGGTTACTTTTTTTATTCCTTTTTGCCGAACATCCTTTAATATGTAAGCCAGGAGGGTTTTTCCTAACCCTCTTCTCCGATAGGAAGGATGTATAGCAAAAGTAACAAGATGAGCCTCATCCTGAATTTTCCAGTAACCTCCATATCCTACAACTGCCCCCTCAAGCTCAACAACCCAGTAATAAGCAAAATCTTTTTTCTTTAACTCTAAATAGAAAAGTTGAGAAGACCATGGAGAGGGAAAGGAGAGCTTCTCTATCGCTTCCACCTTTTCAATATCATCTTCTCTCATGCAACGTATGGTAATTTCTCTCGCGGCTAAATCTTCCACCTTTTAACCCTCCTGTCAATAAGAGGTTCAGAAACATAAATGGGTGAAAGGGTTAGAGGGTCATCCACCATTTTAGAAAAAAAACGCATCAGACCCCATTTAAGAAAAGCCTTCTGGATAGAAACCTTATCTTCAATAAGAAAAAAGTCCTCATCTTCCTTAATCAGATTTCCCCTTTCTCCGGGAGGTAAAATAAAAGTCACCTTTTTGTCAGGTAAAAAATGGGAAGCACTTTTTGATATCTCCTCGAAAGAAAGAAAAAGATAGTTACTTATTTTCTGAATTTTTTCCTTCTCTTTTTTAAAAAAAGCCGAAAAAAAACTATTTCTATAAGCCTTTATTAGAGGACAAATATAACCCGAAAAAGGAACAGAAAAAGCTATACAATCAAGAGTGGGAGCACCAACAACAGCCAGATTCAGGCAAAAAGCCAAGGTCTTGGCCAGACTCAAGCCTATTCTTATACCTGTAAAGGAGCCAGGACCGGTGCTAACAACCACGAGATCCAGCCTATCTCTGGAAATTCCTGTCTCATTTAAAACCGACTCAATCCCCGGAATAAGCTGCACCGAAGAAGAAAAAGAAGAAAAACTTCGACTTGAAAGAATTTTCTCATCTTCTCCCAAAAAAACCATCCCTTGAGGTAGAGCACTTTCAATTCCCAGGATTATCAACTTGTTTCTCCCTTAATTTTTTCAACAACTTTTGAATAACTTTTACCCACCGGTAGAAAAAATATTTCCCTTTCGTGGAGGTTTTTTATCCTCATCTCGATCCTGAGATGCTGGGAAGGCAAAAAGTCTAAAATCTTATCCGCCCACTCCACCACTACCACTCCCCTGCGCGAATAAAAATACTCCTCATATCCGAGTTTAACAAGCTGGTCGGGATTATCAATTCTGTAAAGGTCAAAATGATACACAGGAACAGGGCCTGGATACTCATTTATAATAACAAAACTGGGGCTTTTAACTGTACTTTCAACTCCGAGCCCCCTTGCTATACCTCTGGTGAGAGTTGTTTTACCACTACCAAGTTCGCCAATTAAGGCAATACAGGAGGGAGCAAAAATAATCTTCCCTATCCTGGCACCAAGATTCTGGGTTTCCTTTTCACTTCGGGTAA
>Ga0190360_1000502_pt1 | contig 21937 bp, 22 predicted proteins | sample 48721834_MG_FD_161271 | JGI IMG/M metagenome (GOLD analysis project Ga0190360, IMG submission 161271) | Hydrothermal vent microbial mat bacterial communities from Southern Trench, Guaymas Basin, Mexico - 4872-18-3-4_MG | ecosystem: Environmental > Aquatic > Marine > Hydrothermal vents >... | reverse complement strand
GTAATGGATGAAGATTTACACACAATAAATGCGCAAATGACTCAGATTCCCTCTACGATATTATATATTTTTAATTTACCAATTCCAGAAGGGTTACCAAGTCCAGTATTAGAAATTCAAAATAATAAAGTGGAGAGAGTAGTTTTAATTGTGCTAGACAATTTTGGGTTATTTGAGATAGTAGTACATAAACCTGAATTTATAATTAATAATTTAGAGTCATTATTACTTTTAGAGACGGCAAATCCGCATACAATACCTGTATTACACCAGATAGTCTATGGGGATTTAGAGAAAGAAGAATTTAATTTATTAAAATATTTAAATTTGCATAATAAAAGTACAATAGTGATAGGTAATGGGAATGAAGTAAAGACATTTACAGAAGGTACAGAGATGATAAATTCAAGTGGAGACATGACTACTTGGATACAGGGGTCAAAGATTTTGAATAAAAGAGATTTAATTTGGTTAAATTTTCAAGATTTTGAGAGTTTATATCAACGTTCGATAATTTATAAGAAATCCCCACCAGAAAATTTGATTCAGAGGTTGATTTATAGGACAGATAAATGGTTATTGGGAATGTTTAAACAATTACGTGAAAATAGTTTGTTTATAATATTAGGAAATCATGGAAAAAAAACGATTGAAATGAATCTTACAGGGAAGTATGCCGAGTGGAGAAAAGCCAGTCTTCCAATTGCAATTATATGTAGAAAATAAAGAAGTTTAATTTTGTGATATAAAATGGAGAAGGAACAATTTCAGAGATTTAGTGTAAGTTTACCGCATGATCTTTTAGAAGAATTCGATTCGATAAGAGAAGAGATTGGGATGAGTAGGTCAGATGCGATAAGAAAAGCTATGAGAAATTTTATTACAGAATATAATTGGACAAAATATAAAGATAAAGCGACATTAAAAGCGGGTACAATTTCAATTATATTTGACCATACGCAGAAAATTGGGATGATGGACGATTTAAACGACTTACAGCATGAATATTATGAGATAATTGATGCTACGCTTCATATACACTTAGATAAAAATAACTGTATGGTAATAATTGCAGTTAAGGGCAATTCAAATTTGATCAACCAATTGATTAAGGATTTAAATTCAAGGCCAGAATATAGACAGGTAAAGCAAATATTACTGGAATTTTCGACAAGGGGCGAAGATATTCACCACCATCATCATGGCAATGAAAAAGATTTACATATACATTAAATATAACGAAAATAACATAAAAAATATGGATGAAGTAATTTGGATTCGATTAGAAAAATTTTAGAAGATTTAAAGTCAGGGACAATATCAGTTAACGATGCAGAAAAACAAATAAAGAGTTTTCATATCGAAAAAATTGAGGAATTAGCATCTTTTGATCTTTATCGTGAATTTAGAAGTGGATTTCCAGAAGTATTATATGCTGAAGGCAAAGAAATTGAAGATATTATAAAAATATCGCGGCAGGTAATTGGTAAGAAGGGGCATCTATTAATAAGTAGAGTTTCAAGAGAGCAGTTTGAAATAATTAAAGAGAAAGTTGCAGATTATTTAAATAAAGAATTTAATTTTATTTATAATGAAAAAGGAAAGTTAGCTTATTTTAAGGCAGAAAATATTAAGAAAAATAAGTTATTAGGTAGAGTTGGGATAATTACTGCAGGGACGTCAGACATATATATAGCTGAAGAAGCTAAAATGATCATAGAAGTAATGGGGGGGAAAGTTTTAACAGCTTATGATGTTGGTATTTCAGGTATCCACAGGCTTTTTGTGCCATTAAAGGAAATGTTAGAATCAGATGTGGAAATAATTATAGTAGTAGCTGGGATGGAGGGTACATTGCCATCAGTGGTAGCTAGTTTGGTAGATGTTCCGGTTATTGGAGTACCAGCCCCGGTAGGTTATGGACTTGGTGAAAAAGGTGTTGGGGCGCTTATTACCATGTTACAATCATGTGCCCCGGGTTTAGTAGTAGTTAATATTGGAAATGGTTTTGGAGCAGCTGTTGCTGCAGTTCTATTTTTAAGACGGATTCAAAAATATTTAGAAAAATGAATTTATGATTTAGATGAGCCATGAAATCAGTAATTATAGATGGGTCTATTTCAGGAATTTCGGGTAATATGATATTGGGTGCATTAATAGATTTAGGTGGAGATAAGGAAAAGATTATCAATTTGGGAGAATATCTTAAAGATACATATGATGATTTAAGGGATATCAAAATTGAAGTTAAGAAAATCAGTAGAAAAGGAATTAATTCGACATACGTGGATATAAAATTAGATGAAGGACATGGAGAAAGAAAACCAAGCGAATTAATATCTATCATAAACAAGGCAATAGAAGATTTGAATTTGTCAGAGAAGGGTTCAAAATTTGCATTAGAGATACTGAATAAAATATTAGAAGCGGAAAAAATTGTTCATGGTAAAGAGAGCAATGAAATACATCTTCATGAAACTGGTTCGTTTGATACCATAATCGATATTGTTGGGACTATAATATTATGCGAGCAATTAAATTTATTTAGCGATTCAAGGTGGTATGGTTTACCTTTAGCGGTAGGAGGAGGTAAAGTCAATTTTTCTCATGGTGAAGTTTCAGTACCAGCTCCTGCAACATTAGAAATATTAAAAAATGCGAATTATAAAATATTTGGTGGACCAGTCTCCTATGAATTGGCTACACCGACTGGGGTCGCAATTTTAACGACCCTAATTGATAAGCAGGTTGATTATTTTCCTTTAGTTAAAGTTAAAAAGTTAGGATATGGGGGTGGGAGTTTTGATTTTAAGGAAGTCCCAAATGTATTAAGGATTGTTATAGGAACAATAAAAGATAATAATTTAGACCGAGAAATAATTTCAGTCATAGAAACTAATGTTGATGATTTAACTGGTGAAGTTCTGGGGAATTTAATTACAAATATGATGAATTCTGGCAAAATTAAAGACATTAATGTAATTCCAACGATAACAAAAAAAAATAGACCGGGTTATATAATAAAAATTACGGCGAATATTCAAGATGAAGAATTTGTAGTAAAAAAGTTGATATATGAAAGTGGATCCTTAGGAATACGTATATTTCATACTGAACGAATAATATTAAAGAGAAAAATAGTAAAGAAAGAAGTAACAATTAATAATTCGAAATTTATAATACCGATAAAAGTGTCTTGGAATAGTTTAGGGGTGATTAACTACAAACCAGAATTTGAAAATGTAAAAAAGATAGCTGAGAAATTAAAATTGCCAGTAAATATTGTTTTAGATAAAATAATTAAAAATATTGATGAAAATGACCTCATTTAAAGATGTAGTTAAAGTTTTTGACAAACTTGAAGAAACTTCGGCTACTCTTGAAAAAATTAGAATATTAAAGCAGCTATTTAATAGTGTAGATCCTGAAGAGATTGATAAATTAATTTATTTGACTCAAGGTATTTTGCACCCAAATTATCTACCAATGCCACCAATTGGAATTGCAGAGAAAGTTGCGATTAAGGCAATATCAAAAATGAGTAGATTAAAAGAAACTAATATAAAAAAAATAATTGATGAAAGCGGTGGGATAGGTAATGCGATAGAAAAAATTCTTAAACAGAGAAAAAGTACCAAAACTCTTGATAGTTTTATTAAAAAACCCGGTCAAGCTGTAAGTAAAGAAAAAGATCAAAGTATTAGTGAAGTTTATAATTCCTTAGATGAGATATCAAATCAAGTAGGGACAGGTTCGACTTTAAAAAAAATTGATTTACTGTCAAATTTACTTTCAAGGTCTACCCCTAAAGAGGCAAAATACATTTTACGAATAATTTTAGGAACTTTAAGAATGGGAATAGCTGATATGACAATAATAAATGCATTGAGCATAGCCTTCACTGATTCTAAAAAAAATAAGGAATTTATTGAAGAAAAATATAATATTTGTCCAGATCTGGGGAGAATAGGGAAAATATTATCGAAAAAAGGGTTAGAAGGTCTTAATGAAATCAATATACAAGTAGGAATTCCAATTAAAATGATGTTAGCTCAACGAGCAAAGTCAATAGAAGATATTTTTGAGCGAATGGGCGCGAAGTTTGCTTGTGAATATAAATATGACGGTGAAAGAGTTCAAGCCCATAAAAATGACAATAAAATTTTTCTTTTTTCAAGAAATACAGAAAATATTACTAAAATGTATCCAGATATTGTAGATGCAGTTAAAAAGCTCCAGTCAAAAACACTGATTATTGAGGGAGAAGTAGTAGCAATAGACCCAATCACGGGACGTATTAAACCGTTTCAAGAGTTAATGAGACGTCGTAGAAAACATGATATAGACCAGAAAAAGTTAGAATACCCTGTAGAATTATATTTATTTGATATTTTATTTAAGAACGGAGAAAATTTATTAAAAGAACCATATATTAAAAGAAGAAATATATTAGAGAAAATTGTTTTAGAATCGGATTTAGGAGAAAATTCCATTTTAAAACTTGCAACTCAAAAAATTGTCAGTACAAATACTGAATTAGAACAATTTTTCCAAGATTCATTGGACCAATGCGAAGGTCTTATGATAAAATCAATTAATGAAAGTTCTATTTATCAAGCAGGAAATAGAGGCTATATCTGGTTAAAGTTAAAAAAGTCATATCAAAGTAAAATGATAGATTCAGTGGATACGGTAGTTATTGGAGCTTATATGGGTAGGGGGAGACGGGGCGGTTCTTATGGTGCATTATTGTGCGCTGTTTATAATAAAAGCAAAAATTTATTTCAAAGTATATGTAAATTAGGGTCTGGTTTTAAAGATGAAGATTTAGAAAGAATGCCGGAAATTTTTGGGAGACTGGAATTAATTGAAAAACCTCCGGATATAGATATCGTTGCTGAGAAATTAGTACCTGATATTTGGTTTAAGCCAGAAGTAGTTTGCTCAGTTATTGGAGATGAAATTACTCTTTCACCAGACCACCGCGCCGGTTATAATTTAATACGCGAAAATGCTGGCTTCGCAATAAGATTTCCACGATTTCTTGGATTTCGGGAGGATAAATCAGTAAAAGACATCACAACGATAGAAGAAATAATGGAGTTATATAATAAGCAGACAAAATAGATTTTTATTTTCTAAATAATATTCACTGATTTTTGGAATCTTAGATAAAGAAAAGAATGAGAAATCAAACATTTTTTAGTAGTGCTTTTGTCCTATCTATAAACACTTTTTGAATTTTTGTTTTTGACTCCTTGTCGATAAGTTCCCAAGAACCAGGCATAAAACGGATATTAGAGCCATCAATGCTAAATTTACAGACTAGACCGTCCGCATTTTCTATTGTATATATTTTTTTACCACTACTTCCTTCTTCTATACCGATAAAGAGATCATTTAATTGTGTCAGTACTGAAGATATTACAATTGAAGCTTTGATTTCGCCTATTAAATCTGGAGGGATTGTTGCAGCTGGAGAAACAGCCTGTTTTGTTGTTTCAGCTCTTATTTCTTTTTCGGTAGGTGGAGGTCTATATTGACCTACGATTTCTTCAATAGACCTATCATCTTCACCAACCGTAGGTGCAGCGATTGCTGCTTGTACTAAATTGTCTCTTTGTTCTTTGCTTAAACCATAATAACTTGGTTGAGATTCAGTTGAAATTGCTTTATAAACAGCTAAAACATCAGCTTCGATAGAATAGTCCATCTGAAATAAATCCCTAATTTTATTAAAGCGTCCCATCATCATCGAATCGCTTTTAATAGCTCGACCATCCACAGGAATAACATCGCCGAGGTTTTTACCTACAATTGTGGGTCCGATGGTATGACCATATGTTTTTAAACTTTGTGCTACACGCATAGCACTTCTTCGTTGGACAAGTCCAGTATCAACACCCATCCATAACCAAATAACGCCATGCACTTCGTCCATTATAGCTACTACATTATCAGCTTTTAAGCTTTCAAGTGTAAATGGCATCCGGTCGCTTTTTCCTTGTGATATTTTAAGCATTATGCAATATTTTGTTGTTACAGCCAAATTTAAACACCAAATTATTAAATTAATTTAGAATTTTAATTCTTTTGAATTTTTTGTTAATATAAATGAAAATTTGTCTTTGTTTAAAATTTCTTTGGGTTAAATTAAAACAAGTAATAAATATTATTTAAATTTCACTAAACAAATAAAAAATACTAATTTTTCGATTAAAGGTATAGATAAAAGGTATTGAAGTTTAATAATATAGGATACATGAATTGTATAATTGAACAAATATATAATTTATTTCAATATCAACAATCAAATGACAATCTTGTAAAAAAAATTAGGGTGGATTGAATAAAGAAACTAATGTAGCACAATATTTTAGTAATAGAGGATTTTGTAAAATTTGAAGATATTTTATTGTATTTTATTTTAGTTTTTTATATTCTACAAGTTTTTTACCGGCGATAACTTGGTCAATAGAATGTATCGAGCAATTCCATTCTTCAAGTTTATCTTTAATAGACTCGAATTTAAAATCACCTTCAATAGTTACGGTAATTGTTTCGGTATCTACATCGACTTCGATTAAAGTTATATTAATTCCATCAACCCCATTTATTTCACTTATTTGCATAGCTAATTCATGAATTCCGGGTTGATGAGGTTTTAAAACATCAAGAACTAGTCTACTTAAATTAGTCATTTTTTAGTCCTTATTTTAAGATTAGATTAAATTTAGTATGATTACAAATTTATGATTAAAATTTTAAATTTTATGTTTAATTAATTTATGAAATTTTTAATTTAAAAAACAAACGAAAAAGGAGTTGTAGATATCACTCAATGGATAGTTTTTAGGTGTTATAAATGCAAATTACCATTATATGCAGAAAGGTTTCAGAAAACTAAGAAATGTCCGAAATGCAATACTACAATAAATTTAAAAATAGTCAAAAAACTTAAAATTGTAGATGATATACAAGTAGCTTCAGAAATTGTTAAACAACTAAAACTACCAAAAGAGTTTAGGGGGAAAATTAAAGTACAAGAAATGAAGTCTACCAGCAAGCAATCAAAATTAGAAAATATTATTAAAATTATTAAAGAACTTTCAAAAAGTTCAAAAAATGGTTTTACTTTAGAAGAATTTAAATTAAAAATAGAAAATTTAGGAATTATTGAAGATAAATTTGAAGAATTATTTAATAATCTTATAAATGAAGGATATTTATATCAAGTTTCTTTAGGACATTATAAATCTATTTAAGAAGGTATATTTAGAATTGCAAGACTTATTTGAGAAATTGATCGATAAAGGTTTAAAATTAGGAGCAGAATTTATAGATATCAGGAGCGAAGAGACGATAGGTACCAATATTAAAATTATAGATTCTAAATTGAAAGTTGGGTCTAATTTTAACAATATAGGGGTTGGAATTAGGGCTTTTATTGATGGAGCGTGGGGGTTCGTGTCAAGTACAATATTAGAGAAAGGACATTTACAAGATAAACTTAAACATGCAGTTAAAATGGCCAAATTGATTACAAAGAATTCTAAAATTAAATTTAAATTAAAGGAGCGAGATCCAGTAAAAGAAAAATTTCAGTCTGATGTTAAAATTAGAATAAGCGATGTTGATATCACAGAAAAAGTGAAATTTCTCGAGGAGATAGATAAACAGGCTAAGTCTTTTGATAATAGGATAGTTAATACCAATTCAATTTATTCAGATGCTGAATCTACGGTTTTAATTTGTAATTCTTTTGGTAGTATAATAGAAAAAAGAAGTAGTCATATATTATGTGTGAGTATGAATTTTAGTAAAGAAGGAAATATTAGACAGCGAGGATTTAGAAGTATAGGAGAAAGTCGCGGATATGAGACAATTTTAAGTGAAGGAGCAGCAAATATTGGTGAGGAATCTGCTAGAGAAGCTATAGAACTTTTATCAGCGGTATCAGTAAAAGGAGGTACATATACAGTTTTATTAGACCCAAAATTATCTTCAACATTTATTCATGAAGCTTTTGGACATGCTACAGAAGCTGATGCATTAGTGGCGGGTGAATCGATACTTGAAAATAAGTTAAATAAACAAATCGGTTCTGAATTTCTTAATGTAATTGACGACCCGACTATTCCCAATTTATATGGGTCATATGAAGTTGATGATGAAGGTGCAATAGCTAGGCGGACGATATTAATTGAAAATGGAGTTCTAAAAAGTTATTTAAATAACTTAGAAACCGCATCTAGATTAAATATGGAAGGTAATAATGCTCGTACTGCAAGTTTTCATTATTATCCAATTGTAAGAATGAGTAATACACATATTTCTCCTGGAGATTGGAAATTTGAAGAAATGATTGAAAATATTAAAGACGGTATCTATGCTCAAGGATGGATTCGCGGTTATACTGACCCAGCAATTGGTACCTTTATGTTTAAATGTGCAAAAGGGAATATAATCAAAAATGGAGAAATAAAAGAATTGTTAAGAGATGTGGCAATTTCAGGAGAAACTCTTTACACATTAAAACAAATTGATGCAGTTGGAAATGATCTAGAATTTACCCCAGGGCATTGTGGTAAATTTGGACAAATAGTGCCAGTAGCAGATGGAGGGCCTACTATAAGAGTAAAAAATTTAGTTGTTGGAGGATTGAAATAATTGTTAAATGACAATTTAAAAGAAAATTGCGAATTAATTGAAAATAAACTGTCAAAATATCATTTAGATCAGTTTGAAATCTATGGACTTACTACATCCCAAGTATCAGTTCAATTAAAAAAAGGTTCAATAAAAGATTTCACTGAATATTATGATTCAGGAGTTGGAATTCGGGTAATTAAAGATAAAAGAATTGGATTTGCTTTTTCATCTTCTTTTGATATGTCAAAGGTTGAAAAATTGATAAATCGGGTGATTAAGTTTACGAGGGTGGGGGTGCCTGATCTAGATTTTCAAAAATTGCCCAGCCCTAAAAAATATCCTGAATTAACTAATTTAATTGACCCGAAAATTGTTAATTTAACACCTGAAGCTGTAATTAATTATTTAGAAAGAATGGTATCAGCTGCTAATGTAAATAATAAAATATATTCAATAAGCGGGGAGTTTACTTCAGATATTTACCATGAAGTTATTTTGAATTCAAATGGAGTAAATAGAGAGACCGAACACAGCGAAATTGATATTTTTTGTAATGTAACTACTAAGGATATGGGTAATACTGGTTCTAGTTTTGATTTTCAGTCAGTAAGGTTTTTAAAAGAGATCGAACCAGAACGTATAGGCGAAAATGCCGCAAATTTGGCATTAAGAAGTTTAAATTCAAAAAAATTAAAAACAAGTAGTATGCCTGTAATTTTTCATCCTATTGCAAGTTCTACAATTTTAGGGAGTGGAATTGGGACGGCAATTAGTGCTGAACAAATTCAATACCAACAAAGTTATCTTATAGATAAATTAAATGAAAAGTTATTTACCATGGATATATTTATCGAAGATAATGGAATATATATAAAGGAAAATAATATACCAGGGGTAGGAAGTAGTAATTTTGACGCAGAAGGTTTTCCAACCCAAAAAACAATTATTTTCGAGTCTGGCGTTCTAAAGAATTATATTCACAATTCTTATACAGCTAATAAAGAAAAAGTCGCAAATACGGGAAATGCTTCAAGATTTGGGTATAAATCAACTCCCACGATTTCAATAACAAATTTGGTCTTTCATCCAGGGAACGACGGAGAATTAAATGATTTAATCGATGAAACAAAAGAGGGGATCGTCTTATATTATACAGGCGATACACCGAATATTATTACCGGAGATTTAAGTGCGATGATACATACAGGTTTTTATATTAAAGATGGTGAACCAATTTATGGAATTAAAAATACAATGATTGGGATCAATATGATAGATTTTTTTAAAAATATAGATATGGTGGGGTCAAAAATCGAAAGTTTAGCTAGAATACATATACCGCCTTTTAGGGTATCAAATGTAAGAATTTCTGGTAATTAAAAAATTGATAGATTTAAAATTAGACAATATAAAGTATTGATTTTGTGTTAAGTTATTTATTAAATAATCTTGTTTTTTTTTATGTTTTAAATTCTATTTTTTAAACATAGGATTTTAATTAATTATTAGCTCAGAACTCAAGATCTCTAACATTTATAAACGTTCAATGGGTCAGATTTCATCATTGCTACTTAAATTAATTATAACTTTTCAATTTTTAAAATTTCTTTTTTTCAAAAATTAACAATAGATTTTCTAAAAGAGAGTATATTTCAAGGTAGATAATATTCTTTTCATTCGTAGCATAATTAGACTTGAAGTGACATTTTCATGTAAATTAAAATATTGTTGCAAGTTTTTTTGGAAAATTGACATAATTTTTTCTTTGAAAGAGAGAATATAATCTTTTAGATCATTAGTAGCTTTTAATATATCATTAATCTCCATAAAATTAGTTGTATGGGTGATGACATCAGGGTACCAAGCATTTTTATTTATTTTTGTGGTTGAGAATTTCATGAAATCGTTATAGGTATTCATTTTAATTGATATATGATACTTAATTGCCTCTCTAAATAATTCTGTTCCGGGTAATATTATTAACGGTGTGACCCATCTTGGGAATCCACCTTTTTCGATTGTTTGTTTAATTAAGTTTTTTGTTTCAGATAGATCTTTTTCATCAGGAAGACCGACCATCCAATAAGTTTTTGGGAGGATTCCACATTTTACAGTTAGGTCGATTGTGTCAACAGCTTGTTGTGCAGTATAACCTCTGCGGAGAATTTTTAATGTAGAATTTGATCCAGTTTCAACACCATAATCAATATTATCTACGCCTGTTTTTGCCATTAATGATAAAGTTTCTTTATCAAAACTATTGGGTTTTCCTGCAATATTGAAATATTCAATCAATCCCGTTATTTTTTCATTTTTAAGAAAATTAAAGATTTCCATTATATGTTTTTTTGGTGCGCAATAGATATAATCTTGGATTGCTATATTATGTGTATCTTTAATAAGTAATTCTAACTGCTCTAGAATCCATTCTGGAGAATGCAGTTCTAATTTTTCTCTAGACCCTATCATCAATGGATAATTTTTGCGAGACCCAATACAATATGGGCATATACCCGAACAAGGGCCACGAGTTGTGTTAATTGTCCCAATGTTAAAACTTTCTTTTTGTTTTGGTTTAACTATAGAAAGAGAATAAGGAGGTATTTCATCGATTGGTAAAACTTTTCTATTTTTATTTAGAATAATTTTATCGTTATTTCTAATATAGCAGCTTGGAACTTCAGTGAGGGGTAGCCCTTTTTCTAAGTTCTGGATATAATCGAGGATTGTAGCTTCAGATTCGCCGATAAATATAGCATCAATTAAAGGATAATTTTTAATTATTTCTTCAGCAAAAATAGTGGCGTGAACTCCACCTAATATGATCTTAATATTTGGATTTATTTTTTTAATTATTTTAACAAGTCCCATTGACCCATTACTAAAATGTAACCAGTTTAACTCGATTCCAACTAATTTTGGGTCATGATATTTAATGAGAGCTTTTATATCTTCTAAATTATAACCGTATGCATAAGCAACTGGTATATTCCAGACTTCGACTTTATATCCCATCTTTTTAAGATAAGAAGCAATATGTAAAAGTCCGTATCCTACCAAATATGGCGAAATCAATGATTTTAAAACATTTTTAGGTTCTATATCGACTGGAGGGTGTATTAATAAGACATCAATCATTTAAATTTAACTCCGATAAAATTATGCTAATATAATGTATAAATTTAAATTGATAAATTCAACTAAAAGATTTTAAATAAGTTTTAAATGATAAAAATGGCATTGGAGGCTTTAAAATTAAATTAAATTTAGATTTACATTATCATTCAGGGCACAGTGGAGGAACTGGCAAGATAAAATTAGAGGATTTTCTTAAAACAGGACCTATGAAAGGTATAAATCTTATAGGTACTGGTGATTGTCTACATGAAGGGTGGCTACAAACATTAAAAGAAAAATTAATAGAAGTTTCAGATGGGATTTTTGCTTTAAAAGGACATGAAGAGGGTGTACAATTTATATTACAAACAGAATTAATTTTTACTTGTAATATTAATAACTCAAAAAATCGAAAATCGGTCCATATTGTCTTTTTATTTCCAAGTTATGAAGTAATTGATAGAATATTAAAATTATTTGAAAAATGGGAAGTAAAAAATACAATTGGAAGGCCTTTTGTAAAATGTAAAAATAATAAAGAAGTAGGAGATAGGATTTTAAAAATCTATGACCAAGATGAATTTATAGAAGTAATACCAGCTCATGTAATGACACCAAACGGGATTTATGGGTCTCAAAATCCAATAGTTTGGTTAAAAGATTTTTTTGGAGAGGCGGCTGATAGAATTAAAATTTTCGAGACAGGATTAAGTGCAGACCCATACATCCTAAGTTTAATCCCGGAACTTGACGACAAAACTTTAATATCAAATAGCGATGCCCATTCTCCAGCATTAAATAGGTTAGGCAGAGAATTTACAACGGTAAAAATAAAGGATATGAAATTCGAAAGTATAATAAAGGCATTACGAGAAAACAATGTTATTTATACCAGTGAATTTAATCCAACTGAAGGTAAATATTTTTTAACAGGTCATAGAGCTGGAAAACAAGGACATAATACATCTTATTGTATTTATTCGCCAAAATTCGTCCCTGAAGATAAATTATGCCCAATTTGTGGAAAAAAGCTTACGATTGGAGTACTACAACAAGCAATGGAATTAAATAAATTACAAGGTGGAGATAGAGAATATGGATATTTACCTCCTGGAAGAAAAAAGTTTGTTCACATGATCCCTCTTATTGAAATTATCGGTGCTTATTTAGGAATTAAGACATACACATCTAAGAAAATTCTCAAAATATATTCAGATATAGTAGAACAATTTGGAAACGAATGCGAGCTATGGTTTACAGATCAAAATACAATACAAAAAAAGTTATCTGGAATAATAGATGACCGGTTAATAGAAACAATTAATACTATTAAAAATGGTAATTTTTCATTTCATCCTCCGGGATTTGACGGCGCTTATGGAGAATTAAAAATTGGTAATACCATAGATATTTTTGAAATAAATAAAATATATATTGATGATGAAACTAAAAAATTAATTGAAAAACGGTTAAGTAATGAAAAAAATAAGAAGAAAATGAAAAATTTAAATTCATTTATTAAATAATATAACTTCAGAGAGGTCGTATATCATATTTACATATAATCTTCATGTTAAAGAATCGGACATTTTCATTAAATCAGACTTAGTTAATTCATTAGAAATTGCATTAGAAAATACATTGAAAATTAGGAATGACCTAATTAAGTATATTCAACACCATAATGAATTTTTAAATTCAATGACACCATTACAGGTCGATGATAATGCGCCATTAGTTGTAAAGAAAATGCAATCAGTAACTGAATTTATTGAAGTTGGGCCGATGGCAGCAGTTGCTGGTGCCATTGCAGATTTAATTCTTGAAAAGTTGCTGAAAAATGGGTCAAAAACAAGTATATTAGAAAATGGCGGAGAAATAAGTGCTATCTCTAAGATTAATATTAGTGTGGGTATCTATGCTGGAAATGCGCAATTATCTGGAAAAATAGGGTTTAAACTTGTACCAAATAAGGATTTTCCATTTGGGCTGGGTACAAGTTCTGGAACATTTGGTAGGGGCTTTAGTTTTGGACTTGCTGATGCAGCTACGGTAATTGCTGAAAATGCTACTATAGGGGATGCTGCAGCTACATTTGTTGGTAATCATGTTGTAGGAACAGATATTGAAAAGTCCATTCAAAATGGATTGGAAGCTGCCGAGTCATTAGATCGAATTAGAGGTGCCTTGATAATAAGGGGAAAATATGCCGGGATAACTGGAAAATTACCCCAACTAATAAAAATAAGCGGGAATAAAAATAACCTATTAAATAAAAAATATGACTATAAATTAGATACAGATTATGTTCTTTTATAAAATTATTTCTTTTTCCTTCCAGTCCGTCTGGCTGCTATTAATCCTACTTTTCGTCCGGGCGGTGCATTTCTGGCAGTTGTACTTGAACTTTTACTAATATGTTGATGTACACCACCACCAAATGGGTGATGAACTGCAGCCATTGCTACTCCTCGTACTATAGGATACTTATGACCTCTTGCTTTTAAGTGATGATATTTATTTCCAGCTTTAAGAAATGGCTTTTCAGGCCTACCACCTCCGGCTACTACACCAATAGTCGCCAAACAGTTCGGGTTAAATAATCGCTGCTTTTTTGATGGAAGTCGAATGATTACTTTATCTTCTGTTCGAGATACAATTAAGCCAAATGTCCCACTGGCTCTGACAAATTTTCCGCCATCGCCGGGTCTTGCTTCTATGTTATAGACCATTGTCCCTTCAGGGATATCTGATAGTGGTAAAGTATTTCCTGGTTTAACTTCAGCACTCTTGCCTATTTCTATCGTTTGACCCATTATTATTCCTTCAGGCATTATCAGATATCCTTTGGTCTTATCAGAATATTTTATATATCCAATTGGTGCTGTCCTACCTCTTTCATGAAGAATATCAATTATTTTACCTTGAATAACAGTATCTTTCTGATCAGACATTATTTTTTTGTGTTTTATAGGTCCTTTTTTTCCCTTTTTAGTAGCAACCCAAGGGAAATGACCACGTCCTCTTTTTTGAACTCTAATTCTTTTACCCATTAAATTACACCTTAATAAATTCCTAATTTAGTCGCCACTTCAGCAGCATCATACTCTGGAGCTAACTTGATTATTGCCTTTTTCTTTCCATTTTTCAAGATCATTGTATTTACTTTTTCTACTTTAACATCATATAATTTCTCTACTGAATATCTTATCTGATGTTTATTTGAGCGCCTAGATACAATAAATGTCAGCTTGTTTTCGTTCTCGATCATTTCAAATGCGCTTTCTGACATTACTGGCCTTACTATAATATTATATGGATCCATTCTAATCATTACTAAGATATTAAATTGCTTTTTAATAATTTGAAATTATGTTCTTAAATTTTTTTAAATAAGTTAGACTTTTTAATATTAATTGATACCTTTTAAAATTTTTTAATTGTATAAAAGTCAATTATGGAGATGTCAGAGATTTTAAAGGAGACCATTTTTTATGAAAAATTAGAAGACCAAAAAGTAAAGTGTGGAATTTGCCCGCATTATTGTATAATTATGCCTAATAAAGTAGGATTTTGTGGGACTAGAATAAATAAAGATGGAAAATGTTTTTCAAATATATATGGGCTAGTTTCTGCTATGGCAGTAGACCCAATAGAGAAAAAACCATTATTTAATTATTATCCTGGCTCTAGTATTTTTTCAATATCTTCGGTGGGATGTAATTTTAAGTGCCTTAACTGTCAGAACTGGCATATTTCGCAAACTACTTATGATAAATATCCCAATATAAAAGAAGCTACTCCTGAAAAAATTGTTGATTTAACGATTCAAGAGCATTGTAAATCAATTGCTTTTACATATAATGAGCCACTTATTTGGCTAGAATATATATATGATGTTTCAAAATTAGCCCATGAGAAAAATATTAAGACGGTTTTAGTTTCAAATGGTTATGTATCGCCAGAGGGTTTAGACTATATTTTACCTTATATTGATGCAGCAAACATAGACATAAAAAGCATTTATGACGAATTTTATAATGAAATATGTAAAATTAAGAGTGTAAAACCTGTTTTACGCACAGTAAAAACATTATATGAAAATAATAAACATGTAGAATGCACAAACTTAATTATCCCCGGAAAAAATGATTCAGACGAGAATTTTAGAAAATTGGCTGAATGGATATTAAATGAATGTGGACCAGATGTTCCATTACATTTTAGTCGTTTTAGACCAGAATATAAGTTAAATAATATTCCACCTACACCTAAAAAAACTATTGAAAGAGCAAGAAAAATTGCAATGGACATCGGGTTATACTATGTTTATGTAGGAAATATTTATTTTGAAGATGGGGAAACAACATTTTGTCCAAATTGTAAAAAACCACTTATAAAAAGATATGGCTATTTAATTAATGAAATAAATATAAAAGACGGTAAATGCATAAATTGTGGAGAAAAAGTAGATATTGTTATATAAAAAATAAAAAGATTAACTAGGACTTAAGGAGTATTTTATTCTAATTTTTCCTTTTTTAACAAATTTTCGTATTATCATCAAAATTTCTAAATCTGAAAGGCCAGTCTTTTCTCTAATTGCTGAAATATCATTCAGACCATTACAATGATATAACACTTTATAGTCGACCATCGTTATTTTCATATCAGGAGTATTATTAATTAGTAATGGGTATCTAAGAATCATAAATTCTCACATTTATTTTGTTTTTATATTAATTTTATAAATTAATTAAAAAACTACACTTAAAATTCATTTCCAAAGTTTTAGACAGTTTTTTAATAAATGAATTTTATAATTTAGGACAAACTAGTTAATTTTAATAAAAAATGTTGTAAAATTTATTTATCAAATAATTATAAAGAACAATTATTTTTTTATATATTATTTTACAGAAAAATTAGAAATGATATAATTGATAACTTTTTGGATACCTATTTGTTCTTTAAGATTTGTCTTGAATACTTTAAATTTATTTTTGATCTGTTCATTTAAGTTTAAGTCTTCTTGATATAGGTCAATTTTGTTCTGAATTATGATAAAAGGAATTTCGACAAAAGTTTGAATTAAATTATTAAACAAAGAAATTTGATCAGTGAGAGGATATCCACATGTTTCGGATGGGTCTATCATGAAAATGATAGATTTAGCTAAATATCTTAATGCTAAAATTGCTTGCATTTCTATTCTATTTCTTTTACTAAGGGGGCGGTCTAATAATCCGGGTGAATCAATGATCTGGATGTTAATGTTTTCTTTTTTAAATTTTCCTACAATTATTTTTTTTGTCGTAAAGGGATAATAAGAAATTTCTGGACGCGCTGTAGATATAACTTTTACTAATGAACTTTTACCCACATTTGGATAACCTGCTACGACTATTGTAGGGATATCGGTGTCTATAGAAGGTAATTTTCTTAGAATATTCCTAAATTCAATTAATTCATTTAATTTTGGCGTAATCTTTTTTATAATCGAAGAGATCCGCCCATAATAGCTTAAACGAATCCGTGCCATTTCCTTAGGACTATTTGACCAATGAATCTTTTTTAATGAGCTTGCAGATAATCTTTTTATAATTTGGATGATACCACTTAAAGAAGCAAGTAATAATCGGATTCTATCAACTCCACCATCAATTAAGACATTTGTAAGTTCAAGATAAAAAGGAGACATAGTATCAAAATTTGGGTATGACTTAATATACAGATTTAATTTTCCAGTTAACTCTTTTTCAATAGTCTTAATCCTATATGATTCTTTTAGACGCGCTTTTTTAGCTGGTTCAAGTCCCTTTTTTAATTTAACAGAAACTTTTGATGCTCTATGAAATACAAAATCCATCAACTCGGGAGCTTTAAATACAGTAGTTAAATTCTTATAAGGATTCATAGTTTTTGTCAACTAATTTTTATTTTTTTTCCCAGAGTACTTTATTATCTTTTAGGCTAATTATTTTTAAAATGCGATGAAATGGGATAAATACATCTTCAGTTAAACCTTTAGGTCGATATACAAAAAATTTAGGAGTAATCATAATAATTCTATCGAATGTAATTTCTTTTTTATCATTAAGTGCTCCTCTATGCGTATATATGATTGAATATTCTTCATATTCATCTGGAGAGCACCATTTAATTTTATTTAATATTTCTCTAATTTTTCCTTTCATTTTAATATCTCGATTTTTTGATAAAACAAATTTAAAGATGAATTCAAGAAATTGAATAAAATCTTTAAATAAAAACCATAGTATTAAAATTATAAAAATTTTAAATAAAACAAATAGGATTTGTCTATTTATTTTATTATACTTGGTTGATAATAATGCAAGATGATATAACAAAAATGCAATTTGAGAATTTTTTATTACCTGGGGCAACAACAGTAGGAATAAAATGTATTGACGGTGTAATATTAGCGTCTGAAAATAGGCTAACATTTGGAAAAATGATTCTTTCAAGGGCAGTTAAAAAGGTATTTAAAATTTCTGATAATATTGGGATTGCCTGTGCGGGATTGGTAAGCGATTTTCAGAAATTACAGTCCATAATACAAGCAAATTTAAAAGTCTTCAATTTGGAAGAGGGACGAAATATTAGTCCTAGAGCTGCAGCAAAATTTGTATCAAATATACTTTATAAGAATAAGTTTTTCCCGTATTTTACAAGTACTATCTTGGGAGGTACCGATGAATCTGGGACTTATTTATTTGCCTTAGACGCTATTGGCTCAGTTATTGAAGATGAATTTGCAGCAGTTGGATCTGGGGCAGAAGTATGTATTGGAGTAATTGAAAATAAATATAGGAAGGATATGACGATAAATGAAGGAAAAGAGCTTGTGATAGAAGCCATTTCTGCAGCCGTAAGACGAGACCCCACTTCAGGCGAAGGTATCGATATTTTAGTTTTAAAAAGCGACGAGAGTGAAGATTTTCACATAAAAATTAAATAAAGATATAATTTTTCTAATTCTCTTAATTTAAAAGGGTTATATTGAAAAATAGTTTACTTTTTTTTACATTTAGTAAATTTGCAAAATATTCAATAGCCGCATTAGTCGGCTCTATTGAAGTAGACGAACGTTTGTCCAATCTTGAGATTAAAATCGGGACATTAAATGATTTATTTGAGATAAATATTGATCATTATGATAAAGTGTTTATTGCTTTTTCATTCATGTCTATGCAACTAAATACAATTAAAGACGAACTAAAAAAAGTCAGAAATCATTTCCAAAATCGAGTTATAATAATCGGAGGGGGTGTCCATGCTACAGCTAAACCGTTATCTACAATTAAGCTTGGATTTGATTATTTAATAGTAGGGGAAGGAGAAGATATTTTTCCCGATCTTTTAGTACATCTACTTAATAACAAATCTCCTGATGACTTGGATGGGATTTGTTTTAATGACGGGGGAGAAATTGTATTTACTAAAAGGAAAAGTTTTATCAATTTAAATAAATATCCGCCGTTTTCTATAAAATATAGGATTTTTGCCCCCATTGAAATATCTAGAGGATGTGGTGCAGGTAATTGTTTATATTGTATGGTACCGCGGATATATGGAAATAAAATGAGACATCGAAGTATTGAGTGTATAATAAATACTATAAAATTTGCAATAAAAAAGGGATATAATAAAGTATGGTTCAATTCACCAAATTCATTTGCATATGGAAGTGCTGATGGAAAAACTCCAAATATTTCAAAAGTAGTCAATTTGTTAAAAAGTATAAAACAATTTAAAGAAATAAAACAAATATTTTTTGGTACATTTCCAAGTGAAGTACGTCCGGATAGTGTTAATGAAGATATTGTCAATGAAATTATACCATATATATCGAATAATAGCTGTATAATTGGGGGACAAAGTGGAAGTAATCGTATTTTAAAAATATTAAGAAGAAATCATACCGTGGAAGATATTGAAGATGCAGTAGATATACTCCTAAATTATGGGATCACTCCAAAAGTGGACATGATTTTTGGTTTCTATTTTGAAAAGCCAGAAGATGAAGAAAAAACTATTAACTTTATGAAAAGAATAATAAAAAAGGGTGCTATCATTCATGCACACACATTTATGCCATTACCAGGTTCTGCTTTAGAAAAGGCGCCCCCAGGAAATCTGTCAAAAAATATTAAAAAATTCTTGGGAACTTGGTCGAGAATAGGAAAAGTTTATGGTAGTTGGGTCTACCAAGAAAAAATTGCCCGTGAACTCTCGAATTTAAAATTTTTCTAAAAAAATTCTTAGTTTATTGATTTTTCCCCTTAATTTTATTCCAATATTTAATAAATATTATTATTGCAATAATCCCACTTGCAAAATATGCAATATCGAACCAAGCTCCTTGAAATCCAAACGTACCTCCGCTTATTATTGCGCCAATGCTAAGAAAAATATAAACAATTTTATTAACTTTAGGAATTGCACCAATTAATATTCCAATTACAAAAATTGTAGAAGGACACTCGGAACAAAAAAATACTATTTTTGGCCAATAGAAGCCAAATAGCATTTCAACTATTGGATAGTACCCCAAATTATTAAAATCAGAGAGATTATTTTAATATCTTTAGAAGGAATTTTTGAGAAATTAAAATCCATTTTTTTAGAAAACAAATCAGTAAAAAATAATATTGCTATTGTCCATATGATGATAGATCCAGATAGATAGAACAGACTGATTCTGGTAAATAAACAGATACTAAAAGTTTCAAATCCGGCTATAATGTAGATGGTTATAATGAAAATTTTTAAATAGATATTTAATTTATCACTTGGTCTATGATAACATAGTACTACCAATATAAATGCAATAGCAACTAAAATTAAGGGTAAAATAATAGTAAACGGGAAATAAAGCAAATTGTATTGACCAATATAATTCAAAAGTTCTTCCAATTCATTATATATAATCAAATGATTCATCTCTTGCCATAATTTTTATTTAACTCTTAAATTATTTGTGTTAAATTATATTTTTAAAATAAATGAGATTTTTCAAATTTCACTTTTCAATAAAAATATTTAATTTTAATTCTATTTTTTTGGAAATGTATTTTTTGATAAAATTTTTATATATCCAATAATATATAGAGAGTTAACATGTATCTGAGATAGTTTAGATGATGGTCACTACTAATAAATACTGATGAATGCTAATATATCATGTTTATAGTATAAATATTGTTCTTGACATGCTTATCCTCTTTAAGAATCACAGATTTTATTAAATTTTTATTTCAATGGAATTTGTAATAGGGAATTAAATTTAAAATTATTAAGTGTGGAATACGCCGGAAAAACATATGAAAACAAAAACATGGGCATAAAGTTTGATTTAAAAAATTTTATACCAATAAGAATGATGATAACAAATATAGTGCAGGTAAATAATTAATTTTAACTAAATCTTATTGTTTTTTTTAACCTTGATAATAGAACAACTCGACTGGGTGGGTGATCGTCAATAATATTATATCCAGTAAATTCAGCTATCTTTTTTGCAAATTCAACTATTTCATAATGAAAGGGCATATTTTCCATTGTTAAATATTTTCGTGAATTTCCTACATTTACATATCCTTTACACTCAATATAAGTTGGATTTCCTTTTAAGATTATTTTTGCATATTCTTCGGGATTTGTCATATTCAATCCTTTTACTAATGTTAATCTGATTGTTGTCGGGTTTGTAAAAGTAGAGAGCAGCTCAATACTCATTTGCAGATTATCCCAATTTGTCTTGAAACTGGGCCAACAAGTCTTACCATAAATTTTCTTGTTAGGAGCACTTAATGATATATATAGTTGAGATGGGGGAAAAAGAGATTTAATAACATCAGGTCTAGTCCCATTTGATACCAAGAAAACCTTTAGACCTCGTTTAAATGAAGCCTCTATAAGGCCATTCAAATTTGGATAAAGAGTGGGCTCTCCGGATAATGAGATTGCAATACTAAAAGGGTTTTGAGCCTCATTCCATTTTTCCCATGACACTTTTTTATTAGAACTTGGCTTATAACCGCTTAAAATTCGCTTCCATTCATAATAGCACCCATCTAAAATATATTCAGGGTCGTCAATATATTTAGGGTTGTTAAATGGAAATAATTTATCTTGTGGCCTG
>Ga0190360_1000501_pt1 | contig 21952 bp, 10 predicted proteins | sample 48721834_MG_FD_161271 | JGI IMG/M metagenome (GOLD analysis project Ga0190360, IMG submission 161271) | Hydrothermal vent microbial mat bacterial communities from Southern Trench, Guaymas Basin, Mexico - 4872-18-3-4_MG | ecosystem: Environmental > Aquatic > Marine > Hydrothermal vents >... | reverse complement strand
AGACTTTATCCACTTGATAAATCGAAAGAAATCATTGATACTGTTCGAGAAGCTAAAAATTGGATCATAAAACAACAAGAACGATTTGATGGCATAATTGATTTTTATAATAAACTTAATTATAAAGAAAAACTTGACTATATCAAGAGATATGAAGATAGATTTTCTGAATTCAGTCAAATAGCAAAAAATATTTTTGACGAAACTGTTAGGTCTATAGTAAAGAATTTAGAAGAGGAATATTCTTTTAAGGTAGGTCAGCTGTTTAGACGATTGGACAGTGCCGCAAAATCTGCAGTATTACCTGGAGAATCGACTCGAGAACAATTTGAAGAGGGAAAAAGTGAATTAGAAGCTATTGATGAACTTTATAAATCTGTAATGGCAACTTTGATAGATACATCTTATTCCATTAAAAAAACAGAATTTGCAATCAATGCTGAAAATGCTATTAAAGAATCTCATGACAAATTTGATCAATTAGTCCGAATGGCAATAACTCAATTAATACTTGATTATGACGAAAGTACCAGAAGAGTGTTTGACCGACTAGGCCCAATAGCTGATTCGGCTAAATTACCTGGTGATGAAGTTATTGAACATTTCCGAGATTCTAGAGCAGAATTAGATTCACTTGGTTTTACTATATCTTCTCTTGTTGATGTTTCTTATAATGTAAAAAGAAAAGAGTTTACTGAAAGAATTAAAGCTGTTCAATTCAGACAACAAATAACTTTTGATAGCATTGTGCGTCAAGCTATTATTAATTTAATTGGGGATTATGGTATTCAAGGTAAAAAATTAGTAATATCAACTTTACCAATTTCTAAGGCTGCTGGTGCACTTGGTGAAAAAGCATTAGAACAAATGGCTGAATCAAAAAAGGATATTGATGGTATCGACTTAAATCTAGAGGAAATCATACAAAACTTAATTAAAATTAGCTATAATGTAAAAAGGTTCGAATTTTCTAAAGAAATAATTAATGCTCAATATAATCGAGACCGCGATTTTGTAGATTCAGTTCGGACAGCTGTCCAAAGTTTATTGACTTTTAAAGCATTACCTAGGTTTAAGATGGTACGATTTAGAAAAGACTTAGTAAAAAGAGGAGAAAATGCAATGGCTAAAGGCAATTATGCAATTGCAGCACAATCATTTGCCGATGCAGCTAAACTGAGTCAAGAATTAGGAGAAACTGAGCGTGCTAAAGAACTTGAAGAAAAAGCAAAAGGTATGGAAAGATTAGCATCTATGATTGGTAGCTAACTCAAAAAATATAATTTTATTTTGTCATAACCTTATTTTTATTTACTATTTTATTATTTTTTAAAATGTTCTAAAATCGTCTAAATTCTCATATAATTTAAATTTCTTGAAAATTAATCGATTCTATTAAAAACAAAATAACAATATCAATGGAAAATAATTCTAATATATTTTTTTGGTAATAATTTGTTTTTTCTCTTATTTTTAAAAAGTTTACGCCATTGATGGATATTAATATTAAATTTGACGCCATTAAAATTAAAAATTATCTGTTCTTAAATAAATATTGATTTTTTAGATAATTAAAAACATTTTAATTTAAATTATTTTCACTTAAGAATTTACAATATTTTTAATAAATAATCGATTTTCTTACTAAATCATTTTAAACAAACTATTTTAAAAAAAATATCCGGAAAATTTCTTTCAAAAACAAAATTTTAACATTAATTAATAAGACAAAAAAATTTAAACAATAAATTCACAATTTTTATAACGATAATTTTCAAATCACAAAGAAGTGAGCACGAATGGCTAATATTAAAGTAGAAAAACTTATCGGAACATATATTGAAGATCAAGAAATTGAAATGGTAGAACGTAAAGGTGCGGGGCATCCTGATAGTATGTGTGATAATGCTGCTGAAAATCTAAGTCGAAAATTAAGTTTATGGTATCTTGATAAATATGATACAATATTACACCATAATGTCGATAAAGCAGCTCTAGTAGGTGGTCGTTCTGAACCAAAATTCGGGGGTGGAATAGTTGTTGAACCGATTTACTTTGCATTAATTGGAAGGGCTGCATGTGATGTAATAAAAGGTAATAAAATTGAGAAAGTACCTATACAGCGGTTAGCTCGAGAAGCAATAACTGAAAGCTTGGAAGAAACTTTTAGATATTTAAATTTGAAGACTGATATAATCATTGATTCAAAAATTAAACCTGGAAGCACTGATCTTGTTGGCCTTTTTGATTATAGAAAAGAGATTCCTCTTGCAAATGATACTTCATTTGGGGTAAATCATGCGCCATTTTCTAATACCGAAAAATTAGTTATGGGAATTGAACAATTTCTCCAAAAAGAGGCAATTAAAAGGATCCCCGCAATTGGAGAAGATATTAAAGTTATGGGCTTTAGACAAAACAAAAACATCAAACTAACAATTGCTACAGCAATGATTGATAGATTTATTGATGATATTGATGCATATGTTTCAATAAAAAACGATATTATTGAAGAAATTTTAAACCAAATACCAAAAATAATAGACCCGAGTTATAATGTAGATGTAGATGTTAATCAAGCCGATATTATAGAAAAAGGGTCTATATATATAACTGTGACGGGGACTTCAGCAGAATCTGGCGATGATGGGCAGGTAGGGCGCGGCAATAGAACAAATGGACTAATAACACCAAATCGTCCCATGTCTCTCGAAGCAAGTGCGGGTAAAAACCCAGTCTCTCATGTAGGAAAAATATATAATGTCCTTGCTGGGATCTGTGCAAATGACATTGCAGATAATGTTGCTGGAATAAAAGAAGTCGAAATCAGAATTCTTAGTCAAATTGGTAAACCTATTAGTGAACCATTAATAGCTTCAGTCTGTATATTACCTGAAAATGACAGTTCATGGAATAATATTGTACATGAGGCAGAAAATATTGTCCAAGAAAAATTAACTAATATAACTAAATTAACTGATTTATTCCTTCATAGAAAAATAAATGTTTGGTAATTACCTTATTAATTAACTTAATTTTTTAGACTTTTTTTTATTATATCTTTGGTGGACATGCTCTTTTTTAATTATAAATTAAATTCTCGAATTTAGAATTTTAATCTGTTTTTCATTATAAATCCTTTTAGATGATTTAAATCATATTTCTTGAAACTAAATAATTAGAGAAAAAATTTTGATTTAATAATTAATGATTATTTTAAAATATTTCAATATTTAAAAATCAGATTTTATGGTTTAAAGAAGAAATTACCATTTCTTTTATATTTTCGATAGGAGTTCCGTATACAATTTCACATCCAGAACTTAAAATAAATCCATTATCATCAAGAATATTTAAGCACTGGTCTGATAATTTCCGTATTTCTGATTTTGTTTTTTGATTTAAATCTGAAGGTGGAATATTACCAATTAGGCAAGTTTTCCCCATAATTTTTCGAGATTCATCCAATGGTACAAGACTATCGACCTCGAAATAATCTGGATTTAATGATTCAATAAGATTCTGAATTGGTTTGGTATTTCCACAAATATGGATTCCCACCTTCAAATTTTTATTTTCTGCTCGTAAATCGCTTATCATTCTTTTTAAAAATGGATATCCTAATTCTTGAAAATTTTTTGGCGAAATTATACTTGAACTACTGGACGGGTCTGCAATCGTTATAAAGTCCGCCCCTGCTTCTACCTTTAAAATACTAAACCGTAATACAAAATCATAAATCAATTCCATTGCATTTTTAATTAATTCTGGTCTTCTAATAATGCTTATCATCAAATTTGTTAAGCCATTTATCACGCCAACATATGTAAAAGGCCCAGGTACATAGCTCATTATTGGCACATCATTAAGATTGTCTTTTAACTTTTTAATCAATTTGAGATTGGTGTCAATCCCTTTAAAATTGACAAAATTAATGTCTCCTCCCTTGATATTTTTATTGGTAAATTCATCAAGTTTCTCAAGGTTTGAAACTGGAATCTCTTGTACCGAAGGTGGATTTTCATCCTGGTATTTTAATTCTGCTCCCATTCCATTTGCTAAAAGATTAAATGAACCTTCCCATCCGGCATAAATTGCATCATATCCACACTCTTTATACGCAAATACTAATGCCTTATACTGCTTCTCAGGGTCATTAATACATTCTCTTATTGTTCTATTTATCCATAACGCTGAAGCATAAGTTAGTTGTGGTATTACTGGTACTCTATCAACTTCCTTAAATTTTAATGCGTCTAATACTCTATCAAATGAATTCATTGTTTTTCTTCATCTCTTTTGATAGATTAAATTTAATTTTTTAATTTAGTATTTGGAGTGTATTTTAAATTTAAAAAAATAAAAGTAATTTTAATCTTTTTATTTAGAATTTTGAATCTATCGGTTTGAATATATTAAAATTAAAAATTAAATGCGGTAATTTAAAAATGATAATGTAAAATTATCGTTTGGCATATTTTTCAGTCCACTTTTTGGCTTCTTTAGCAAATGCTTTTAGATTGTTTAATGCTTGTTCTCCTGCCTTATTATTTAGTGGGTCTGATGGGTTCCAGAACGGGGGTTCCATGTGGATCATACCTTTCAATGATTCGATAATATTTGTTAAGGTCTTAGCAGGCGTCCATCCTGATGCACCTGTTTTTGCGTCAACCTTACCTACTAAATCTGGATTTATTAAATCAAGACAAATATTCGATTTTGTGGGAGGTAACGATGAGTCTATATTTGGATGCCAAATTAAAGTCTGACAAAAGACATATGGTGGTGCGTAAGGGTAATTAGATCCGCATTTAATTTCAAAAACAAATTTACCTCCTTCATAGGGAGTTCCCTCTTTTCCGATTATTGTTAATCTTAAGTGGTCTACTCTATCTACCCAAGGTTCAAGAATAACGTATTTATCATTGGCATATTTTTTACTTGCTTCTAAATAATCGACTTCTTCACGCATGAAAAATCACTCCATTATTGTCATTAAAAAAGGTCTTAAACTATCTAATTAATTTGGGAATATACCTTATAAATTAAAGATTTTAATTTATGATATTATCAATAATAATTAAAATATGAATATTCTTTTTCATATTTTAATTTTTTTTAAATTATTTAATATTTCAAGTATAAAATTTAATATTAGATACTAAATAGTGTCTAATCTCATATTAAGGTAGGACAAATAAAAATGAAATAAAAGTAAAGAAAATCAGAATTTAAACAATTTTAAAAAGTCCAGAAATAAATAGACTAAAAATTTATTTGTAAAATAGGAATGGTTATCTATTTCCAAAATCCATTAGTTTAAATAGTTATCTCTCTTAAATAATGAATATCTGAGAAAAAAAAGTTTATAAAAAATTTTGACATTTTTTTTAAGCTTTTTATAAATATAAACGTTAAAGTATTTATAGACCTAAAAAATAATCAAAGTATTGGTGGTCATATGGAAAAAAAAGAAATATTATCTAATGGGAAAGAGGAAGGTATAGAGAAAAAAGATTTAATGAACCCAGAAATAAAAGAGATGTTAGCTATTGAACATGTTATTGAAAAATATGTTTTATCCATCAATGATAAGTATAATTCTCACGTGTTTCCTTCTTCATTATTAACAAAGGTAGTAATGAAGGAATTAAAAATAGAGAATAAAAACAAATTTAGGATCTATCATTCAAAGGTCAAGAAAATATTAAATAAATGGGTAAATAAAGAGTATTGTGAGCATATTGATACGACACATTATGCGCATTGTAAAAAAACGAAAATGATATATCAATTTACTGATGATACATTTTACCGTTTTAATAAGTATAAATTAATACCAATTCCCTAATTTTTATTGACGTATCTATATTTTTTTAACAGGTAATTCATAAGTCTGGTCTTTATTGTTTAACCTGAATACTTTTAATTCATTGTTAATTGGGTCAATAACCAGTGCGATCATTCTATTATTTATGTGTTGCCAATATTTTTGAGTTGGGATATCTATGTTTGATAAGAAACACCCTATATTTGGATGCGAATGATACCATCCAACTTGGACGTAATTTGATTTATTATTTTCTATGTAATTTATGAGTGCTCGTTCATCAGTAATTTCTGCGTGATAGCTTGATGCTATTTGGTCGGGAATAATAATATCCTTAATTTCAATTGAATTTTCTTTAAATACACCTATTAGATATCCAATTACTTCTGATTTATTTTCGTTATAACCTTTCATGGCGTGATTTTTTATTTTTTTAAGGACATTTGCTTCAATTTTTATTAAATCATTAAATTCTGACATTTTCTAAAAATTTAGTAATTGATTTTCTTTTAATTTTTATATATCAGGTGTTTCTCGTCCATAACGTTCCGACCAGTCTCGCGCTTTTTTTTCGAACAATTTTTTAGATTTAAAAAATTCTCTTGCAGCTTCAGGGTTTAATGGGCTATTAAAATTGAAATTTCCACCGAGCATACCGACAATGTTCATAACTACTGAAACAATATCTGACCCCGGGCTCCAGGTATATTTACTTTCTCCGCTAATTTTTAAGATGTCGTTGCAAATTTCTCCGGTATTTGGTCTAACATTTGGGTGCCAAATTCTCGTAATAAACTTAACAATTGGGGGTTCAAAAGGATATTCATCAGGTAATAATATGTCTAGTTCAAAGAACCTGTTTTCATAAGGTGAATTTATTGGTCCTGCAATCCAGCCGCGGTAATGACTTAAATTTCCATTAACCGGGTGAAAAAGAGGCAATTCTCTCTCAATTTTTTCGAATTCATCAGCTAATCTTGATTGGTTCATATATTAATCACCACTATTTTCTTAACATAATTTTGATATTTATTTTAGTACCTGACATTTCATCTTTAATTAGAAAGGTATCCTTAATTTTAAAAATATCACGTAATGGAGTTATTTCTAGCTTTTTTAATCGTTGAACTTCAGAGTCTTTAATTTTAAAATGTTCTGATTTCCAATGGAGTTTTTCACGATAGATAATAATATTATTGTGAATTAATAGGGGAAATTTTAAGATACCATTCAATTTTAAGTTAATTTTTTCTATCAACTGAGCCAAGGGAGTTTGTTCATCTTCGATAATTTCAATTTGATTTATTCCACAGACTGGGCAATTCTTATTACGTTCAAGTGGTATTGTCCAACCCATTTCTGATATCCCTTGAAATTGGAAAAATGTGATTAATTTGAGTCCTAATTTTTCCGAGATTGGCAGGTCTAAAACTGTCAATTTTATAAGTTCATTAACAAGAACCGATCCTATAATGGAATTTGTTGTTATAATTGATTCAACGGTACCTTTAATAGAGTCTTTAATAATTTCGGTATTTACACCAATAATCCCAAACTTTTTTGCGTGTTTTTCGGCAAGTTCTAGTAATTGCATTAAATCTTTTTCGTTATCTGGGTCTGGCAGTCTATTATTATTAATGTAAAATTTATCTCTTGCTTCTAAAGCGCAATCCAATGGCGTCCTAGGGTTAATAGCGTATGTACACTTAAAGTTCATTTCTGGGCGCACCCACAAATCTTGGCAGACAAGACATGGCGTCTTACGGGGTATAACGACTTGGACATGTCCCAGAAATCCTTCGGTCCCACAATCTAATAATGGTTTGTTCAATTCAATTGCTTTTTGATTTAGAAATAATCGCGCAGAAATATTGTCCAATGCTGAAATAAAATAATCGCAAGATTCTAAAATTTCCACTGATAAATTTTGGACTTTTTCATTGTAAGCATAAATTTTTATATTTGGATTTAATAACCTGGCTTTTTCTGCTGCTACTTCTGCTTTAAAGCGTCCAACATCTTTTTCCTGGAAAAAAAATTGTCTATTTAAATTTGTCACTTCAATAATATCAAGGTCAATGACGTGAATTGTCCCAAATCCTATGAGCGCTAAATTTTTGAGTATTTCACAGCCAGTGCCACCAACTCCGACCAATAGGATTGTGGTCTTATTTATAATATCTTGACCTTTTTTACCCCAAATTCTAATTTGCCGTTCATATCTTTCTTCATGCAATTAGTATCCTCCAGCTATTGAGCGAACAACGCAAAAAATAACTCCTTCATTCTGAAAATTTATACTTTTAAAAGTATCATTATCTGCCAGAACTTTTCCACCATAAATTAATCTTTGACGATCTTCAGGGATCTTTCTTTTATCCTCTATCAACTTTTTAAGTTCATATACTTTTGCTGTATATGGAATAATCATTCTTTCTTCGCTACCATCTGTCATTCTTACTCTTACAGTTAAAACTTTGGTCTTATTCATAATGACAACTCTCTCTTCTCATAAATCTTAATTATCTAATTAATTATCTTTATTAATATTTATATCATTAATAGGTCTAAAAGTACCTATTTTTCCACATTTAAAACATTCAGGTGATTTCTTTTTATAGTACCACTTTTCAAGGTGTTTACCACAAACTATAGTCCCGCAATTGCTACATTCCCAAATTTCATCGACATTTGGATCAAGAATTTCGTGCATAATTTCGCATTTATAAATTCTTTTCTTTTTAGTTAATATATTTAATTCATTTAATATCTGTTCCTTTTTATCGTTCCAATCTCTTGTTAATATTACTAGATATTGAGTTTCAATTTGAAAAGGAAAATCATTAAACAATTTTTCAAAATTATGGTTAATTTTTTCAATGTTTTTTAAAATTTTGATTGAGAATTTAGAAAGTTCGGCTTGAATTTTTTGTTTTTCACTTGTATTTTCCTTAATTTGGCGTGAGAAATCTTCTAATTTTAATTTAGCCCTATTATACAAGTCATCTGTCATAGTTTGAATAATTTGAATTAACCGATAAGCTGGTACAATAAAAAGTTGTACTTTTTCTCTAAGATTTTTAAATCCCTCTTCTTGAAATATGACCAATTTTTTATAATCATCTTCAAGGTCTGCAATTGGAAATTCTTTATTATCTTCAATTGCAACTAATATATTTTTTTTATCTAAATTTATCTTTTTCAAATATTCCTTATATTTAGTCTGAATAAATTTATCTAAATCATTTAAATCAATATTCATAGTACTCAGAAATCTTAATATACCTTCAAAAATACTTTTTTCAAAGGTTTTATGGTCTTTTCTTAATTGTTCAATGTTCCATGAAATATGATTTCTTGCAAATTCTATAGCAATACTAATTTCTTTTTTATATTCTAAGAGTTGGTCCAAAAAAGTTTTCTTTTTGAGTTTATATCGTTCATATTCTATTTTTAATTTATTTTTATAACCCACATTTGGTGGTAATGGTATTTCTTTACTCCACATTATTGCATTCTCGATCCATTCATCTGCAAGGGAAAAAACCGACTCTAGTTCATTAATCATTGCGCTTAATTCGTTTATTTTTTTATGTTCTAAGAGGTTATCAAAGGAATTTTTTAATTTATTAAACATATTTTCCCATTTATTAATTAACTGTTTTAATATATTCTCAAATTCATTAAGTTTATACTTAATTTTTACCGATTTCGTTTCATCAAAAATTTGATTGTGAAATTCTTCAGTCAATTGAAGTTTTATCAATTCTAATTTACGGTTTACTTCATTATATTTCCTTTGAAAGTTCTTAATTCTCTTAGAGTATTCTATTAAGAAATTTACTTTTTGGTATTTCCTTGACAAATTAAAGATATTTTCGTTAAATTCTTTTTCTAAATTGGTGATGTAGGTATATAACTGATGAATTCCAACGAAATCTTGATAAAATAATAGTTTAGCCGTTATCTCTTCACTTGACAGATTTTTCAAATCCACGCTTTCAAAACATAATAATTTACCCAGATTTTTTCCGATTTCTTCAAGGTTAATTGTAATTAAATCCAATTCATTTTCTTTTGATTGGAAAAATTTTTCTATATTTTGGATGTTTTCATAATATTTTAATCGTAATAATTTTAGATTTCTAAAATTGTCTAAAATCACATAAATAGTGATTGCAAGGAATGAGAATATTAGGATATATTCGAGAGGGAATGTTTTTACTGGATCAAGCCCATCTGCAATCCCGTCATGATCAGTATCGGGAGAATTCGGGTCTGTTTTATAGATAAAGACTTCAATTCCATCGATTAATCCATCGTGGTCAGTATCAGGGACATTCGGATTAGTCTTATATATTTTCAATTCCAGTCCATCAGATAGGTAATCGAAATCTGAATCTGGATTTCTTGGATTTGTCGTATTTAAATACTCATATATGTTTAAAACTCCATCGTTATCTAAATCTGTTAAATTATCCGTTCCTGACAATGGATTTAATTGATATCGAATTTCCCAGTTGTCTGGCATCTTATCAAAATCAGTATCATTATTAAAAGGGTCAGTTAAATAAAATAGCATTTCTTCAATATTTGTTAATTGATCGTTATCAAAATCAAGTCGTCCATCAATTAGACAAATACTTGAATTGATTATAAAAGGTGAGATAATTGTGATATTTAAATTGATTGTTCCATTATCTCCATTTACCAAAGAGTCCTTGCCACCCATACCCTTGTTTATAAAAATACTTGAATTTATATAAAAACTTTCGTTAATGTCCATAATTTTTATTATACAATTACCTCCAGAACCTCCCTTATAATTATTATTGACTAAAATATCACCGCCATTGCCGCCATCAAGTTCGAGAGTTGATTTATTGTTGACGATAATTTTTTCAGACATAAAATAAAATAAAGTGTTTCCTCCGTTTCCTCCTCTGCCTTTTAAATTAAAACATTTTCCACCCTTTCCGCCAATAGCATAAATACTACTGTTTTGGAGATATAGCATTGAGGCATTTATCATAGACACCATCGAAATTAATTCTATTATAGAATCACCGCCTTGCCCACCATTAATATTATCATCTGATGTATTGATTAAAATTGATCCTCCATTTCCTCCTTTATTCAATATTTTTGTCTTATTTAGGCTATAAAAATTTAGGGCATTAATTTGAAAATTACTAAATCCTCCAATTCCTCCTCTACTTAACCAATAAGAGCTATTTCCTCCTGCCCCTCCCATATTATATATTTCTGTATTATTTAATAAAATCAAATTTGTCTTAGTACCGTTTCCATTGATTATAATATTTGCAAATCCTCCATCTCCACTCTCATAGACAGTAGATGACCCTCCCGTCCCTCCTAAATTTTTAATCTTTACTTTTGTCATTAATAATTTATCTGAGATTGTGAAAAACATTTGGGCATATCCAATATTATCATATCCCAATTTACCATTTCCCCCTAAATTATATAAGATTGAATCAGAACATTCAAAAATTTTTGAAGTTATATTATATAATGCTCCTCCTCCAGATCCTAAACTACCATTTCCTCCAATATTTCTTATTGTTGTATTAAAAAATATTAATTTACTAGTAATAATGGAAAAGATACTATCTCCTACTGTATTTTGAGTAAGAATTATATTATTACTACCAGCTACGTTGATAATTCGCGTGTTTTTAACTTTAACTTGATTAGTAATATTAAATATTATGATACTATTTCCTCCATTGCCTTCAGGTGCTATTGTATCTCCTCCTTTATTGTAAAAAAAACATTGATCTAATGTTATTTTATTTGCGGTTAAGTTAATATTACCATTTCTTTTTCTTATTGATGTTCTATTTCCGCCTATATTTGTAATTTGCGTTCTGTTTAAAATTATTTCATTTTCTGCTTTAAAAATAACTGTAGAATTTCCTCCAGGACTGCCTGATTTTCCCGTACTATTAATGATTAAATTGTTTCCCGAAATATTCAATGAAATTATTGTTAAAGCGCAATTATTTCCATTTAAAGTAAAATTAGTATTATAAAGTTCAGTAACATTACTAGTGATATCTAAATCTGCTCCAAAATATATCGAGCTATTAATATTAAAACAGCTATTATTAACATAAAATAAATCACTTGTAGATTTAAAATTGCTATAAATAAATGATTTATTAATTCGAACTTTATCGGTAATTGTTAAATTAATTTTATTTATTTTAAAAGTTGAATCATAAACATCCAGTACTCTCCCTGTTATTATCGAAATTGAGCTCGAACTTTTTATGTTTCCTTGAAAATTAGTTCCATTTATAGATAAATTAGAAAATTTATTCACTACTAAAAATTTATTACAAACAATTTGAGAGTTAAAAATTGTATAATTTCCCTGTTTCGATATTAGTATTGTCCCATTTTTACTGCGTACTTTTAGTTCTGAAATAAGTGCAGATTTTGCATCTAAGAAAAGATCTGAAGCCCCATCAAAAAATGAATTATTATATGATACCCCTAATCTTTCGTTAATAGTTGTATTTAAGATAAATAAATAACTACTATTAATTAATACCAAACTATTTCCCCCATTTCCATTAGTTGAATTCCCTCCAAAATTTTGGATCACATTATTAATTAATTTTAATTCCATTGATGTTTTAAAAGTTATTGATGAATTTCCTCCAATCGCATTATTATAAACTTGATTTTTAATATTAGACCTATTTATTGTTAAGTTATCTGCAAAAATTTTAATATATGAATTTTTTCCCGAGAAATTAATGACCAAATCATTAATAGTCGAAATATCACTCGTTATATTTATTATAGAATTTTCATTACGACTGGCATTATGGTAAAAATTACTGCTATTTATTATTACAACAGAAACTCGCCCTAAAAGGTTGGCATCAATTAAAGACCCCTCTGCAGTAAAATTACATGATGTATTAAGATAAATATTTGAAATATTTATTTTCGAGCTATTTTCTATCAAAATTGCTCCACTATCGATTGAAAACAAATTTGTTTTATTAGTGGAATTTAAAGAACCATTATTTAAAATCAAAATCCCATTATCTTTAACTGTAATATTATTTTCAAATGCGAAAGAAGAATTGACCAAAAGATTTGCTTTTATTTCTAAAATTCCATAATCTTGGATTATAATACTCTTATTTACTATTATATCATTTTCAATAACTGTATGATTATCTATAATAATTGCAGAGCTAGTTTTCTGGATTAATTGGTCGTTGTAAATTCTACCTGTCTCTTTGATACTTAATGGACATATTTCGAATTCAATAATATAAATTAGAAAAAACAACAATAGAAACATCATACAGAATAACTTAAAGTAATTTACTCTATTTTTTTTCATTATTTATCATTGTTTATTATTATTTTTTAAAAAATAAAATCCTTTAAAGTCTAATTCTCAAAATCATTTTAAAATTTTTTATATATTTAATCGTTATTAGCAATTTGAATATTACATATAGAAGGATATAGAAAATAATTTCTGCTTATATATTTATTTAAAAAATCTCTTTTTAATATTCTTAATTAAAAATTTTTGTAGTAAAGTAAATATATAAAACTCATTAATTAACATAATATCAATTAAAAAAAATGAATTAAATGGAACTTTTCCATAAAATAAAAAGGAGATACTGTGAAAAGTATTCATTAATTAATAAAATATTATATGAGTATATACTCCCAATCATTACATTCATTTTTATGATCAACTTTACCAATATATTGGTGTTTAAGGATGCAAAAAAGAAAAATAAAAAATAAATCAAAAACAAAATTTTTATTATTTTCCATAATAATTTGTTTTGGTCTTCTATTTAGTATTTATGTCGGGTCAGTTCCCTTTACAAATTCACAACCATCTATAAGACATGTAAATGAAGGGAATAATACTCCAATAAATACTGATGTAATCATTCCAGGAAATTTAACAAGGAAATGGGAACCTATTGTTCTTAATCTTTCTAACCTCCCTTCTGCATTCAAGGGAATGAGTTGGGGAAATATTAGAGTTACTATTTACAACCCAAATGATGCAAGGTGGCATTCAATTCCATTTCAAATTGATGAGTGGGGGGGTAGATTTGAATGGCAAGATGGAACTTATTTAAATAAATCTGCAATTACAATAGGTGCTACTTTTGGAATAACTGGATTGGATACTGATGGGATAGATGATCAGCCCTCTGGTAGTAGTGATGAGCTTGTTTTTTATGCTCACTCTGGGGCATATGTTCCACCGACAATGTGGTGGGAAGGTGATTCTGGGGGGACATATCCCAATAGATTAGAAGTTATGATTTCAGACCCTGTTGATGGTGGGCATAGTTGGATGTATATTTATTACGATAAAATAATAAATCACGGTAACCCAGTCCCGACTTGGTCTGATTATCCCAAACAAGGATGGAATTCGACAGAATTTCGAGCTTTTGGCGAACATTATAATGTGGTTAAAAATAAAACGAACCCTGATTTAGAAAACAAATTATATTCGAATATTGGACAATATGACGATTTATTTAATGAATCATTTAAGAGCTATTCTGATATGACTCTTACTAATGCCACATTAGCATATACTGAAAATATTACTGCAAATAGAGAAGGTATTTGGAATAGTACCTCTTATTCCGATCGCAAAACTGAATTAGCATATCCTGAAAATACTTCTTCGGGTGGATTTGAAAATGAAGGTGGGGCTGGAACTGTGATTGTTTCAGGACCTATTAGGACCATAGTAAATAAAAGGATTTTTATGGTATTTAATAATTCAATTCACCCGTTATATAGTGTCCAGCACCAAAATGAGATATTTTATATGGACAGTAAAATAGTAAAATATGTAAAGCAGATCGATTCTTATGGGTTATTTAATATTTCTATAAATTATGATTACGATTTTGTTACATCAATAAATAAATCAATTAGGTCTAATATTAAAGTATATGAAGGGTGGAGAAATGCCACAATTAAAGTTAATACTCCTAATGGAGTTGCGAACGAAAGTGGTGAGTTAAAATCGACTTTAGGCCCGACTGGGACAAACCCCAAAGCTCCAGTTAAATTAAATCCAGATATACCGGATTTTATATTCTTTACTTCAAGTTCATCTGGCTCTGCATGGATGCTATGTCCAAGAGATCAATATAATATTTCTAATTCTGGAGTATATTGGAAAGATGATAATTCTACTTCCGAAATTGGCCTAATAATTTCGGATGTATATCCTGATGCTCCGTTAGTCACATTTATTAAATGGAAATATACTGGTTCAATCTCCAATCCTTTACAAGCAAAAAAAGAGGGTTTAGTCTATCTCAGACAAACTGCTAACCCTTTAACCTTAAATGGGACAGTTCAATCTCGTCCTATTGACACCGCCCCTCCCTTAATTGGACAACCTTTACAAATTCCAAGTCCAAGTGTAAACAATGATTCTACAACTGTTATTGTAAATATTACTGATTTTGGGGTCGGCGTCCATAGAGTATTTCTAGTATATAGCAATGGGTCAATACCTACAACAATAGAGATGTATTATCTACCTGAATATGGTTTATATTCTGCTGAAATACCAAAACACCCATATTTAACTAATATTTCTTATTTTATTTATGCAAATGACACATTTGGTAATTATGCATATACTCCATTTGATTATTTAGGTGAGTTTAGTTTTACAACTGATATTGACAATCTGCCTCCTTCTCATTGGTATGTACCACCTGTCCTAAATACATTGGTAAATGTTAAATATGAGTATGCATTCCATAGAAAAGTCGTTCAATTCTATGATAATAATAGCATTGTAGGTGGGTGGGCTAGAATGAATAGTGGCTTTTTTGGTCATATTATTACCGGACAATCCGAATGGTGGATGAGTGGAATTGAAGGGACTTCGGGAAACGGTAAATTTTATGTTGAATTTTTTGATGCTGTTAACACAACTGCTATAAAATTAAAAGCAAACTGGGATACCGGAGTTAATACTTTATCTTATTGGAATGGTATTAGTTGGTCTGTAATTGTCCCATCACCTTTATTTAAAAATAATACTTGGCATCATATTTATATTACTTTTAATTGTTCAAATACAAATCAAACATTTGGGATTTATGTGGACGGAAATTATTATGGTCGATATAATTTACTTAATTCAATCACCAGTATTTCTAGAGCAAGTTTTTATACCGGTGATGTCGATTCTTTCAATAATTATATGGCTTGGGTAGATGCGATTGACGCTTCTTGGGGTCATAAATACTATAAGTTTAGAGATAAAGATACATATCAAATGATTAGACAATATCATGGGTTATTCAGTTTTGAAACTGACCCAAAAGGTTCTGACCCCCAAAATTGGACTATCTATGAAGGTGGTATTGGGACTACTCATGTTAATGTTGAATATGAAAAACTTAGACATAGAAAAGTAGTTGAATTCTGGGATGATGAAGTAAGTGACAATTGTAGAATGATCAACAACTTTTATGGCGTTCAAAATGGGACTGTCGAATGGTGGATGATCGGTAACGATGAAAATTCAAGTAATGGGGCATTTTATATCGAATTTGCCGATAATATGTTCAATATCCCCATTTATTTATTAGCAGATTGGTCCTATGGTAAAGAATCTCTTTCATATTTTAACGGGACTAAATTCGTAACCATTGTTAACTCTCCCCTATTTACTGCAAATAAATGGCATCATATTGCGGTTAAATTTGATGCAATAAACAATTCATTTGAAATAGCCGTAGATAAGGTATATTTAGGTAAATATAATTTCTCTATTTCGGTTAATAATATTACCCAATTAATTTTTGAAACCGGTATTGGTAATGCATATAATAACTTTTATGCATATGTTGATGCAGTGGATTATTCTTGGTCTAATGGCTATTTCTTTAATCGAAATTATGTTTATACCACTCTATTTAATTTTACAGTTTTTGATCCTTATCCTCCTCCTCAAGTAAAAGGTGTTACACCATTGAATCTTGGGACCGGAAATACATTAAATGTTTCTTGGACTCCAAGTCCTGCCGACGATGTTGAATACTATTTGGTTTATATAAGTAGTAATATTACTGGACCTTTTACCCTCCAAGCCAATGTTTCTGCTCCTACCACTTATACTATTGTTACAAATTTAACTGATGGTCAAACTTATTATTTTATGGTATCAGCCGTTGATGCAGTCCCCCATTATGGAAAAAATTCAACAAAAAAAGCTGGTATTCCCTCTGATATCACCCCTCCCGCCCAAGTTCAAGGTGTGAGCATTTCTGTTATTAATACTGGAAATGAACTTAATATCACTTGGTCTCCAAATACTGAACCTGATTTTGTCCATTATCTCGTTTATAGAAGTACTGTTTCCGGATTTAATCCAAGTAAGTCTAATTGGATTGCTAATACCACTAATACTTATTATCATGATACCGAACTTGTGGATGGAGTAACTTACTATTATAAAATTACTGCAATTGATGATGGTGGACCTACCCCCAATGAAGGTCCTCCTTCTTCTCAAGTTAGTGGAATCCCTCAAGATACTGTCCCTCCAGGACAAGTTACGGGCTTACAAGTAATTGTAGTCCCTTCTGGTAATAAATTGAACCTTGAATGGAATGCTGTTTCTGACCCTGATGTAGCAGGCTATCATATATACAGAAATTCGACTTCTTCTACATTTCAGTTAATTGGAACTACTTCCAATACTTGGTTCAACGATACCAGTTTAACAGACGGGCAGAAATACTGGTATAAAGTAGCTGCAATAGATGAAGTACCTAACGAAGGTTTGAACTCAACGATAGTGAGTGGTACTCCGCAGGATACAGTAGCTCCAAGCCAGGTTAATATAATAAATGTAAATGCAGTCCCAAGCGGTAACGCACTTAATATTACATGGAACTTGAGTAATGCTGAAGATATTGTGGGCTATTATCTATATAATAGTACCTCTGAATCAGGTCCCTATACACTTTTAACTACGATTATCCACCCGACCGATTATTATATCCATTCTGGGTTGATTGATGGGCAGACCTATTGGTATAAAGTTTCACCTTATGATGAGGTGCCAAATGCAGGCCAAAACTCCAGTGCAGCAAGTGGAGTGCCTGCAGATTCAGTAGCGCCGGGGCAGGTGACCGGAGTCTCTGTCTCCAATCTTGGAATTGGAAATACCTTGAATATTACTTGGTCCCCGAGCAGCGCCTCTGATATTGTCAAATATATAATTTATAGAAGTTTATCAGAGACCAGTGGTTATGTTAATATTGTAAATATAACACACCCGACTACTTATTATGTAGACTCGGGACTTGTAGACGGTGTGACTTACTATTATAAAATAGCAGCGGTCGATGAAGTGCCCAATTATGGTACAAACTCGACTGTGAAGTCCGGAATTCCAACTGATGTCACACCTCCAGCTCAAGTCCAGAATGTCTCTGTAACTGTAATTTATACTGGAAATGAGCTCAACATTACATGGTCTCCAAATATTGAACCAGACCTTGTTAAATATCGTGTATATAGGAGCACAACTTCTGGATTTACTCCAAACCAGGCAAATTGGCTTGCCAATACTACTGATAATTATTATCATGACACAGGATTAGTCGATGGACAAACTTATTACTATAGAATTTCTGCAGTAGATGATGGTGGGCCAAATCAAAACGAAGGTGTTCCTTCAAATGAAGTAAGTGGCACACCTCAAGATACCACACCTCCAGGGCAAGTTACGGGCTTACAAGTAATTGTAGTCCCCTCAGGTAATAGATTGAACCTTGAATGGAATGCTGTATCTGGCGATGTTTCCAGTTATAGGGTATATAGGAACACGACTTCCTTAAACTGGGCATTAATAGCGACCACAGCGAATATTTATTATAACGATACCGGTCTAACAGACGGGCAGAAATACTGGTATAAAGTAGCTGCAATAGACGAAGTACCCAATGAAGGTCTAAACTCGACAATAGTGAGTGGTACTCCCCAAGATACTATAGCTCCACCGCAAGTAACTGGTCTTGTTGTTTCTAATCCAAAGACTGGTAATCAATTAAATTTACAATGGAATGCAATTTCGGCCCCTGATTTTGTGGAATATATTATATATAGAAATACTTCTACATCTGAATTTGTAAATATAGTCAATACAACGAATAATTATTATAATGATACTTCATTGACAGATGGAGTGACTTATTATTATAAAATATCAGCTAGAGATGAAGTGCCTAATTTTAGTCCCAATTCAACAATAGAATTTGGTACTCCAACCGATGAAATAGCTCCAGGGAAAGTCAATAATTTAATAGTAAGTAACCCGCATACTGGAAATACTTTACAATTAAGTTGGGACGCAAGTACAGCAAGTGATTTCAGTCATTATCGAATATACCGAAGTACATCTGCTGGTTTTAGTCCAAGTTCGTCCAATAATATTGCTAATTTAACTGGGGCTAACAATAATACCTATTCTGATGTAGGTCTAACAGATGGAATTGTATATTATTATCGAGTTTCTGCTGTAGATGACAATTTTAATGAAGGTAATTATTCAGATGAAAAAAATGGCACTTCAGATAACACTGTTCCCCCTGCAAAAGTTCAAGGAGTTCAAGTAATTGTAATTAGTGATTTTCAACTTGATATAAGCTGGACTGCCAATACCGAACCTGATTTAGACCATTATTCAATATATCGAAGTACGACTCAAGGATTCGTCCCAAGTTCATCAAATTTAATTGATAATGTTTCAGCACCTACAAACTATTATAATGACTTTAATGTTTCTGCTGGTACTACTTATTATTATAGGATTAAGGCTGTCGATACAGTAAATAATATTGGTGATGCATCTGAAGAAAAAGGTGGGACTCCAGGTGGGACTCCTCCATCTAAAGTAACGGGACTTATAGTTACTGTTGTAGCGACTGGTAATGCTTTAAATCTTCAATGGGATGTTAATATTACTGAATTAGATGTGATTAAATATAATGTATATCGAGATACTAATCCTGGGTTTACGATTGGACCTAGTTATTTAATAGCTACTCCATTCATTAATTATTACAATGATATTGAGCTTACTGACGGAATTACATATTATTATAAAGTAACAGCAGTAGATACTGAATCCTTAGAAGGCCCACCATCTGATGAGAAAAATAATACTCCCGCTGATACTGTCCCACCCGAAAAAGTTACTGGACTTTCAATTACAGTAATCTCTAGTGGTAATACATTAAATTTAAGTTGGACTGCTTCTTCAGCTCCAGATTTTGTATTATATCGAATTTATAGAAGTCAAATTTCTGGATTTACTCCAAGTCAATCAAATAATATAGCAAACACTTCAAATCCATATTATTTAGATACCGGTCTAACTGATGGAACAACTTATTATTACCGAATTAAAGCGATAGATGAAGTACCAAATGAAGGGGCACCTTCAGATGAGAAATACGGTATTCCTCATGATTCAGAAGCCCCCCCTACTGTGTCAGGTGTAACTGTAATTAACCCTGGAATTGGAAATACTCTTAATCTAACATGGACTCCAAGTACTGCACCAGATTTGGCTGGTTATTATGTTTATAGGGGTAATGTTTCTGGATTTCCAATTTCTATCCAGACTCGTATAGCAACTGTCTATACCAATAATTATTTAGATACCAATTTAATTGATGGACAAACTTATTATTATCGAGTTTCAGCATTTGATGAAGTTCCTAATGAAGGTACAGCATCTAATGAAAAAGCAGGAATTCCGAGTGATAGTGAAGCTCCGCCCAAAGTCACTGAATTAATTGTAGATAACCCAGGTACAGGAAATACACTAACACTTACATGGGCTGCAAGTTCAGCTTCTGATTTAAATTATTACATTGTATACAGAAATGGGACTGATATCGCCCACCCGACCACCAATTCTTATACTGATACTGGACTGACGGACGGGTTAACTTATACATATTATATAACAGCAGTAGACGAAGTTCCAAATGAAGGAGAACCTTCAAATTCTTCGTCAAACATTCCAACAGATGTAGTAGCACCAGAAAAAGTAGTTAACTTACAGATTACAGTGATAGCGACAGGTCAAGAGTTATCATTGACATGGAATGCAAGTACAGCTTCAGATATTCAAGGATATCATATTTATCGAAGTACAACTTCTGGTTTTACTCCTGGACCAGCTTATTTAATTGCCAATACGTCAAGTACCTCTTATCACGATGTTGGGTTAACTGATGGTATTACTTATTATTATCGAGTAAGGGCATATGACGAGGTGCCGAACTTAGGGACTGCATCTGACGAGAAAAGCGGGACTCCGCAAGATTCCACACCACCAGGGAAAGTAGTCGGAGTTACAATAACTGTAATAACGTCCGGGAACTCCTTAAATATAACATGGACTGCAAGCGCTGCCTCAGATTTACAAGGCTATGCAGTCTATAGAAGTCTAACTCCCGGGTTTATCCCAAGTTCGTCAAATAATATTGTAAATGTATCAGTAAATCATTATTTAGATACTGGACTTACTGACGATATAATTTATTATTATAAGATTAAGGCTTATGATGAAGTCCCAAATCTTGGTACTGCATCAGACCAAGCGAGTGGGACTCCTCATGATTCTGAACCACCCGAAAAAGTTGTAGGTGTTTCTATTTATATTGTACCTTCAGGAAACTCCTTAAACTTGACGTGGTCTGCTAGTTCAGCTCCAGATATTGCTGGATATAGAATATATAGGAGTACTTCTTCTGGATTTATTCCTGGATCCTCTAATAATATTGCAAACGTTTCTATAAACCATTATTTAGATACTGGTCTAACTGATGGAGTGACCTATTATTATCGTATAAAAGCGTTTGATGAAGTACCCAATTTAGGGAGTGCTTCTGATGAGAAATCAGGAATTCCGAGTGATAGTGAAGCTCCGCCCAAAGTCACTGAATTAATTGTAGATAACCCAGGTACAGGAAATACACTAACACTTACATGGGCTGCAAGTTCAGCTTCTGATTTAAATTATTACAT
>Ga0190360_1000500_pt1 | contig 21977 bp, 16 predicted proteins | sample 48721834_MG_FD_161271 | JGI IMG/M metagenome (GOLD analysis project Ga0190360, IMG submission 161271) | Hydrothermal vent microbial mat bacterial communities from Southern Trench, Guaymas Basin, Mexico - 4872-18-3-4_MG | ecosystem: Environmental > Aquatic > Marine > Hydrothermal vents >... | reverse complement strand
TATTCATATCAAAACCATAAATTTGGCAAAAACCTGAAATTTTCCTCATTCCTAATAGCCCCTTAACAAATGTAGATTTACCTGCACCACTTTCTCCTAATATTCCTAATATTTTTCCATGTTCTAATTTAAGAGAAACTGAATCTACTATTAATTTTCTACCAGCATAAATATTTAGATTTTCACAATTTATGGCAGGGAATTGTTGCAAATATTCTAAAGAAAGTTTTGATCCCCAACCTAGTTTTGATTTTATTTTTTGTAATAAAGAATATTTTTGATAAATTTTATACAAAATAAATAATGTAATACCACCGGATTCAACAATCAAAATGTAAATGAGTAGCCTGTTCCATGGTTTAGAATCAAAACTTTGGTCCACTTTTAACTCATCGATGATTAATATGGCATAAGGAACATTTCGCAGATCACCTCCGAATCCAGGATTATCTCCAAACCCAAATGTACTTTGACTAAAACAATTACCATACCATGAAATCAATTCTTCTATTTTTTCTGGCTGGAATCTATAATTATATAAGGATTTAGATGCCATGTATGTAACCAAGAAGTTAGAAGAAAAGCCCATGTAAGAGCCCAATATGGGGATTATGCTAAAACTACCATCAAAATTTTGAGCTTTCATTAGAAATTCTATTGCTGCCATTTTAGACATTGGATCTATTTCAAATATCTGATTAAAGATTTGAAGGCCATAATATGTTGATATTACATCACTATGAAATCCGATAACTATAGAAAATCCTCCGTCTGCATTCTGAGAGGCTTTTACCCAATGTGTAAGATTAACCATATCAATGCTGGACATGGCATCTAGTAGATTGAGTGAAGCCAGAGCCCAAAATGTACTTTCGATTGTTGATACATTTTCATTAATAATATTTATTAAAATACTATAATAAGAGCTAAACAATGATGCAATATAGTTCACATCATTTCCAGCTTTAAAACCGCCATCTGGATTTTGAAGACTTGCCAGATAATTAACAATTGAGCTCATATGAGAGCTAAAAAAGGAAGATATGTAAGAAGTTCTGAAAGGATATAACATTTCATATATATTTAAAGCACAATAAGTGGCAAATAGCGAGGCATTTTGATTGGGTTGGGATCCAAAACCACCATCGTAGGAATTATAAGATTGAGAAATAAATGCCAAAATATTATCAACATCTCCATTGTTCCATTCTAGAATGGGAACAAGATTTTCCGAATCGTATATATAAGTTCCCAAAATTCCAAAATAGTTAGATTCTACTGTAATTTGCCCAAATAAAGTATTTAATGCTTGATATTTATTTAACCAGTTGTAATATGATGATTCTGCTTGATTAATTAAATTTTGTTGAGTAGGATTTAAGACTATTTTGTTCTTAATTAATCTTAGAGATTTTATGGCTGCCCATCCACTCTTAAAATCTGAGGTATTAGTAATTCCAGGTGATAATACAAATCCTCCATCAGCATTTTGGCAATTTAATACATATTGAAGAGTTTTTGTTGCATTATTAAATGGATATCCTAAAATATCTAGAATTGATAATGAAAAATAGGTTGATTGTATGTCAGAATAAATATTTATTGGCTCTCTGTATCCTCCATCAGCACTATTGTATAAAGATGAAATGAAAGTATAGATTAAACCTTTTTCAATTAAAGAATAATTCATGCTTGTTGCTAAAAATGCCAATATTCCATAATATGTAGATTCTGCTGTGATTAGTAAGGTATTATTTGTAAGAGAGTATCCTGCTCCAACCCCTGCTGGCAAAAATGTTGAATTAATAAATCTTTTAATATTTACGCTATTTAAAAATGAATTAAACGAAAATCTTTGAGCTAGTTGAAGTGCACTCGATGTAGTTATGATATCAGAATCATTTACATAAGAATATGCCCTGAATCCCCAGTTATCTCTGTTTAATGAATTATTTAAATAATCACCAATTTTTATTCGTCTTTCAGTATTTTGATATGAATCAACAAAAGATTTATCGATTTGGTCCAAAGTTTCAATTACTTCAAAAGTAGAAAATATGCTTCCAAATCCGGCTATATCTGAATAAGAACCATCATCGTTTTGTTTTTCAATTAGATAATTTTTCATGAAATTTTTCAAGTAAATATTACTCGTAAGGTTTGGATTAAGTTGATTTGCTGCTGGATTAGAAAAATCTATAGAATCTACTGCTCTATAATTAGAATCTATGTCAGGTTCAATAAATAAGCCATCTTCATTCTGATGTGAGATAAGAAAATTCTTTGAATATAATTTTACATCTTTTACAGTTTCATCATCAATATATTGGACAAATCTCGTATTTATGATGATTAAAGTTATTATTGGTGTTCCAACAAGTAATATTAATAAAATTAAACGCTTTAATCGCCGTTTATTTTGATGACTTAACTTAATTATTAATTCTCACCCTTAAATAGTAATTTCTTTATTGATTAGATTATTTTCTTTTTCTTCCTCTTCTTGAATTCTAATTTGAAAAAATCTTCTAAATGAGGCAGTATCTCTGCTCATAGAAATGATTTTTAGATTGTTGTCAATTAAATATTGAACTAATTCTGGTAAATATTTATTAATATCATCCAAGAAAACTTCAATGACCTCATTTCCTACTCGAAGAGTCTTTTTTATGTGAGGAAATTCTTTAATTTTTTCTATTTTTTCTTGCGTTAAATCATCAATAGTAAATCTAATTAATAAACCATTACTTGGTAAAGATCTAATTAAATTCTGAGGTTCATCAAATTCTAACATCCTTCCTTGTCTTAATATGGCTGCTTTATCGCAGATTAATGCAGCTTCCAAATCGTGTGTAATTATAAACATAGTTGTATTTAACCTTTGATTTAATTTTTTCAAGTAACTCAGAATGTCGTATCTCTTGGACGCATCGACACCTGTTACCTTTTTCAGTTAAAATAACTGAAAAATGTGGTAGGCTCGTCCAAGAATAAGACATCTGGCTCATGAATCAAACCTAATGCCATTGATAATCTCTTTTTTTCTCCGCCGCTCATATACTTAACTCTTTTATTCCAAGTGTCTTCAGGAATATCCAGAATCTTAAATAATTTAATAGCAACTTCTTTAGCTTTTTTGACATCCATGCCATAAGTAGATGTAAAGACTTCTACATTAACCATTGGAGATAACTCATAATATAAATTTAACTCTTCTAACTGAGGAACATAACCAATATTGCTTAGTATTTTTGGATGATTACTCTTTTTACTTGGACTTAACCCTGTTACAAGCACCTCACCATTCCAGTTTTTCTTGTCAATTTGACAAGTTAAAACACGGATAATGGTGGTTTTACCAGCACCTGATATTCCGAATAATCCAATGATCTCTCCTTTCTTTACAGTGAAGCTAACATCATGGACGATGTGTTTTTTTCCAAAGATTACATTCAGTTTTTTTACATTAACCATATCCATGGTTTCGGATTCCATTATTTTATCATTACCTCTTTAATATTAACTTTGTTTTAAACCTCATATTTTCTTTTGTTAAATATTATGAATGAAATAATTACTAATATGATTATAACTCCAAGGAGCATGAAAAAATCGAAACCAAATACGGACTTTCCTTTGGTAATGATGCCCCTGATTAGTGGATCTCCATGAGATAAGGGCAAAATATATGCTATGGCTTGTAGGTATATTGGCATCGCATCAATTGGAATAAAAATTCCACTTAATAATATCAACACCAAAAATGCAGCAAAAAATAATTGATTCGCTTGTGTCTTAGTTTTACTAAATGTACTAATGAATATTCCGATTGTTAAACCAGAAAATCCCAAGATAAATAAGGCTAAAAATAAATCAAATACAGAACCTACCATGTATAATCCAAAACTAAGTGCTGCGATTATTAAAGAAATATTTTGAATCGTTAGAATGCAAGTGTAAGTCACGTATTTAGATAATAAAATCTCCGATCTTTTAACTGGAGTTAGAAGTAATCTAGCAATCGGATATTCTTGTACAATTATTAAAATCGTCAGTACCATTCCTACTCCAACAACCATGAAAGACAATGTAATTACAACATTATAATTATATCTAAAGCTATAATCTGGAGGAATTGCAAATTCTTCAAATCCTTTAAGTTTAAATTGAGGAGTTAAATTGTTATCATTAACAAAGATTTTTATTGAATCATAAACTGCATTCAGATTGTTTTGAATTTCTTTCATATCCGAGGAATCTACTACGCAATCAATTATTCCGGGATAACCATAAGTAAGTAGTTCTGAAAAATCAACTGGTAAAGAGATTATGATCTTTATTTTTTTTTCGATTAAGTAATTTCTGGCCGTTTCCATGCTATATGGATTTTCACTAGCGTTAAAAAATTCAATTAAATTCAAACATTCAGATTTATTTACAGCGCTTAAATATTTTGAAGTATAGTTATCTAATCTTGATGTAGTAAAATTATTCTCCATTATATACGTATTAGAATCATAAGATACCAAGACACAATTTATTGGTGTAGTGGTAGAACTTGCTATATACCCCGTGATTCCTAACATTGCAATAACTAGAGGTGGGACGATAAGAGCGATAAATATATTAAATTTATCTGTCCATAAAAGTTGAAATTCCTTTTTAACTTGCTTTAATATCCGGAAAATTGAACGATTTGATCTCGTAAAACTTTTAATTCGATTTAAAACTTTTCCTGATTTTTGATTTTTATTATTATTGATAATCTCACACCTCCAACTTCTTGAACTTATATGCAATATACGCTAAAATAAGATATACTAAAGAGATTGCGTTTAGATAAATGACATGTTCAACATTATATGATAAACCTCTTAACGTAATATCTGTAATCAGAATCGAAGCATGTTGTAGTGGAAAAATGTCCACGATAAACCGAGCATTTTGACCTAATGATTCTGGAGGCAATAAAGTTCCTGAAAATATAATGATGACAATTAATAACATCATGTATAATTGATTTGCACCCTGTTCAGTAGGGCTTACAGCTGAAATAAATAAACCCATGCAAATTCCTGAGAACCCAATCATGATTAAAACTACATAAAAGCAAACCAGTGAGCCTAAACTATACAATCCAAAAAAGGATGTCATTACAAAAATTTCAGTAGCTTGTAATATCATAATGGCAGAATTAGCGATTAATTTACTCATTAAAATCTCTCTTTTTGTTGTGGGCGTTATTAACATTCTTGGCAGCGGTTTCTCGCTAACAATGCTGAGAGAAGTTAAATTCATTGTAGTACCAATGATTATGATTGGTAATATTATTGCTAAAGCATAATTTAACATTTGTGATTCCCAATACGGGACATCAAACTCAAGATAAGGAGACATGATGGTAAAATTTTCTAACATGTTTGTTTGCATTCGGAAGTAAGCTATTGGTTCTTGCAAGGCAACTTCAACTGCAGTTACAGCACTCATGTCTGATCCATCAATATAATAGATTAAAACCGGATTTGTCTTATTGTCAATAGTTTCTGAAAAATTAGGGGGTAGCACGATGAAGATATCTATATTTTCACTCTTTAAAAGATTATAACATTTTACATAATATTCATCATATTCTCCATCATTAGTGGCATTATAATAGTTATATAGAGTCCAAGTTGTTGTATTGTATTTCATGATATTTATAAAAATATCATCATACTCAGAGGAATTTTTAGAAAATGTTCCATAAACAGGTGTATTATCACGGGTTATTATAGAAGCTGTAAAGAACTTTGTGGGACCTACACCGGTTGTCAAACCAAAAATAACTATTAAAATGATAGGAATGAGAAAAATCATTATTAGCGTGCGTCTATCTGACTTAATTCGTCCAAATTCCTTGCTAATTAATCCACCAATAGGCATTCTTTTTCATTTGAATTTTTTTTATTAATAAACTTAAATATAATGAATTTGAACAATTGATTTTTCTTATCACCAATAATAGATTATTAAAACCAATTCTATAAAAAAATTTACTTCTTTTTTTGTTAATTTTTAAATTCTTTATAACCTTTTAAATAATAATTTTATTCTATAATTAGAATCTTAATTTTAATTCTCCTTTATTTAATCTTAAAATACGGAAGCAATGAACTTATTATTAGATTAAACTATACATTATTTTCTCAAATAAACAATGGAGATGAAAAACAAGTAAAGAATTAATGCCAAAATTCTAATTCTCATTATGAGTTAATTGTTTAAATTTTGTTAATCTCCTTAGAGCATTAATTTTTTCGAAATTATTTAGTTTTGATTCATTTATAGCTTGTTCTAAAAAGCTTGCGCATCGTTCCATCCTTTTTAAATTAACGGGATATGGAATGCCATCTTTTCCACCTACCGCATAAGCATATTTTGCTGGATCTTTCCAACTTGGAGGTGTTCCCCACAATAGTTCAGAAATTAAGGCTAATGCACGAATCATTCCAGGACCAAATCCTTTAATTTTTAGAAGCTCAACATAATCATTAACGCTTAGTTGTTTAGCTAAATCTACGGTTTCCCATTTAAGGTTAAAAGGAATTGGCATCTTCAAGTGTTTAATGGGTTTCATCTTGCTTTTGGTTTCAATCCCTAAGAAATCATCTAAAGTTTTCTGATTTTTATTATTCAATTTCAATAAATACTGTTTTAACCTTCTTGAACCTTCTGATATTAGATCTAATGAAACTTTCCGGCAATCCTCGCTAGATTTTGAAGCCATGTTTAGAACTTGTGGCTTATAAACTTCTGATGAAATAAATTTATGAGGATCATTTAAATAATTATTAAGATTTTCTGAAAGCCAATGATATCTTCTCGCTTTTTTTATATTAGGATCTAATCCTTGTTGTATGACGCCCCATGACTTTTCTGATACTATAAATAAGTGATGATATAATGAGAAACCATCTTGAACAGCAGCATTGTCAATTTTTGCGACTAATCTGCTAATATTACATAAATTACTCACATCATCTTCACTAAAATCAAGATGTTTTGCATTTTTTAGAAGATGTTCCTTAACTAATAATGCATTCTTACCTTTACCACCAGCAATGATTAGTCTATGTTGTTCGGGAGATAAGATTTGTTTTAGCACGCCTCCTAATACGGTTGTACATCCACTGGAATGCCAATCAAAGCCTAAAACACAAGCCATTCCTTGAAACCAAAAAGTGTCAGATAATTTTCTTAATATCCCTTCAGAACCCTCATTTTCGTAAATTATTTGAAAAATCGGCTTTCCTAATTTTACCATTCTTTTCAATAACCAATAAGGTGCTTTTGACCTATGTAAGGGTAAAGTTGCAATTCCTACCTTATTCATTGTTAATATTTCGGAATAAATTAATATTAAACTTAAAGATACTAATGAATTTGTAATTTAAATTTTAATAACTATGCTTAAAATTAAAAATGTTCCTATTGAATGTTTAATCATAATCAATGATTTTTTCAAAAAGCACCACACCAGAAGGAGAATCATCAGATTCAAGATATCTAAATCCTAATTCTTTAACTTGAGCTGTGATTTTCTCATGACAAAAGATAAAAATATCAGTAATATTTTTATTATTTAAGTCAATTTGAAGTACATTTTTTAATAAATCCTTAGCCTTTTTAGGATCTCCATGCACGATGTACCAAGCTTCTAAATTATTTGGAAACTCATATTGATCAAATTGGACATCTTTAATTCGCAAAATGATTGACTCTAAATTTTCGAACCAAGTCCAATTTTTATTGTTCAAGAATTTTAAATCTAATGGAACAAAAGACCATCCTATACATAATTCTGTTGTAGGTCCATTAGGAATACTTTTATACTTTATTAACGCTTGTTTAGCGTTTATTTTTCTAAAATCAGAATTTCCTGGCCCAACATTCATTATTTCTTTTTTTTCCGCTTCTAATATTACCATCCAAGTTTTTCGATGAAATCCAAATTTATTTGCTAATGCAATTGATGCGTAATTCTTGCTCCAAGTATCATATTGAGCTACTTTTATTCCTTTTTTCTTTATGAAATTTAAAGCATGATCTATAAGCAATTTACCAACTCCTTTCCCTTGATAATTAATTCTCACTCGTCCACCTTCTAACCAAGCTAAATCACTAGAAAGAATCTTAACACGACCAAAACCAATTAAATTTTTTGTTTGCTCATCTAAAAAAGCACCATAATTATAACTATTTTCATCTTTCAACCAATCATCAATGACTAAAGGAACATAATCGTATCCTTCCCAAATATCCTTACATAATTCTTTTATTGTTGGGATGTCAGAAACCCTTAATTCTCGAAAATATAAATTAATAGTCATGGTGAAATAAATTTTCCTGTTTAGATTTTTTTAAACTTCTTAAAAATTCTTCTAATTTATTTTTCAAGGTTACTCTTAATAGATTTTAATTAATGATCATTATTAATTTTATTAATTTTAGTAAAATATAGGCTAATTTCTTACATATCTTTTAGAGATCATTATATAAATTAATAAAGCTATAGAAAAATGAATTAAAATACAAGATATTAATCCGAATTTTACTAATATATAGGAGTTAAAAGTTCCTAGAAAAAAAGAAAAAATTAAGTATATCCAAATGATACGAGCATTTTTAAAACGAGTTAAAAAATGAAGATGGTATAATGAAAATATTACTCCATCCATTAAAATCGCAACGACAAAAAGTAATTTTAGGATATCTAGAAAAAAAGCAATAAGATATAATCTAAAAATCAATTCTTCCATTATCATAGTCATTGAAAAGATAAATAGATTAAAAAGAATATTTTTTTTAGTAATTAAAGCGTTGACAAGTGGATGTTTCTGGAATTCTTTCATGACTTTTTCATTTAATGAGAAATATAAAAAAACCAAGCCCAAAGTTAATAAAAGGAAAGTTCCCAAAATGAGAAAAATGACTTCTAAATAATCAATTTTAACACTAATGAAAATGTATGTAATGTTTAATCCTAATAAAATTGGGATTATAAGAACAATGACGGATACAATGATAAATATATTTTTTGTATTTTCAAGAAAATTCCTACTTTTAAATGTCATTTTTTTATCAAATATGTTAATTATAATTCGATGGAATGGATGTCCTTTTAATATTTAAGTTCTTTATCAACGTTCTGTCTTAATTTTTCTAATTGTATTTATTAGAAAAAGATATTATTTAAAAGTTTATTAAATTTAAATATGTAATTAAGCTAATTTTATATATCTTAATTAACTCAATTAAGGTTAATATCATGACTGAAGTTTACAAAAAATTGGAAAGTATTGTATCTAAAAAATATATATCTAATAGTCCATACATTAGGCATGCTTATTCCAGAAATGTTGATCCTATATTGCAAGGAATTCCAGATATTGTCATACGCCCTAAAAATGCAGAGGAAGTTGCTGAAATTTTAAAAATTGCTAATGAGGAAAATATTCCTGTAGTTCCACGTGGTGGAGGTGATTGCGAGTTTGGTGGAAGTAAACCTATTAAAAATGGTGGTATTGTATTAGATTTGAAACGGATGGAAAATATAATTGAATTAGATGAAGATAATCTTGTAGTTACAGTTGAAGCTGGAATTTCTTGGGGTAAATTGAATGAATTTTTATGTCATTTTGGTCTATATACTGGTTGCATGGGACCGGGATCGGGAATGACTGCCTCTGTGGGAGGTGGAGTTTCCCATCATTCTGTTGGAGGTGGTGGATGTGCTAAGTATGGTTCTTGTACTAAACAAGTTGTCTCATTGGAAGTAGTCCTACCAACAGGGGAGATAATTAATACGGGTTCTCAATCAAACAAGTTCTCTAAATTCCCTTTTAATAGGTTAGGAAACGGTCCAGATTTAACAGGTCTATTCTGCGGAGATAACGGTATTTATGGCGTAAAAACGAAAGTAACTTTACAAGTTTTTCCAAAACCTGAGTTTGCCGACTATAAGACCTTTTTAATGCCTAGGAAATCTGCTGAAGCTGCAGCTACAATTTTCACGGAAATCCGGAAAAAAGGCATAGATATTTATGATGCTTTTTTCATTCCAGATGTAGTAGTTAATGTGGGCTCTCAACAAGGATTTTTTCCATTATGGGATCGCCTTAAAAGAAAAAGAGGGATCTTTTTTTATGTAGTTCAAGCTAATTCAGAAAAAGAATTAGAGGAAAAAGTGAAACAATTAGATGAGATTATCCTTAGCAAGAAATCTGAAGCTTTGGGTCCAGAGATTTCTGATGGAAATTATGCTAAATGGTATTATACTGAACAAGGGCATTGGCAAAATTATCATAACTTATGGGGGATGTATCCAGCACTAGAACCATTAACAGCAGAATGTTTCTGTCCAATTGGCAAGTTTCCAGAAATATTGAGAGATATAGATCAATGGGATGTTGAACATAATGAGGATATGCAAAAGATTCTTGAAATTACTAAAATACGACCCATCTCTGGGAGTGGTCCAATAATGTTAATTGATGGTAATAATGTGGAATTAACTTGCGGATTTACTAGTTTTGGAAAATATTGGGAAGGAGAAATTCATGAAATAATTGAAGAAATTGATCATAAGTTATGGAAATCTCTATTAGAAAGGGTCACTAAACACGGTGTTCAATGGTACATGATGGGAGATTACATGTCAAGATTAATGGTAGATATTGGGGCATATCCAGAGGAATACTATAATTTAATGAAATCAATTAAAAAAATTCTAGATCCAAAAATGATATTAAGTAGAGGAAAATTTAATTTTTGGGGGGATGATAATGAGTGATCTAAAACATCTTAAGGGGGAATGGAAAGCCGTAATCTCTTGCATAAGGATTTAGATTTCCTAAACCTGCAAAAGGGTTGCGGCGATTGTGGCTATGCAATTAGACCGGCAGTTAATCGATTTTTAACTTGTCCTATTAAGGAAGCTAAAGGTGAAGAAAGCTTTGAATTGTATTTTCCCAGGGGGAGAATGAATGTATTAAAGAGTATCTTGGAGGGAACGCTTTCCTTAAGCCAAGAACTGGCAGAATATGTTTACCAGTGTACTGAATGTGGTAATTGTACAGAAGTATGCCATCAAACACAAAATGAAAACATTGTCTTACCTACGGGGCAGTGGATTGATCATGTTAAAGTTTGGGATGCATTAAGAAGAGATTTAGTGGAAGCAGGTTATGCTCCATTAGATAAGCATAAAAAATTAATTCAATACATGAAAGATGATGCTAAAAGAAATCCTTATGGAGAGAATTTTGAAAAAAAATTCGAATGGGCAAGAAATTTGCCTAATATCGTTGAAGAAGGAGACTTGATGTTCTTTGCGGGATGTACAATGCCATTGCGACAACAAGAGACGTTGAGAAATATGGCCAAAATTCTAGATGCTGCCGGAGAGAAAATAATATTATCTAAAGAAGAATGGTGTTGTGGTTCTGTAGGGATGAGAATAGGTGATTATGATTCAATCCAAGAATTAATTAATCATAATGTTGAATTATTCAAGAATTCTGGCGCAAAAACGATATTTACTGCTTGCGCGGGATGTTATAGGACTCTAAATAAGGATTATTCCGAAATCTTAGGAGAGGAATTACCATTTAAAGTAAAACACATAACCGAAATTTTAATTGATCTCATTAATAATAATAAAATCCAATTCAAACAAGAAGTAAATAAAGATGTTATAATAACATATCATGACCCTTGTCATTTAGGACGACACATGAACTTATATGAGATTCCACGTGAAGTTATCTCTAAAATTCCAGGAACAAAATTAGTTGAAATGAAGAGGAATAAGAATAATGCTTGGTGTTGCGGAGCTGGTGGAGGCGTTAAAAGCCAATTTCCAGAATTGGCCGTTGAAATTTCAAAACAAAGAATAATGGAAGCTATTGAAAGTGGTGCTGAAGTTTTAATAACAAGCTGTCCATTTTGCATTGGAAATTTAAAAGATGCACACGAACAAATGGATCCAGAAATCCGTGAGAAAATAAAAGTAATAGATATAATAGATTATATAGCTTCAAAAATATAATTTAATTTATTTTTCTCATTATTATATATATTTTAAATTACATCTCTTTCTTATTATTAAGATGAAAATAGTCAAAAGAAGTAATCTGATTAATGTAGCCTTTCCTTTAGGAGGAATTGGTACCGGAACTATCTCACTTTCTGGAGATGGAAGCTTGAGGCAATGGGAAATCGTTAATCAAGTTAATCACAATGCATTTGTTCCTTCATCTTTTTTTTTATTACAAACTGCTAAAGTTAAAGAAAGAAATTGGAATTTCAAGATACTAGAGATAGATAATCAATTACCAGAAAATTATACTCCTGCTGAAAGTGTAAGCGATTATATGATTCCAGAAGCACTATTTCTACGCCATCAAAAATTTGAATGTTTTGAAAATTTGGAATTTATTGGTGAATATCCCCTCGCTAAAATCAAATTTTTTGATAATAAAATTCCTTTAGATATTACATTGGACGCATGGAATCCATTAATACCTCATGATCTTAAAAACTCTTCAATACCAGTAATCATTTTCAAGTTTAAAATTAAAAATCTCCATGAGAAAGAAGAAATAATAGTTAGACTTGGAGGGTGCTTACTGAATTTTATTGGATGGGATGGTATTTCCAATATCGATCTTGGATTTTACCCTAAATTTCTCTCTAACGTCAATGAAGTTTTCCAAACTAAAAATTCTACAAGTATTTGGATGAGGACTGAAAATGAATTGTTAGAGAATGACCTAAAAGGAGATATTTGTTTTGGTACGATTGAAGATAAATGTAAAATTATTTTAGATTTGGAAATTGAGGATGATTTACCAAACACGCTAGAGAAATTGGATTCAGGTTTTATTGAAAGCCAAAAAACAAGACCATCTCATCATGGCAAAACTTGGATTGGAGTTTTGGTAAGCGAATTTACTTTAAAGCCTTCTGAACAAAAAGAAATTTATTTTTTTCTTAGTTGGCATTTTCCGAATCGTTATGTTAATTGGTCTTGGGGAAGAGATTTATATCACAGGTTAGGTATTGATGATAAAAGTAAATTCTGGTTAGGAAATTATTACTCAAAATTTTTTAAGAGTTCTAAAGATGTTTTTCAATATACTATTAAAAATTTAGAAATCTTGGAAGAAAAGACAAAAGAATTCCACGATATATTATTCAATAGTACAGTTCCAAAGGATATAATTGAAACAGTATCTTCAACCTTATCTATTTTGAGATCTCCTTCTTGTTTTTTAACAAAAAAAGGAGAATTTTATAGTTTTGAAGGTTGTTGTGGTGCAAGCACGTCTAATATTGAAACTGTAGGTGGATGTTGTCCAATGAATTGCTCACATGTATGGAATTATCCCGCGGCTCATGTTCGATTATTTCCTCAACTAGAAAAATCGTTATTAAATAATGAATACCTGCGATTTAATGAAAAATGGGGAATTCCACATCGATTAATTGTCCCTACATATCTTCCTCAAGCACATAATGTTAGAATAGATACTAAAAAAACACCGGCAATTGATGGAATGCTTGGTTGCGTTTTAAAAACATATCGTTATTTATTATTTACAAATGATATGAGATGGTTTAATAAAGTATATTCAAGTTTAGTGAAGCTGATGAATTATATTTTTAGGGAATATGATCCAGAAGGTAAAGGCGTTATTGAAGGAGAACAATTCAATACTTATGACATTTCTCTTTTTGGCAAAAATAGCTTTATTGGAGGCTTATATCTTGCAGCACTTAAATCGTGTGAAAAAATGGCTATATTGAAGGATGATGATACACTCTTATCTGATTGTCTTAAGAGGTTTGAAACGGGTAAAAAAATTTATGATGAAACTTTGTGGAATGGTGAATATTGGCTTCAAGAATATGATGAAACAAGCAAATTAATGTTCCAATATGGAGATGGTTGTTTATCGGATCAATTATTTGGGCAATTTTGGGCAGATATGCTGGATCTAGAGCAAATTTTTTCGAAAAATAAGGTCTTAAAAACACTAGAGAGCATTATGCGCTATAATTTTAAAGAAAATTTGAAAAATTTCAAGCAACAACCAAGAGTATTTGCTTCAGAATGGGATGGTGGGTTATTGAATTGCACTTGGCCAAAAGGAAATAGACCTAAAGTTCCATTATTGTATTCGGATGAGGTTTGGACGGGAATTGAATATGAAGTGGCATCTTTAATGATTGCCAATAATTTAATTGAAAATGCACTAAAAATTATAAGAGCTGTAAGAAAGAGGTATGATGGGAATTATCGAAATCCTTGGAATGAAATTGAATGTGGGGATCATTACATTCGAGCATTATCATCCTGGAGATTGTATGAATCCTCAATCGGTTTTTTTTGGGATGCAATTAATTCTAAAATGAAATTATTACCTATCATTAATGAAAGTGAATGTCAAGGTTTAATTATTACAAGTGAATGTTGGGGAAAATTTCAGATACTCAAGAATAATGAAGAAATTAGAGTCAATATTATACCTATTGATGGAACAATAATATTATATGAAATAGAAACTTGGAACATGAATGATAATCCTGAAATAGAAATAAAACAATTAAAACTAGGCGAAAAAAATATAATTGATAAATCTTTTATTAAAAACGAATCAAAAAAGATAATAATCCGTTTTAAAGAAGCCATTGAAATTAATAACTTACAACCTTTAATTATTAAGATAAACCGTAAAAAATGACATATTTCTCTTCTATAGAAATTCAAATATTATGATAAATAGAGCATATCGATCCTTCCAAATATCGGCATTAATGAATATTAAAAAAATTAAATAGTTATCAAGATTATAATAAAAAATAAAATATAATCAAATGTACTTTAAATTATTTAAAACGCAGACAGAAAATAGTAGTATAAATATTTAATAAAATAAAGATTTAAAAATGGTACTTCTTGATTCTATAGTTCTCGAATTTGAACTATTTTTAATTTTTGTAATTGCTTTAATACTTTTTATAGTAGCCTCTTTTAAGAATTCTGAGATGATTCCTTGGACCTTTGTCGTATTAAGCTTAACAATTTGTAATTTAATTGATTTTCTAGCGAATTTCTATGTTGATTTAAGATTAATCAGAGATTATGGTTATTTAATCCTGATTATTCTAATAAATATAATCATCATTTTTGATTTCTATAAATTATACATGAAAAAAGAAAAAATTCCTACTTCTAATAACTACTATTTATCATTTTACACAGATATTTATTTCTTAATTTTATTATTCGTGAATATTTCCATTGTTTTTACCATTGTTTTTATAATTTTATTCTCTTTAGTGTGCATTCGTAAAAAATCAATAACTTATTACACTTTATTTATCTCTAATGGTGGAAATGTTATTCCTATCGTGTATTACTACCTCGAATCTCTCAAAATTGAAGTTGCTTTAGAGATTATTTTTGGATTTAGGTTCTTATTTGCTACATTTTTTATCGTTTCAGGAATTTCAGCCTTAATAGAAAGAAAGATTCGTTTTTCAGAAATTAGATATAAAAAAGCATATAACCTTGCAAATTTCTATAGGGACCTGGTTTCACATGATATCAATAACATTTTACAAAATATTAATTCTTCAGTTGATTTAATGAACCTATACATTGAAAAGGGCAAAAACATAGAAAATATGCTTGAATTAATAGATCTTATTAAAGAACAAGTTGAAAGAGGTGCTAGATTAATTTCTAATATAAGATTATTATCTCAAATAGAAGAGACAATCCCAAAATTAAGAAAATTGGATGCCATGGAGGTTCTAAAAAATACAGTTGAATATTTCCTAAAAACATTTAGAGAAAGGCATGTTAACATTAGTTTAGAATCTTCAGAACAAGTTATAATTGTAAAAGCAAATGAACTCTTAAGACATGTTTTTGAAAACATCATCTTGAATTCAATTAAGCATAACCTAAGCGAAAAAATAGAAATAACAATTAAAATAGTTAAAGAACAACTTAATGGTAAAATATACTATAAATTTCAATTTATTGACAATGGAATTGGAATCCCAGATGAAAAGAAACAATTAATATTTAAAGGGGTTTCTAGAGACACTAAAAGTGCCATAGGGATGGGTTTAGGGCTTTCATTAGTGTATAAAATAATTCAGACTTTAAATGGAAAGATATATATAGAAGATAGAGTAAAAGGGGATCACACGAAAGGAACAATCTTCAATGTACTATTACCCACTTGAAATCTTATTTAAATAAATGTTATTAGTGGAGAATAAATCTTATAGAACTACTAAAACAATTAATTTTAAAAAATGCCAACTTTTTTAAGATATTATGGATGATTTATCAATTTATTTAAAACCAACTGAATTTCTTGACTTTCATAGAAAAAGTGTACGAAATAAGGCTTTTGAAATTGTTAAAGGATTAGATGATAATAAAGAAAAAGCCATAGCTTTATTCTACTGGGTAAGAGATAAAATAAAATATAATATGATGTCGTACATTCCAAAAATTAAAGCTAACTTTAAAGCTAGCGTGACATTAAGGAGAGGGTATGGTTTTTGCGTTTCAAAAGCGATATTATTATCAGCATTTGCAAGAGCCATAGGAATTCCAGCTCGAATTCATTTAGTCGATCTAATAAATCATAAATTATCTCAAAAAATCATAGATTTTATGGGAACGAATGTAATGCATTATCATGGTTATTCTGAATTATACCTGAATAATCGATGGGTAAAACTCACACCTGTTTTTGACCCAAAAACTGCCATTAAAGGAGGTTTTTTACCAATGATTGAATTTGATGGAGAAAATGACGCTGTTTTTCCAAAATACGATAATGAAGGAAATCCTTTTGGGGAATATGTAAAGGATAGAGGCGTTCATGCCGATTTACCTTTAGAAGAAATAGATAGAGTATTTGTAGAAAAATATGGCTCTCTTTTCAAGGAAGGAACATTATTAAAGCCCGTAGCTGATCGGAGGTTAACTTATAAAAAAAATAATTAAAAATACTAATTTTCTATTTAAAATAATCTTCTTTTAAATCTAAATCTCTTAAATAAATCTTAAATTTTCCTAATTTACCGCCATAATTTCCCGTGGATACTTTTATTAACCCTTCCATTCCAGCGATACCATTAATGACATTAGACATTGTGTTTTTAATGGTATCAACATCTAATGCATTAAAAACAATTTCTGGAATCGAATTAACTCCTTGAGGGACCTTATAATCTTCAGAAGAAAGTTTATTTTTTAATGTAGGGCAATAAAAATGATTGGTTGACGGACCTATCTCTGGAAAATTTGTTTCTGGTTTTGATCCCGCCGAACAAACATCAAATGTAGTGCATACATTATCCATTTTAGAAATGATTTTAACTGCTTCTCTTCCAACTTTAATTCCAGATTCTACAGAATCGCACATGAGCCATAAATTTCCTCCCATTACTCCTTTAGCATATGTTAAATGTTCTTCTATTAAGAAATCATGTCCCATCATTATGGGTACATTGATCATTTTTCTACCATATCTTTCAATTATTTTCTCGTATCCGTCGCCACAATGCCCCACATTATTCATCATGTTAAATTTGGACTCTAGATCATTCGGATAATAATCAAAAACTGCTGTAGTTGGAACTACTAAAATTCCTTGCCTTATACGGCGTCCTAATTGTTCATAAAATTTTTCTTTGGATTTTTTTGAAGTCCCAGTAACCCATAATTGAACTATGGCGCCTAATCTACCATCTATTGTCTCATTTTCATTTAACCACCTTACTACTCCACCTTCAGCATCACCAAAAACTGTAGAAGGAAGTGCTGTAAAAGAGTTTGCTGCTCTCTGGAGAAATTCCTCATCTTGGGCTGTTATCATTAATTGAACAACCAAACCTTCAAATGCTTCACAATAAGTATCTTCAATCATCATTTTTTTTCTCCAATTAAAATGTAAATAATATAAATTTTTAGACATTGTTTATTATGTTCGAGTAAAATAAAAATTTAAAATCAAGATTTATTAATTAGAAATTATAATAGAAAAAAAATCAAGGTAGAAAATTTGACACCACAAGCTATATTGATATATGAGATTGATAAATCATTTGGACCAAATATTTTAGCGGAGCATGTATTAAATCAAGTAAAACTTCCTACATATTTGTTAAAGGATTTGGTGGAAGAACACGTTCAAAAAAATCAAGAAACAGTAACACTCCAAAAAGATAACAAGAGGATATATTCAACGAAATTTGATTCAAATCTAATTAATAAAGATAATGTATATTTAGGAGTCTTATTAAGAGAAGATGACGATTTAATATCAATAAAAAGCATGGCAGAAACGCTCAAGAGTAAGATGACACAAAATTTTACCGAAGATAAAAAGAAACTTGAAAAGTTACTTAAGAGTTCTTATGATTCTATCTTAACATTAATGGAAAAATTAAAAGAGCCTGCTCTTATTGTTGAAACTATAAATGAAAAAACTAAAAGAATGATCGACGAGGGAAAATTGCAAGAAGCGCGAGAATTAATTGATTTGGGTGAAGAAATTCCTGCAAAATTGGCTTCAGAGATTAAATTAGCAGAACAATTCCTAGAAGAAAAATTATATAAAAAAGCTAAAAAAAGCTTTCAAAAAGCAGCAGAATTAGCTGAACTAATTCAAGAAGATGAAATAGTAATATTTTTACAACATAAAGCGGAAGAAATTGGTACTTTTCCGGATTTAATTAAAGAAAAAGATCAATTATTCAAAAATTTGCAAGATATTTTAAAAGATTTGGAAGAAAATAATTTATATTTATATAAAGAATTGGCCAATCCCATAAATAGATTAATTGAGATTATAAGCTCTTTTGGAGATAACCAATTAATTAATAAATTAACAGAATTAAATGCAGTAGTTAATAGAGCTTCTAAAATTGCAAAAGAATTGTATGATATTGATAAAAAGATTCGAAAAATGTTTTCTAAATTGTATTAACTTGCTTTTTTAATCATTATCTTTTTTAAAAATTAATTTAATGGTAAAATTGAAAGTAATAAGTCATACTTAGCTTTATAGTTAAATTATTTATCCTCAGATTGATCTTCTGAACTTTCTTGTTCTGATTGGGGTGGTTCGTAATCTCCGATATCAGGAAAAATAATTTTTGCGATTTCCCAACCCTTTTCAGTTGGATAAGTTAATGCATTTGCAATTAATTTCTCTCCAATTTCATTATTTATTTCAATTTTATGTATTTGGGGATTATTTTGAAGGATCATTTCAAATTTGGCTCCACTGCTTCCAGTTGGTACGATTAGTATCGCAGCATCTATGGCTCCTTGATCGAGAGCGTCTTTTAAACGCTTAGCTGCATAATATCCTGCCACGCCAGCACTTCGATCAAATGTCTTAATCGAAGGGATTTCTAAACCCCATTTCTTGCCTTCAGCTTCAATTAATGCTGCTAGAGTTTGCGTTCTTTTTCCAAGCATGAATTTAAATTCTACTTGAGTATCAAATTTCTTATTTTTTAATTCACCTACCTTCATTATAGTCTTTAAGGCAGCTCCTGCAACAGAAGATGGGTTTACATCAATTATATATTCCTCTTCAGCCAGAATCTCATCGATAGTTTTGGTAATAACTTCGCGTGGTTTTGAAAAATCAATTTTTTCCTCTTCACTTTCTTGAACTCTAACTGGTTTTGTTGTAGCAACAATCTCAGTTCCAGCTTCCATTAGCTGTTCAACAGTCATTTCTTCATTTACAATCATATCAATGAACCTTCTACACAATTTAATCGAGTCTCTCGGGTTACCTTTTGTTTTCTCATAAATGAGTTCAATTAGCTTCTCATTCAATGGAAATAACGGATATAATGGTGGATTAAGATTATTCTCATCCCAAAAAGCTTCCATTGATTTTGAAAAGAATATTTTTAAATCATTCAAGCTAAAAGGTTTGAGCTCTTGCTCAGGTTCCATTCGCGAACGTAATGGTTGATCTGCAATTTCTAGTATTCTTGGCCAAATTTCTTTCAAAACGGCAATAATGATTACTAATCCTTTAACTTCATTATATAATCGTTTTAATATTTCTAAAAATTTTTGTTCAGCAACTTCACCTAACATTCTATAAGGTGATTCAAGCTCATCAAAATATAGGATTAACACCCGATCCAAATTTTCAGTTATGATCTTAATCATTGCTAAACATACGTCATCATCTTCAACTACAGAGTTGATGCCCAATTCACTCAATTCTTCTGGTTCTAAATCTTCACCTAAAAGCCATCTCTCTGCTAGTGCTTTTTTATTTTTATCCAATTGATATATTACTAATGCTTTTACACAATCTGCAAATACACCAGGAAATTCTCTTATTCCTTTCTGAATGACTTCATCAACATTTGGTTTTTGAAAGATACCTGCCTTTTTCCCGCCCCATTTTTCAAAGACTAATTTCTTAGAAACTATATCGAGAATTTCTGGACCTACTTCTTCTATAATGCATGTATATACATGTAATAAAACCCTAATACTTGCTGGAGGGCTAGGTACATAAATAATGGTCCAATCTACGGGTTCTAATTGGCTTATTTCAACTTCTTGTCCTTCAGCAGCTTGTTGTAATTTTTTTCGGTTTTCACGTTCCTTATCCTTAAATGAATGATATGCATGAGTCTTCCCAGAACCAGCAGATCCTAAAATTGGTAATAATCGGGAAGACCTATCTCTATAAGTTTGGCGAACTAATCTAAATACTTCTCGATCAATATAACTTCTTGGTCTTGCTATATCTATTTTATCAGGAATATCTCCTCGTGATACAAATGAAGAAAATGGGAGAATTGGTGCTTCTTTCAAAACATCCAAGTACATTTCTTTATCTTGATCGCTTAGTTCGCTGTATATTTTTCATCTCCTCTATTCAGTTTAATTTTTACGTTTTTATTTTTATCAGAATAAATTTTTTAATTAAAAAAAAGATATATAGTTTTAGCTTTATGTATTTATATTTTAATTTACATTTAAATATTTAATTGAATTAAAACTAACATGAAAAATAATTTGACAAATTGACAATGTCCGGCAATAAAGATTATGATGATGATGATAACGAAGATGATGAGGAGGATCCCTTTAATTTCTTCAAATATTTTGGCGATCCTAATGAATTTTTTAAAAACTTTGATCCAAAGAAGTTATTTGGGTCAAAAGAATTCATGCAAATTTTCCAAGATATCTTTAAAAAATTAATGCAAAATTTACCTAAAGATTTTGAAAAACTTACTCCGGAAGAATTATTGAAAGAATTCGTTAAAAACAAATCAAAATTTGGCATAAAAGGGCCAATAATTTATGGTTTTAGCGTGGGCATATCTAAAGATGGAAAACCAATTGTTGAACCATTTGGTAACATTAAAAAAGAAACTTTTTCAGGTAAAACGGAAGTTCGTGAAGTTCGAGAACCATTAGTAGAAGTTAATGAAGAAGATGATCAAATTATAGTCATTGCAGAAATGCCTGGTGTGTCTAGAGAAGATATAGAATTAAAGGCTACTACAAATTCGCTAACAATTTCTACTAAAGAATCTTCAGCTCCAAGAAAGTATTACAAAGAAATTGAATTACCTTCAGCTATAGATTCTAATTATGCAAAAGCTAGATATGTTAATGGTATTTTAGAGATTAAGCTCAAGAAATTAAATGATGAGCAAACAGAAATAAAAATTGATTAATTTTTAAGATTTTAATTTAAAATTACTGTGATTTTCCTCCTTTTATAGTTTAAAGTTTAAATTATATTAGATAGATAATAAATTAGTAAATTCATGTAAAAATTTTATAAACTTGTAAAATAAATTGATTTTTGAAAATAAAAAATTCCTGATAAAAATGACAGAAA